>Ga0164242_10010034_pt1 | contig 10164 bp, 13 predicted proteins | sample OricomgcompostMG_FD_108783 | JGI IMG/M metagenome (GOLD analysis project Ga0164242, IMG submission 108783) | Miracle-Growth compost microbial communities from Emeryville, California, USA - Original compost - Miracle growth compost (MG) ... | reverse complement strand
GGGCATCACGGCCTGCTCGGCGCCGCCGCCGGCTGCGCCGTCGGCCATCACGAGGCCAAGAAACACGCGCGCGAGAAGGCGATGCAGCAGCAGAATATGGGGCAGGCGCCGTCGAGGTGAGGGAAAGGCGGGCAGGTGGCTCCCGAGGCTGGGATCGAACCAGCGACCATTCGATTAACAGTCAATGTAACACGAATTGATGCGGACTCCTGCGAACAGCCATTGCGCCTGAAAGTCCAGTGATTTAGGCTTTAAACTGTTCGCGGCGGGACGCCCCCAACCGGGTCAATCTGTGCCCCCGATGTGCCCCCGAGCGGGGAACACGATGGCCACCAACGAAGCCTTCACGGATCAGGCGCTCAAGGCGCTCAAGGCCCCCAAAAGGGGCCGGATCGAGCTTTCCGACGGGCGCAGCCAGGGGCTGACGTTCCGGCTCACCGACAAAGGGGTCCGGTCGTTCTCATTCCGCTTCCGGTGTCCCATCACGGGGCGGGTGCAGCGTTTCACGATCGGCGATTATCCGGATGTCACGCTGGCCAAGGCGAGAGTCAGGGCGGACGAGCTCAGGGTCGCCGTCGCGAATGGCCAAAACCCCGTCGATGACCGCAAGCGGGATCGGGAGACACGGGCCACCCGCGCCTTCGAGGCGGTGGGCAAGCGCTACCTCGCGGAATGGGCCGAGCGGAACAAGGCGCCGTCCTCTGTCGCTCAGGACCGCCGGGCGCTGAACAAACACGTCCTGCCGAAGTGGCGACACAGAAACATCACCACCCTACGCCGGGGCGACATTACGGAGCTCTTGCAGGGCATCGTGGAGGCGGGGACCCCGGTCCAGGCGAATCGCGTTCAGGCCCTCATCTCTAAGGTTTTCTCCTTCGCCGTGGACCAAGGCCTGGTCGAGGCCAATCCCTGTGCCCGGCTACCGAAGCAGGGTGGCAAGGAAACGCCCGCCAAGCGCTATCTCCTGGACCTTGAAATCCCGGAGTTCTGGAAGCGCTGCGGAACGACGGCCATGCTGCCGGGGACCGGACTGGCTTTGAAACTCATCCTGCTGACGGGCGTCCGCGCGGCCGAGGCGGCGGGCATGGCCAAGGCCGAGCTCAAGCACCTGGATGACCCCGCAGCGGCCTTCTGGGAAATCCCAGGGGAGCGGACGAAGAACGGGCTTACACATGTGGTCCCGCTGTCTGAGTTTGCCAGGCAGACCGTCCTGGAGGCCCTTCGGTCGGCCAAAGAAGGCCAGCCGTACGTTTTTCCGTCACCAGTGAGGGCAGGTGAATCGGTCCAAGCGCATTCTCTCACGGTGGCCATGCAGCGGATGGTGGAGCACATCAAGGGCGATGCCGCGGCGACGTGGAAGGCGGATCCGCCAAGTCCGCATGACCTGCGCCGGACCTTCCGCACCAAGCTATCGGCCCTTGGGATACCCAAGGACATTCGTGATCGCCTTATGAACCACGCGCCGCGGGATGTCGGCGAGCGGCACTACGATCAATACGATTTCCTCAAGGAAAAGCGGAACGGGCTCACGCGGTGGGCCGACGCTCTCTCTGAGTTGCTAACTGTGAAAGAAAAGGCAGCCGCGTGAGCGGTCGCAATCAATCACGCGGATAGGCCGGCCAGCCGACAAGTCGGGTAGCACACCCGGCTTCCGCGTGACCCTCTGTGCAGCGCAGGTGCAGCGCGATGTCGGAATTCGACCAAAAGGATGCCGCCGGTCGAGTAGAATGCTCTGAGCCATCGACTATCTTCGTGCTCACGGAGAATGTGCCACAGGCATTGCAGGACCTGGCGGATAGTCTGGATCACGCCTTTCACAGTCCTGCGCAACCGATCAATCGCTCAAGAGCCGATGCAATAGAAGAACAGCATCGGATGGCGATTGCTTTGACTGCAGTGGCTGAGTTTCTAAGAGCCATCGATCCGAACGGCGGAGAGTTCGCGGACAAGTTCGCTGGGCTCGCCGATGCTCTGTTGCACCTTGAAACCGGGAAGGTTTCCTCAATCGTCAGCCCATACAATGGCCCTGGGCGACGGCCAGATTCGTCAGCCATTTGGGCACGCCGCGCGCTGGTGGCTCTGGCGATCGAGTGCATGCTCCGATCCGGTATGCGTGAACGGCGGGCCGCGGCGGAGATTGCGAAGGAGGCGCAGCTATTTGACCTGCTCAGGGACACCCCAGATGTGAGCACGTCAAAGGCCATCAAGAGCCAAAGAAAAAAACTGGAGAGCTCGTGTCTGAATTGGCGCCAGCTCATTCTAGATGGAAGCCAGGAAAACCCCGGAGCGACGGGCACTTGGGCCGCTGGGCTCGGCCGCATCGAAGCGGCCCCGCGGACAGAACTGAGAAATCTTGCCAACGCGTTTATCGGGTTGGCCGCCCGAGATTCGAAAAATCTTCTAAACCCCCACCTTTAGATCAGGTCTTTCTGTCCGACCTTCGCCCTCGCGTCCGCAGAAAGCCGACGCGAATAGGAGCGAACGGGCATGAAGTCGATTGATATCCCATTCTGGCACCGGATCGGATGCTCGGTCCGGGAAGCGGAGGTTGCGACTGGTGTTGGCCGAACGAAGATCTTTGAGCTGATCGCGGAAGACCGCATCAAATCGACCTTGGTTGGAACCAGGCGCGTGATCAGCGTGGCCAGCCTGCGTGAACTGATCGAAGGCGGCGCGACCGCCAGCGCCGCGTAACCCACCAACATCTTCCCGTTTTCGCGGCGGCCTTCTCGTAAGAGAAAGGCCCCGCCGGACTTGCACTCCGAAACGGGGCCGAAGGAATTAACAATGCTTGTCGTACCCGACTTTATTTGTAGCCGCAAGCGGCTGCCACCGAGCATTTTCCCCGAGCCTTATGCTTCGCGGCTACGAGCGATGTGCGCGGAAATCGAAGACGCCACGCCGGAGGTCCAGATCGACCTCTTTCGTCGCCACTTCGCCGAGGCGCTGTCCTGGCCAGATTGCGAAATGCGCCGACTGATTTGGGCGAATAACGAGTGCCCCGAATGGCCGGACGGTGTTTATCAGCGGCTCTTGGATTTTTTCATCGCCGTCGCTCACCGTGCCGGGGTTATGGATCGCTGCGGGGGCCTAAAGCAGCTCGACGATCTTCTAGAGCAGGCCGAGCTGGACCTTTGCGCAAGGGTGCCGGAGGGCGGTCGATGACGCTTGCTCTTGACCCTCGCGCCATCGCGCATGCCCTCGGCGGCTCGGTCGTGAACCGCAACAGCGTCGCCGCGCCGGGGCCCGGCCACTCGCGCGCGGATCGAAGCTTGTCGATCAAATTGGTGCCGGGAGCGCCGGACGGTTTTGTTGTCTATAGCCATGCAGGCGATGATCCGATCCACTGCCGTGACTATGTGCGGGAGAGGCTCGGTTTGCCATCGTGGCGGCCCTGCAGGCCGGTTGAGAAGTTCTCGCCCGCACCGACCCCGATCGCTGCGCCGGCTCGCGAAGGCAAGTCGGAAAATCGCGCCATCGCTCGGCGGATATGGCACGAAAGCCAAAATCCCCGCGGCACGATCGCCGAAGCCTACCTCAAAAGTCGCGCGCTCCAGGTGACGGACGATATTGCCGGCGATGTCGTTCGCTTTCATCGCGGGCTCTGGCACAAGTCATCCCAGATGACGCTTCCGGCTATGGTCGCGCTATTCCGTGACATTCGCACTAACGAGCCGAGTGCGATCCATCGAACCTACCTTCGACCCGACGGCACCAAGATCGAGCGCAAGATGCTCGGAGCCGCCGGAGGATGCGCAATCAAAATAGACCCGGACGCCATGGTGACGACTGGTCTCACTATCGGCGAGGGCCTCGAAACCTGTCTCGCGGCCCGCATGGGGGCCTTCCGACCTGCCTGGGCGCTGGGCTCCGCCGGCGCGATCGGGAGCTTTCCTGTGCTGCCCGGAATTGAAAGCCTCACGATCCTGGGCGAAACGGATCGGACGGGCGCTAATGAACGCGCAGTCCGGGAATGCGCGGAGCGCTGGATGACGGCCGGTGCAGAGGTGCGCGTCGTGAAGCCGAAGCGCGGTGGTGATTTGAACGACGTGCTGCGCGAGGTGGCCGCATGACCGTTATGTCCGCCGACCTATCCGCTGCCATCTCGACCGAAATTGCGGCAATGATGCGTGAGCGCCTGTCCGTGACTGTGCTGCAGCCTGACGATGTTGCCCCGTCGTCGACTGATTCGACCGGAATCTTGCAGATTGGCGAGTGGATCGCATCCCTTGGTGCCTCTCCGGATCCTCTTATCGAAGACGGCCAGAACGGGGAGATCATCGGCCGCGCTCAGTGTGGGCTTCTCTATGGGCCGTCTGGCACGGCCAAGACGGCCATCCTGAACGAGATGCTGCTCGCCGTTGCCTCCGGCCGCGGCTTTGGGCATCGGCCGCTAATTGACGCGACCGTCTTCAAATCAGGCAAGGGACGCGTTCTGATCGGCATCTATGAAGACCCGATGGATTATAGCCGCCGAATGAGGGGCATCGCTGCGACACGTGGAATCGACTTGTCCACCCTCGATTGGGCCGTCGTCCCCTCCGATTTGGACGTGACAACGGATAAGGGTCGAGAAGATCTGCTGCGCCGCATTCGGGCGGATGCGGCAGCGCATGGTCCGCCATGCCTGTTCGCCATTGACACTGCACCTGCCGCTGTCGGCGGGGCGAGCCTTAATGACGACGACCTGGCGGGATTGCTGTTCAAGCTCGGCCACGCCCTCGTTCGCGAGTACGCCTGCACGACAGTGTTTGTGTGCCATCCGGGAAAGGACCAGACACGCGGCCCCGCAGGCTCGTACCGGCTCACGGGCAACAGTGACTTCATCCTGAACACAATGGCGACCAAGACGGGCTTCCGCCTCACGAAGCGGAAGGACCGCGGTGGCCAGTCGGATCGCGCACTGTTCGACTACACACTGATCTTTCCGGAGGTCGAGCGAACGGCAAGTGGCCGCCCAAGGACGGCGGCCGTCCTTGGGGAGGTCATTCCCTGTGAACGCGAGAGCGCGCCGCAACATACTGAGCCCACGACGAGGCGGAAGCTTTCGGATCGGCAGAAGAATGCACTCGCGGCCCTCGAAGAAGCGCTCGCGACCGACGGCGCACGACCTGATGCGGCTCTCGACTTGTCGAGCGACGTTCGTGTCGTGCCAGTCGAGGCCTGGCGCCAAGAGATGATGGTTCGAGGCATCATTGATCCCGAAAGCCAAAACCCGCGCATGGACTTCAAGCGACTGAAGGATGGCCTGATCGCGCGCTCTCTCGTGGGCGAGCGGGCGGGAGTTGTCTGGTCATGCCAGCTGTAACCTTTCGGGGTGTAGCGTTTTCCCCGTATTACATACGGGGGAAAACAAAGTGCTACGCGCTACACCCCCAAAAATGGGGCGTAGCAGATGTTACGCGTAGCAAGTGCTACGGTAAAAATGCTACGGGCTATGTTCTTGTTATATTTGCGTTCTCTGTGATTTGGCTGGATTGCAGGCGCGGGCGCGAGGCGCAAAATGCTACGCAAATTGCTACGGCTATGCGTAGCAAGTCGGTGTCCGAAGCGGCGAGGCAAAGTGCTACGCCCTTTTCGAGGATTTTCCGGCCGCCGGCGCTCCATCTCACGCCGTCCCTGCACCCATCCGCCCCATGGCCAGTGGCGCGCTCACCTCGTGCCGGGCGGCGTGAGGCTGAGGCGGAGGCCCAGTCGTGATGGACACTGATCAGTCATCCAAGCTCGACGCCATGGCCGAGCGCCAGGCCCTTTGGCGGAAGGAGCTTTGTCTCCTCATCCGCATGGGCGAGGCGGTGGGAACCGAGGTCATGCCGGTGCTGGCCGAAGCGCTGGCGCACGACCTCCGGATAATGGCGTCGGTCAACAGAGATCTGGCGACGAATTGCGCCATGGTCGTGATCCAAGAATTGCTATCCGCGGTCAATCCGGTCCAGCCGCCTCCGAACGTAACTCAGTCTTGGCATTAGGCCGCGTAACCCGCCAAGCGTTGCGTAACCCACAGATTTGTAAGTGAACACGAGTTTTGATATTGAGGGGGCATGGCAGCACCTGTCGGAAACAAATTCGCGGTGGGGAATCCGGGTGGAGGACGACCGCCGGTTTTCAAGCCGGAGTTCTGCGCGATCGCGCGCAAGATGTGCGAACTCGGCGCTACGGACGAGGATCTGGCGGAGGCGTTCGGCGTCTCGGACCGGGCCGTTCAAAAGTGGATGGTGACGCACGAAGAGTTTAGTTCAGCGGTGCGGGTCGGGAAGTCGGCTGCGGACGATCTGGTCGAGCGCAGGTTTTTCAATCGCTGCGTGGGCTACTCCTACGACACCGTCAAGGTCTTTCAACATCAAGGCGAGCCCGTGATCGTGCCGTATCGCGAGCATGTCCCGCCCGACACCTCGGCTGCAGTTTTCTGGCTCAAGAACAGGCGCCGCGACAAATGGCGCGATCGCCGTGACGTTGATCACGGGGTGCAGTCCGAAAACCCGTTGGCGACCTTCTTAGATAGTCTGGCTGGCCGCGGAAAGACGTTGCAGCCGGTCGAGAATCCCGAACCTACCGTGCAGCGGGATCAAGAGGCGAACAACGATGACGAGCCCGGACCCAGATTTTGAAGCCAAGGTCGCGGTGTGCAAGCGCGTGTTCGAACTCGAGCGCGAGCTGTTGTCGACGAACGACGAGACGCGCATCGCGGAGATTATTGCCGAGCTTCGGCGGCTGGCGCCCGAAGATTACGGAATTGATTGAGCCGCAGAGGTGGGCGCTGGCGAGTTTTTCGGCCAGCCTGCGGCGCGACACCGGCTAGCGTCTAAAACGCACCGGCGGCCTCCCCAGGGCGAATTGGCACAGTCAGCAAGCCAAGCCAATTACGCCATTGCCCTCGCGTGATAGTTGACCGATGATCGATTCAACGGGGGGATTGCCATGCGTACTGCGTTTATTGCGCTTGCTGGCGCGCTAGCCTTGGGTGGTTGCGCTCGCAGCGAAGCGGTCCGGACCTCCGCCAATACGATGATTATTCAGACTGGAGCCGCTCCGGTTTGTGGCGGGGCTGGAGCCCTTAAGGTGTCCCAGCAACTGGCCGCCATTGAAACGATCAAGGCCGGATACGACCGCTACATCATCACTGCCGGCCAAGCCCAAAACAACGTGTCCGCAACTCAGCTACCAGGGTCGTACAACACGACGGCGATCTATGGCGGCGGTTTCTATCGGGGGCAGACGACCTATCAGCCCGGTCCCACAATCATCGCAGGGTCCCACGATCAAGGCCTTGCGGTGGTCATGTTCCGGGAAGGCGATCCGGGCGCACAGCAAGCGATTTCTGCTCGCGAGATACTTGGTCCGGAGTGGCGAGATAAGGTCCAAACCGGCATCCATACTTGTCTTTAGATTACCGCGCAGGATATTTGTGACGGCCCACCGTGACGGCTTCGAGGTTTCAGATGCCCACGAGCTGTTTGCCCGTTGCCCTTGCAGTCGGCGCAGGGGTAACTCGCTCCGACGATCTCCGGCGCGAATTTTCCCCAATTGCCGTCACCGCCGCACGATGCGGCCCGCGACATTGTCGATGATCTCGACATTCAATTCTACCGTGCTGTCGCAATTCTCTCCATAGACGGTCATCGCCGGCACGTCAGAACATCCCGTCGTCGATCCGCAGCATGGCCGCCTAACCAGCGACCGTCCATGTCTGGCCTGTCAATCGGCGTTCAAATTTGACCCCGGATCGGCGTCCAATTTTGACCCCTTTGAGCGGCGGGTTTTGACGGGAGCGCTCGCCTCGTCGGAGCTGGCCGGGGTTGCGGAGACGTGGCGAGCGCGGGTTGCGTGATCGTCCTCGCGGCTTTTGAAGCGCCAACTATCATTGCCGGTCTCGACGATGTCGCAATGGTGAGTCAGGCGGTCGAGCAGCGCGGTGGTCATCTTGGCGTCGCCGAACACGCTGGGCCATTCACCGAAGGCAAGATTGGTGGTGACGACGATGGACGTGCGCTCGTAAAGCCGACTGACGAGATGGAACAGCAGTTGGCCGCCGGATTGGGCGAACGGCAGGTAGCCGAGTTCGTCGAGGACGATGAAGTCCATCCGGGTCAGATGCTCGGCGATACGACCCTGGCGTCCATTGCGGGTCTCGATCTCCAGGCGGTTGACGAGGTCGACCACGTTATAGAACCGGCCGCGGGCACCAGATCGGATGCAGCTTCTGGCGATGGCGATGGCCATATGTGTTTTGCCGGTGCCGGTACCGCCGACCAGGACGGCGTTACGCTGCTGGGCGATGAAGCCTCCGCCGGCGAGATCATTGACCAGCGTCTGGTTGATGGGTGTGCCTTCGAACTGGAAGTCCTCAAGATCCTTGGCAAGCGGCAGTTTGGCGATGGTGAGCTCGTATTTGATTGAGCGGGCCTGCTTCTCGTTGATCTCGGCGTTGAGCAGATCGCCGACAATGCGTTGAGGTTCGTGCTGGCGTTTGACAGCGGTCGCCATGATCTCATCGAAGGCGGCCTTCATGCCGTAGAGCTTGAGCTCGCCCATGAGGTCGAACAGTTGAGTACGTTCCATCAGATGGTTCTCCTGAGGTTGTCGTAACGAGCACAGTCGGCGATCGGGGCATGGCGCAATGTCAGCGCAGCCGGGGTGAGGATGTTGGCCGGCGGCGCAGGATCACGCTGGCGGGCCAGGATGTTGAGCACGACATCGGCGGAATGAACGCCGTGAGCGATCGCCTCGGCGCAGGCTGCTTCGACGGCCGGCAAGCCGTCGGTCAGAACCGCGTTGAGGATGTCGACCATCTGACGATTGCCATCGTCGGCACTGACGAGCTTGCGCCGTACACGTTCGATCGCCGCCGGTAGCACCCAGTCCTTGAAGGGAGCGCCGTTGCGCAAGGCACCGGGTTTGCGAGCCAGCACCGGCACGTAATGCCAGGGATCGTAGACGGTATCGCCGCGGCCGAACGAACGAGCATGCTCGGCAACGATGCGTCCGTCCTGGCGGATCACAATGCGGTCGGCGTAGGCGTGAACCTCGACAGGCCGCCCGACAGCGCTGGCCGTGACCGAGTATTTGTTGTTGTCGAAGCGCACCAGACAGGTCTTCGAGACCGATGCCGGCACCGCGTGGAATCCGTCGAACCGGCCGGCATAGGGAACGAGCATCGATCGCTCGGCTTCGAACACCTCCCAGACCGTCTGTTCGGGCAGTTCTGGATGCCGGTGCGCCTTGGCGTAGGTAATGCACTTGTCCAGCAGCCACGCGTTCAACTCGTCGAGAGCTTTGAACCGCAGCCGCGGGGTGAAGAAGCGTTCACGGACAAGCCCAACCTGGTTCTCGACCTGGCCCTTCTCCCAGCCCGAGGCTGGCGTGCAGGCAACTGGATCAACCAGGTAATGGCTGCACATCTGCAGGAAGCGGCGATTGTAGAGACGCCCTTTGCCGACGAAGATCGCCTCCACTGCGGTCTTCATATTGTCGTAGATGCCGCGCACGCAGGTGCCTTTGAACAGGGCGAACGCTCGGTCGTGGGCGTCGAACACCATCTCCTGCGTCTCGCGCGGATAGCACCGCACGAACAGCATCCGGCTGTAGCAGAGCCGGACATGAGCAGCCTTCACGATCACCGTCACGCCATTGAGCAGGACGACTTCATGGCTCCAGTCGAACTGATAGGCTTCTCCCGGCGCAAAGCTCAGCGGGACGTAGGCCGCAGCCGTCGATTGTCCGCGCTCCTTGCTCCATCGCCTGGCGTAACGTCGCACGGCGTCGTAACCGCCGTCATAGCCGCGGCCACGGAGCTCCTCGAAGATCCGGATCAACGTCAGTTGCTCGCGAGCGGATTTGCCCGCGTTCCCTGACAACAATCCGTCTAGTTCTCCTGCCCATCGTCCCAGCTTCGGCCGCGGCTGGACAACACGCTCGTACTCGAACGAGGTCTCTCCCGACCTCAGCACCTTCCGGACTGTGTTCCGCGAAACCTTCAGGTCTCGGGCGATCTCCTTGATCGTCTTGCCCTTGATGAAGTGCTCGCGCCGTATCCGGGCAATTGTCTCCACGATCAGCATCCCCGACCACCTGCTTCATGACAAAGCAGGCAGCGCAACAGACCAATCTGTAGGGGGTCAATTTTGGACGCCGATCCCCCGGCTTAGGGGGTCAATATTGCAGGCC
>Ga0164242_10010033_pt1 | contig 10165 bp, 7 predicted proteins | sample OricomgcompostMG_FD_108783 | JGI IMG/M metagenome (GOLD analysis project Ga0164242, IMG submission 108783) | Miracle-Growth compost microbial communities from Emeryville, California, USA - Original compost - Miracle growth compost (MG) ... | reverse complement strand
GGCGTCGTGCCCGCATAGCCGGCCGCCTTCAGCCGTTCCGCCAGCGCCTGTCCGCAACCGCCGTGCGCCAGCACCTGCAGGCGTTCCAGCGCCAGCGGATCGCCGCGCCGGTGGCGCCGCGCGACCGGGTCGAGAAAGCGGCCGCCGCCTATCGTCAGCGCCGGCGTATCGCTGCGCAGCACGAACGGATCGCCGGCCGGCACCGCCACCGGGCGCTGCGTGCGCAGCTGCGCGAGGCCGCTGCTACCCGGCTCCAGCTGCGCCTGCAACAGCAGGCGCAGGCGCGCCGCCACATCGGCAGTGCCGAACAGCAGCCGCACCGGCTGCCCGTCACGCAGCGGCTGGGTGCAGCGCTTCGGCACCTCGATCTGCACGTCGAGCATGCTCGCCGCGCGCAGCATCCCGGGCGGCGCCAGCGCTTCGCCGCGCGCAATGTCGGCCGGATGCACGTGGCGCAGGTTGACGCCGACGCGCCGGCCCGGCAACACCTGGTCCACTTCGCAGTTGTGGCATTCGATCTGGCGCACGCTGCTGCGCAGCCCGGACGGCATCAGTTCGACTTCATCGCCGCGCCGCAGGCGGCCGCCGCGCAGCGTGCCGGTGACGACGGTGCCGCGCCCGGCGACGCTGAACACGCGGTCGACCGGCAGGTAGAAGCATCCGCTGCCGTCGGTTTCCGCATCCTCGCGCAGCAGGCTTTCCAGTACCTGCCGCAATTCCGCGATGCCCTCGCCGCTGACGGCCGAGGTGAACACCGCCGGCGCCGAATCGAGATAACTGCCGCGCAGCACTCCCTGCAAGTGCCGCATTGCCGCCGCGCGTTCGGCCGGCTCCAGCAGCTCGCACTTGGTGAGCGCGATCGCGCCGCGCCGCACGCCGATCAGCTCGGTGACCAGCAGGTGTTCTATCGTCTGCGGCTTGACGCCCTCGCGCGCGTCGACCACCAGCAAGGCCGCATCGATGCCGGTGGCACCGGCGATCATGGTCCGCACGAAGCCTTCGTGCCCGGGCACATCGATCAGATCGATGATGCCGCCGCCGCAGGCAAGATGGGCAAAGCCGAGCACGATCGACATCCCGCGCGCCTTCTCTTCCTTCAGGCGATCGGTATCGATGCCGGTCAGCGCCTTGACCAGGCTGGTCTTGCCGTGATCGACATGGCCGATCACACCGAGCGACAGGCGGCCGCTCATGTAAGCGCTCCCGCCACCAGCTGCACGATTTCGCGCGCCTCGGGCGGCGTCACGGTGCGCGGATCGAGGATCAGGCAGTCGTCGCCGATGCGCGCGATCAGTGCCGGACGCCGGCAGCGCAGGCGCCGCGCTAGGCTGTCCGGGCTGTGGCCGGCGACGCGCAGTTTCACCACCCAGGTCGGCAACCCCGTCTCCGGCAGCGAACCGCCGCCAGCGAGCGAGGCCTCGCTCTCGGTCCAGCATTGCACGCCGGGCAGCGCGCGCAGGCCACGTGCGATGCGGGCGGCACGCCGGCGCAGCACGGTCGCCGGCTCGGCCAGCATGCGCAGGGCCGGCACCCGCTGCTCCGGCGGCAGCGGCGACTCGTACAGCCGCAGCGTGGCTTCGAGCGCGGCCAGCGACAGCTTGTCGATGCGCAGCGCGCGCAGCAGCGGATGCGTCTTCAGCCGCGCCAGCACCGCCGCACGGCCGAGCACGATGCCGGCCTGCGGACCGCCGAGCAGCTTGTCGCCACTGAACATCACCAGGTCGGCGCCGGCGCGCACGCATTCCTGCACCGTCGGTTCGTACGGCAGTCCGTAGCGGCGCAGGTCGACCAGCGTGCCGCTGCCCAGGTCTTCGATGAACAGCAGCCCGCGTTCATGCGCCAGCTGCGCCAGCTCGCGGCGCTGCGGCGCCGCGCTGAAGCCGACGATGCGGTAATTGCTCGGATGGCTTTTCAGGATCAGCCGGGTATGCTCGCCGATCGCGCGCGCATAGTCGGCGACGCGCGTCTTGTTGGTGGCGCCGACCTCGACCAGGCGCGCGCCGCTCTGCGCAATCACTTCCGGCATCCGGAACGCACCGCCGATCTCGATCAGTTCGCCGCGCGACACCAGCACCTCGCCGCCGTCGGCCAGTGCCATCAGGCTGAGCAAAACCGCGGCCGCGCAATTGTTGACCACCAGCGCCGCCTCCGCCCCGGTAAGACGGCACAGCAGCTGTTCGACGTGCGCATAACGCGAACCGCGCGTGCCCTGTTCGAGGTTGAATTCCAGGTTGCAATACCCGGCGGCAGCGGCGCCGACCGCCACCAGCGCCTCGGCCGCCAGCGGTGCCCGTCCCAGGTTGGTATGCAGCACCACGCCGGTCGCGTTGATCACGCGTACCAGGGCTGGCGCATGACGTTGCGCCAGCCGTTGCCGCACCGGCGCGAAGAACGCGTCGGAAAAGAAATCGGGCAGACCTCCCTCGCCTTGCCGCAGGCGGCGCCGCGCCTGCTCCAGTTCTGCGCGCACCGCGGCCGCCACATCGTCGCGCCGGTAATGGCCGCACAACTGCCGGGCCGGCGCGCTTTCAAGTATCCGCTCCAGTTGCGGGATGCCGGCCAGCAGCTTGTGCCGCTCGGCGCCAGCAGAATTTTCAATGCGCTTTATAAAATCGTTCATGTTTCGCTTCAGGACAGCGCCTCCGGTGTCGTCACCGCACGCGCATCGGCGCGCAGCGCGCCGCTCCCCGGATTACAGGCAGCGGGCACAACTTATGCATTCGCAACATCCGGCACCGCCAGCCCACCCACTGCACCACTGCAAGACTGCAAATGAGCAAATCCATGAAAACCGCGAGCGGCGTCATCACGCTGGTGCAGGAGCACCGGTTCCAGCTCGAAAGCGACAACGGCCGCCACTTGCTGTTCATCCTTGCCCATGATGCGAAGCAGGAATGGGAAGACCTGAAACGGCTGGAAAAGGCAAACTGCCATGTGGTGGTGCGCTACACCGATTCCGAAAAACTGATTGCCTCGACCGCGCATGACATCTGGCAAGGACAGGAGCGCGCGCAACGGCACCCAACAGGAAAGATCATCCAATGAAACCGGTCCGTCGTACCTTGAGCGAACGCATCTCTTCCTTCTTTAGCGAATGGTCGCTGCCGCGCCAGCTGGATGGCCAGGACCCGAAGTCCGAGGCCGCGCAGAGCAACATGTCGAAGCAGCTGCGGCCGCGGCTGGAAGAAGCGGACAACGTCGGTACCAGCATCTGCCCGTACTGCGCGGTCGGCTGCGCGCAGCTGGTGTATGCGAAAGGCGGCAAGGCGATCCACATCGAGGGCGACCCGCGCAGCCCGATCAACCAGGGCACGCTGTGCCCGAAGGGCGCCGCCACTTTCGGCTGGATGAACAGCGAACAGCGCATCAACCAGGTGCTGTACCGCGCGCCGCATTCGGACCGCTGGGAAACGCGGCCGCTGGAATGGGCGATGGACCGCATCGCGCAGCTGGTCAAGCAGACGCGCGATGAAACCTTCGTCCACAAACTGCGGGACGGCAAGACCGTCAACCATACGCTGGGCATAGGCTCGCTCGGCGGCGCCACGCTCGACAACGAAGAGAATTACCTGATCAAGAAGCTGTTCGGCGGCGGTCTGGGGATGGTGTGGATAGAAAACCAGGCCCGAATATGACATAGCTCCTCGGTGCCCAGTTTGGGTGCCTCCTACGGACGCGGTGCCGCTACCATGCCGCAATGGGAACTCGCCAACGCCGACTGCGTGCTGGTGATGGGTTCCAACATGGCCGAGAACCATCCGATCGCGTTCCGCTTCGTGCTGCAGGCGAAGGACAAGGGCGCGACCGTGATCCACGCCGATCCGCGCTTCACGCGCACCTCGTCGCTGGCCGACCTTTACGCGCCGCTGCGGGCAGGAAGCGACATTGCCTTCCTCGGCGGCATCATCCGCTACCTGCTCGAAAAGGACCTGTGGTTCAAGGACTTCGCGCTCAACTTCACCAACATCTCGACCATCATCGACGAACGCTTCCAGGACGCCAGCGAGCTCGACGGCCTGTTTTCCGGCTGGGATGAAAAGGGACGCAAGTACAAGTACGACTCCTGGCAGTACCAGGGCATGGAAGTACCGTCGTCGCTGTCCGAGCATTACGTCAACACCACCGAGTCGTTCAGCGAAAAGACCAAGCGCCTGTCGAAGGGGCCGCCGCCGCGCGACCCGACGCTGCAGCACCCGTTCTGCGTGTACCAGATCCTGAAGCGCCACTATGCGGCCTACACACCGGAGAAGGTGGAAGAGGTCAGCGGCTGCCCGAAGGAAACCTTCATCAAGGTGGCCGAGGCGCTGGCACGCAATTCCGGGCGCGAACGCACCAGCGCTATCTGCTACGCGGTAGGCTGGACCCACCACACGACCGGGGTGCAGATCATCCGCGCGGCGGCCATCATCCAGGCGCTGCTCGGCAATGTCGGCCGTCCCGGCGCCGGTATCCTGGCACTGCGCGGCCATTGCAGCATCCAGGGCAGCACCGACATTCCGACGCTATACAACATGTTGCCCGGCTACCTGCCGCAACCGCAGGCGTTCAAGCCGCACCAGACACTGAAGGAGTATCTCGACACCGAAACCACGCCTACCGGCTGGTGGCACAACTTCCCGAAATACGCGGTCAGCCTGCTGCGCGCGTGGTACGGCGACAACGGCAACAAGGAGAACGGCTGGGGCTACGAGTGGCTGCCGAAGAACGTCGGCGACCATTCGCAGCTGCCGATGACGCTGGCGATACGCGACGGCCTGATCCGCGGCATGTTCGTGATCGGCCAGAACCCGGCGGTCGGCGGCAGCAACTCCGGCAAGACCGTGCAGCGCGGCTTCGCGAACCTCGACTGGCTGGTGATCCGCGACTTCACCGAGACAGAAACCGCGTCGTTCTGGTATGCGGGACACCCGGTGAAGTCCGGCGAGCTGCGGCCGCAGGACATCAAGACCGAGGTGTTCCTGATGCCGAGTTCGCTTGCCACCGGTGAAAAGGAAGGCACGTTCACCAACACGCACCGCCTGCTGCAGTGGCACGACAAGGTGGTCGACGCGCCGGGCGACAACCGTTCCGACCTGTGGTTCGCGTACCACCTGGGACGCCGCCTGCAGCAGTTGTATGCGGACAGCAGCGAACCCAAGGATGCGCCGATCCGCAACCTGACCTGGAACTACCCGGTCAAGGGCGAGCGCAACGAACCGTCGGCGGAAGCGGTGCTCAAGGAAATGAACGGCTACACCTGGGCCGACCGCAAGCTGGTCAAGGACTTCAAGGAGCTCAAGGACGACGGCTCCACCGCCTGCGGCGCCTGGATCTACAGCGGCGTCTATCCGGACGAGAACGAGAACAAGTCGCGCTCGCGCACGCCGGACGGCCCGGACGGTCCCGGCACCCATCTCGGCTGGGGTTTCGCGTGGCCGGCAAACCGCCGCACCATGTACAACCGGGCATCCGCCGACGCGGACGGGAAGCCCTGGTCGGAACGCAAGAAACTGGTGTGGTGGGACGGCGCCAAGGGCAAGTGGCAAAGCCCGGACGAGATCGATTTCGAAACCAGCAAGCCGCCCGACTACGAGCCCGACTGGAGCAAGGACCCGAAGGGCATGGAAGCACTGAGCGGGAGGGACGCGTTCATCATGATCGCCGACGGGCGGTCGTCGCTGTTCGTGCCGTCCGGCCTGAAGGATGCGCCGCTGCCGACCCATTACGAGCCGGTCGAATCGCCGGTGAAGAATGCGCTCTACAAGCAGCAGGACAACCCGGCGGCGAAGAAGTGGGAACGCAGCTTCAACACCTACCATGCGCCCGGCGATCCGCGCTACCCGTACGTGCTGACCACCTACCGGCTGACCGAGCATCATTCGGGCGGCACGCCGACCCGTTCGGTTGCGCACACCGCCGAACTGCAACCGGAAGGCTTCGCGGAAATCCCGCCCGAGCTGGCGGCCGAACTCGGCATCGCCAACCTCGACTGGGTGGTGATCTCGACCTCGCGCGGCGAAGTCGAGACCAAGGCGCTGGTGACCGACCGGCTGCGCCCGCTGCAACTCGACGGCAGCCGCGTCTACCAGGTCGGCATGCCGTTCCATTTCGGCTGGCACGGCTTTGCGACCGGCGACATCGCCAACCTGCTGACCAGCGTCGTGGGCGACCCCAACACCAGCATCCACGAAGGCAAGGCGCTGACCTGCAACCTGCGGCCGGGCCGGCTGCAACGTCCGGGGCCGGACACCGCCGCCCGCGGCGGCAGCGCATCGCCGTTTGCCGGCGACGAGATGCGGGGACGCGATGCAGGAACGACGACATGAACGATGAACGCAGGGAGATCTGATGGAAACCCAGCAACGCATGCGCGACTATCCGGATTCGTCGGTCAACCGGATGATCCCGGACGAATCGGAACTGACCGCCGGGGTGAAGATCGAGGCCGGCAAGCGCTACGGCTTCTTCACCGACACCACCCGCTGCATCGGCTGCAAGGCATGCGAAGTCGCCTGCAAGGAATGGAACGCGCTGCCGGCCGACAATCTCGGGCTGTCCGGCATGAGCTACGACAATACCCGGCAATTGTCGGCACATACCTGGCGCCATGTGTCGTTCATCGAAAAGGTGCGCGACAGCGAGGCGCCGCCGGATGACGGCCGCGTCACCCGGATGCAGCCGTACCAAAGCAACTGGCTGATGATGAGCGACGTCTGCAAGCATTGCGCGAATGCCGCCTGCCTCGAAGCCTGCCCGACCGGCGCCTTGTTTCGCACCGAGTTCGATACCGTGGTGGTGCAGCAGGACATCTGCAACGGCTGCGGCTATTGCGTGCCGGCCTGCCCGTTCGGCGTGGTCGACCTGAGCGAGGTGGACGGCAAGGCGCACAAGTGCACACTCTGCTACGACCGCCTCAAGGGCGGGCTGGAACCGGCCTGCGCGAAATCCTGCCCGACCGATTCGATCCAGTTCGGCGAGCTCGAAGACCTGCACCAGCGCGCGCACCAGCGGGTGGATGCGCTGCATCGGATCGGCGTCGGCGACGCCTACCTGTACGGCGCGCCGGACTCGCCCGGCGCCACCGGCGGCATCGGCGAGCTGAATGCGTTCTTCCTGTTCACCGACCGGCCCGAAACCTACAACCTGCCGCCCGCGCCCACACTGCCGTCGACCCGCGTCAAGCCGGCGCTGCTGTCCGGCCTGGCGGCGATGGCCGGACTGGCGCTGGCGGCCGGCATGCTGATCGCCGGCGGCGGCGAGCGCGACTGATGCCAGGGCCGACATTCTGCCAATCCGAGGATACCCGATGCCACTCGAGACACTGCCCCAGAAGCGCCGCCGCGTGCCGGCGCAAACGACGCTGCCCGAATCGTCCACGGTCCGTTATGACGGGCCGACCTATTACGACCGGCCGGTCGTCAAGCCCAGCAAGTACGGCTACAAGGTGTGGGCCTATACCTACGTCGCCGGCCTGGCCGGAGCCGCGCAGATCATCGCCACCCTCGCCAGCCTGTTCGGCCGGCCGCGCATGCGCTCGGTGGTGCGCAACGGGCGCTACCTGGCGCTGGCCGGTCCCACCGTCGGTTCGGCGCTGCTGATCGCCGACCTGCACACGCCGCAGCGCTGGTACAACATGCTGCGCATCTTCCGCAAGACTTCGCCGATGTCGATCGGCTCCTACATCCTGACCAGCTTCGGTTTCAGCAGCGGCGCCACCGCCGTCGCCGAACTGCTCGGCAACCTGCGCTGGCTGCGCTGGCTGCGGCCGGCTGCCGACATCAGCCAGCTGCCGGCGGCGCTGACCGGCGCCGGCATGGGGACGTATACCGGCGCGCTGCTGTCGGCGACCAGCACGCCGGTATGGGCGGCGGCGCCGCGGCTGCTGACCGCGCGCTTCGCCTGCTCGGCGATGGCAACCGGCGCCGCCGCCCTGTCGCTGGCCGAGCGCTTCGGCGGCGATGCGCGCAACGCCGACACGCTGGACCAGGTGGCGATGGCGGCAACACTGGCCGACACTGTCCTGTCGGCGCTGGCCGAACGCGAGTACCGGCGCCGCGGCGTCGCCGATTCGCTCGAGGGCGAGAACGCACCCGCCGCCGAAAACCGCCTGTCGAACGGCCTCGAACACATGCTGCCGCTGATTTGCTACGGCGTGAATGCGGTATTGCCGAAACCGTCCCGCGCGCTGTCGACGGCGGCGGCGTTCGGGGTACTGGCCGGTGGCCTGCTGATGCGTTCGACGATCTTCCACGCCGGCAACCGCTCGGCCAGCCGGCCGCAGGATTATCTCGGCTTCACCCAGCCGCAGACGGATTGGCCGCGTCTGCTGCCGGCCGCCTGAGGAGCAAGCGATGGACCAGACCGATATCCAGACCGATAGTCAGACCGATAGTCAGACCGATACCCGCAGAATCGAACGCGACCTGGCCGATGTGCTGCAGCAGGTCGAGGCAGTGCTGGACAAGCAAGGCAAGGGCTTTGCCGGCATCGACCAGGAAGTGTCGCGCGCCGTCTGCTCGCTGGTCGACGCCCGCAACCTGCTGGCGAAATCGGAGCGCCTCGGCAAGCCGACCCGGCCGTCGGCGCAGCTCGATCACATCAACGGCCTGCTCAGCGTGCTGGCGAGCGTCGAGTATCCGCTCGCCGGCATCCACTGGCCGCGCATCAAGCAGGTCAGGGATGACTTGCGCAAGCTGGTGGGAGCAGGCGCGAGCGCTTGATGGGTTTTGGGGCGGAGCAAAGGCCGATTTTGTTTTCCGCGCGTGCGCGTGTACGGGCGAGGCATCCTCTCGCTCGAACGCGGGCCCCGGCGATTGCTTTGCCAACTCCGTTCCCCGTCGTCCCCGCGCGGGCGGGGACCCGTGGTGAGTTCGATCAAGTAATGGCCTCATGCGCTCCCGCCTGCGCTGATACGAATCGAAAGAGACATGGAGCAATCGACTACGGACAAGCGTGTGCATCACCTATCCACATCGTTTCCGAGGCGCCGTGCCTGCCATGAAAAAGCGAGCAGACCGCAATGCGCCAGCGGTGCCGGGACGCTCAGACCAATCCGTCGAACACCAGCACGTCGACCCGGTCCCCCGCGTTCACCGCGGCGCCTTCATGCGGCAGCACCACGATGCAGTTCGCTTCCGACATCGAGCGCAGGATGCCCGAGCCCTGCGCGCCGGTGATCCGCACCTCCGGCTCACCGTCCGCCCCGCGCGACAGGATGCCGCGCTGGTACTCGGTACGGCCCGGCTTCTTGCGGATGGGCATGGCCGCGCGGGCGCGCAACAGCGGCAGCGGCTGCTCGTCGGCGCCCATCATCCGCAGCAGTGCGGCGCGCGCGAAAAAGTAGAAGGTGATCATCACTGCGACCGGATTGCCGGGCAAGCCGAACAGGTACGCGCTCCGACCGTTCGATGCGATGCTGCCGAACGCCATCGGCCGGCCCGGCCGCATGCCTATTTTCCAGAACGTCACATCGCCCAGCCGCGCCATGATCTGGCGCGTATAGTCGGCGTCGCCCGCCGATACGCCGCCCGAGGTAATGACCGCGTCCGCGTTTTCGCAGGCGCTGCGCAACGCCGCCTCCAGCAGCGCCGGATCGTCGGCAACCACACCCATGTCGACCAGTTCGCAGCCGAGCCGCTCCAGCATGCCGTACAGCGTGTAGCGGTTGCTGTCGTACACGCAGTTCGGCGGCAGCGGCTGTCCCAACGAACGCAGTTCGTCGCCGGTCGAGAAAAACGCGACGCGCAGGCGCCGCCGCACCCGCACTTCGACCTGGCCGAGCGACGCGATCAGGCCGAGATCGGCCGGCCGTACGATCCGTCCCGCCTGCAGCGCCGGCGCACCGGCTTTCAAGTCTTCGCCCTTGAAGCGGCGATGGTCGCCGCGCTTGACGGTTCCGGCGGCCAGCACGATTTCGTCCGCGGTCGCCGCCTGCACCAGTTCCTTCGGCACCACGGAATCGCTGCCTTGCGGCATCGGCGCACCGGTCATGATGCGCACGCAGTGGCCGGCGGCCAGCTCGCCATCGTAGGCGCCGCCGGCAAATGCGGTGCCGGCGATGCGCAGCGCGGTCGTGCCGGCCGCGGCGAGATCGGCGGCGCGCAGCGCGAAGCCATCCATTGCTGCGTTGTCCTGCGCCGGCACATCGATGTTGGAAATAATGTCGGTGGCCAGCACCCGCCCGAGC
>Ga0164242_10010032_pt1 | contig 10165 bp, 8 predicted proteins | sample OricomgcompostMG_FD_108783 | JGI IMG/M metagenome (GOLD analysis project Ga0164242, IMG submission 108783) | Miracle-Growth compost microbial communities from Emeryville, California, USA - Original compost - Miracle growth compost (MG) ... | reverse complement strand
GTCCGGCTGGACGCGGGTCGAGGTCGTGCCAGACACCGAATTGCGACCGCTGGTCCGCTCCGGGGCGCTCACGCTCAAGAATCTTTCGGGTCACGCTGCCCAGGCGTTGCTGGATTCGGTGGTCTTGACGGTCTCCTCGCCCGAGTGCGCGGCGCCCGTTGAGATCACGCTACGGATGCTCAGCGCGCTGACCCGGATGGGCTTCCTACCGCGCGGGGGGTCGGCCGCGGTCGACGTCAACGGCCGTTGGAAGCGGCTGGCTGCGCACTACGGAACGATCTACGCCGAGCCCGTAGGGCTGGGTCTGCTCTAGTCGTCGACGGGTGCCGACTCGCCCTCGGCGAAGGGATGCGCGGCGACGAAATCGCGTGTCTGGTCGTACATCCGCGCGATGTACTCCTCGAGCTTGGCGCGTTCGACTCGCCACTGTCCGCGGCCGCCGATCTTGATCGCCTCAAGTTCGCCACTGCGGACGAGGGCGTACGTCTGTGACGCGGAGATGTTCAGCACCTCCGCCACGTCCGCCAAGGTGAGGAATCGGTCGCCTGCCACGTGCCCATCTTGGCAGGTGGGACTGGTGAGGTCTCCGGTTTCCACAGCCAATTGCCCCGACTTGCCCGAATCCTGCGCCAGCGCCAGGGTGTCGGGCATGTCCGCTGCTCCCTCTCCCGTACCGCGGCGCGTGCAGACCCCGACCTGGCTCGACCTGAGGCTCGCGCTCGGCGTCGTGCTCGTGCTCGCCTCGGTGTTGCTCGGCGCGCTGGTGCTGTCGAGGGCTCGGCACACCGAGCCGCGCGTCGCGCTCGGTCACGACCTCGCCGCCGGAGCGCGGCTGACCGCCGACGACCTGGTCGTGGTGCGGACGCAGCTGCCGGACAGTGCGGCCCGGGCGTACGCGGCCGACCTCTCCGCGGTGGTCGGCAAGCAGCTGAACCGGCCACTCGCAGCCGGCGAGCTGGTGCCGCTGTCGGCATTGGCTCCGGTCGAGCAGGCGACGACGGTCAGCGTGCCGCTGGAGGCGGGCTCGGCGCCCGACCTGCGGGCCGGTGAGCTCGCGCGGTTCTGGGTCTCGACGAAGACCTGCCGGGCGGCCGTACTGATCGGGCAGGCGACGCTGCAGCAGGTGCGCGATGCGTCCGGATCGTTCACCTCGGACGGCGGGCAGGACGTGGTGCTCAGCCTGTCGCCGGAGCTAGCGTCCCGCGTCGTGGACGCGCTTGCGCTGCCGGACGCGAAGGTCCGCGCCGGTCTCTTGAGCGGGCCCACGGACCCGCATGCGAACGACGGACTGCCGTCGCTGGACGGCTGCGGCGAGGCCGGCGCGTGAGGGGCAGGCGCGGGTCGGTGCCGGTGCTCGTCGCCGCCGACGGCGCGACGTGGGAGGCCGAGCTGGTCGCCGCGCTGGAGCGCGGTGAGTACGGCATCACCGTGGCACGTCGGTGTCTGGATGTCGTCGAACTGCTGGCAGTGGGTTACGCCGGGCAGGGACGCGCCGCGCTGGTTTCGGCGGCGCTGCGCCGCCTCGATGCCGATGCGGTCGACCGCCTGCTGGCTGCCGCCGTGGTCCCGATCGGGGTCGTGCCGCGCGGAGACATCGAGGCGGAGGAGCGGCTGCGAGCGATGGGGGTGACGTGTGTGGTGCCCGCCGACGCCCAGCCCGCCGTGATGGCGGCGGTGGTGCTGGACGCGATCTCGAGGGAGGACAGCGAGGACCCGGCAGCGAGCACTCACAGCTTCGCCGACCCGTACGCGTCCGGAGCCGGCTCCTTCTCCGGCGTGTTGCCGCCCGGTGCGGGCGAGCCGGTGCCCGACACGATGTCCGGTCGCCGCGGTCGGATCGTGGCGGTGTGGGGCCCGACCGGAGCTCCCGGCCGGACGACCGTCGCGATCAACCTCGCCGACTCGCTGGCGCGGCTCGGCTCCTCGGCACTGCTGGTGGACGGCGATGTCTACGGCGCGAGCATCGCGCCGGCGCTGGGGCTGCTTGACGAGTCGCCGGGACTTGCCGCGGCCTGCCGGCACGCTGCGGCACACCGGCTCGACGCCGCTGGACTCGCGGCACTGTGCTGGCAACTGACTCCGCAGCTGCGGGTATTGACCGGGATTCCGATCGCCTCGCGCTGGCCGGAATTGCGACCGGCGGGCGTGGAGGCGGTGCTCGCGGCCGCGCGGGGGCTGGCCGAGTTCGCCGTCGTCGACTGCGGCTTCTGCCTGGAGACCGACGAGGAGCTGAGCTACGACACGATCGCACCCCGCCGCAACGGGGCGACACTCGCGATGCTCGGCGCCGCAGACGAGGTCGTGGTCGTCGGCGCCGCAGACCCGATCGGCATGCAACGGCTGGTCCGTGCACTCTCCGATCTGGACTCGCTCGCGTTCGGTGCCGAGGTCCGGGTGGTGCTCAACGGCGTCCGTCGTGGCGTCGTTCCCGGCGATCCGGCCAAGGAGCTCACCGGCGCCCTCGAGCGCTTCGCCGGGCGCGCGCCGTCGGCGCTGCTGCCGTACGACCGCACAGCGTTGGACGAGGCGCTGGCCGGCGGCAGGTCGCTGGCCGAGGGACGTGCGAAGTCGCCACTGCGCGAGGCGATCGTGCGCCTGGCCGCGGAGCTCGCCGACGTTCCGCTGCCGCATGCTTCTCGCTCGGCAGGGCGTCGCCGGGCGGCTACGGCAGGGCGCTAGCGTGTCGGTGGCAAACACCGGCACGACGCGCGCATCGAAGGGAGTACCGAGTGCGGATCTACCTGCCGGCGACCAGCGTGCTGCTACGCGCCCTCGCCGCCACCGGCGTGATCGGTCCGGCGCCGCTGACCGCCTTCGCCGTCACGCCCGGACTGCGGGAGTGGTACGTCGATGACGACATCGAGGAACTCGAGTACGCCGCCAGCAACGAGGCGGCACGCTCGTCGTTGCGGCTGCTCGACGCTGACCCGTCCGCGCGGCGGCGACGCGTGGTGATCTCGCTGGACGCCGACGAGCCAGTCGTCGCGATCCGCGACGACCTCGATCGCGGGGTCGTGCAACTCACCGAGCCGGTGCGCCTCGAACAAGTCGCAGCGTTCCACATCGACGACGCGGAAGCTGAGCAGACCGTCGCCGCCGCGGCCGAGTCGATAGACCACGCCGACCTCGGCGATGACCAGGCCCAGTCCGTCGTCGACGACGCGGAGGGCTTCGAGCTGTCCTGGTACGCCCCGCAGGAGCTAGAACTGCTCCTCGCCGGCCTCTGAGGTCCACGGCTTCGAGACGTGCCGCGGCGCTGCAACGTCTCACGGTGTCGCAACCTGGAGCGGCATCGGTTCGACGGATTCTCCCTCAGCCAGCCACGCGGGGTCTGGCACAAGGACGCCACGCCCGGGCGTGTCCGCGGGCCCCTGGCGGGGAAGCGTGATGCCGATGAGCTGGCCGTCGGCCGGAGTGGGTTGCAGCAGGACGGCGCAGCCTGCGCGGCGTAACAGCGCTCCGAGGCCGCGATAGTCGCCCGCCAAATCGGCGCTCCGGGCCGCGGCCACGACTGGAACGCCGGCCGTGGCCCATCCGGTGAGGCGCTCCCCGCTGGCGGTGTCACGGAACTCCTCCAGATCGTCGACGAGCGCGATCGCAGGTTCAGGAGGATCGCCTGGTGCGTCGTTAGGGCTGAGCAGGCGCCAGCCCCGTTCGCGGGCGACGGTGACGAGTGGGGAACGAGCCGGTGCGGCGGCAACCACCGGCGCCACCCGGTCGAGCTGTGCGGCGATCGTCCGCAGCACGGTCGAACGTCCCGAGTGCGGCGGGCCGGCGATCAGCAGACGGCGGGCGCCCGTACCGAGGGCGACGGAGACCGGGCGGGCGGCATCGCCGCCGACACCGAGGTGAATGCGCAATCGGCCGCCGGTCGGCGGTGGCAGATGGGCGAGTTCAACGCGTCTGGGCAGGGAGCGTACCCGCACCGGCCGCCACTCGGCGTCCACTACGCCGCGCGGATGTCGCCCGGCGAGTTCGGTCAACTCACCGCGTGCCTGCGCGTGTGTGGGTGCCGTGCCCAGGTGGGCGAACTGCACCTCCGCGCCGTCCCCGGCGCGGACCGCGCGGCCGCAGATCGCCTTGTTCGGCGTGGCGCGCGAGGCGATGCCAGCTAAGGCGTAGTCCGCCGGGTCGGTCAGCGGCAGGATGTAGCGGGTCGCGAACAGCCCCGCGACGCGAGGCGTCAATACGGTGCGATCGCCACTCAGGACCACGGTGAGTCCGCCCGCCGCCGCGCGGATCAGCCCGAGCAGTAGCCCCACCGATCGTCCGGTCGCCTCGTCGGCGGCGGCGAACTCGTCCCAGCCGTCGATGAGGAGCAGCGCCAGCGGGCGATCGGGCGCCTCGCGCCGGAGGTCGATCTCTCGCTCCAGCAGGACGAGCAGGCGCTCGACCGCGTGAATCTCGCCGACGTCCACGCAGCTGGCCGCGTGCGGCAGGACGGCCAGCTCTGTGAGGGCCGACCGGGAAGGTGCCACGGCATAGAGCTCGAGCTCGCCCGGCCCGTACCGCGCGACCGCTGCACCGGCGATGGTGAGCAACGCCGTGGTTCGACCGGAGCGGGCTCCTCCGGCGATGAGCACCGAGCCGCCCGTTGCCAGATCCAGTTCGCAGGCCTGCTGACGTTGCTCCTCGGGCAGGTCGACGAGGCCGATCGGTACTGCGCCGCGACCTGGCGGGAGCGCTGTTCGGGCGACGGCCGGCGGCAGGGGCGGCAGCCAGGGACGGCGCGGTGGCGGCAAGCCCTGCGCAGCCCGGCCGATGGAGGCCACGATGCGGTCGAGGTCGGTGGGCGCGTCAGCAGATGCCTCGTCCGCCGGCAACCGCCGCCACGGCTTGAGCGGGATCGCGCGGATACGGTCCCGCTCGTACGCCGGCGCGCCGGCGTACCCGGCCCGGAACCGGGTGATGGCACGACCGCGGCGGAGGTACCCGCTGCCGTGCTCGGCGGCGTCGATCTGGGCCGCGAGCGGGCTGTCGATCACGTCGAGGGAGTCGGCCACCGTGGTGGTCCGTAGCGCGATCTTCAGCGCCGTGTTGGCCCGAATCTCCGGCGAGACGCTGCCGCCGGGGCGTTGCGTGGCCAGGATCAGGTGGACGCCCAGCGAGCGTCCGCGCCGCGCGATCGACACGAGCCCGCTGATGAACTGTGGAAGCTCGGCGGCCAGCTCGGCGAACTCATCGAGCACGAGTACGAGCCGGGGCAGCGGCTGTGCCGGCCGGGTCGCCCGGTACGCTGCCCAGTCCGAGACGCCCGCCGCGGCCAGTAGGCCTTCCCGGCGGCGTAACTCGGCGCCCAACGACGCCAGCGCGCGGCGTACCGATGTCGGATCCAGGTCGGTGACCACGCCCACCACGTGCGGCAGGCGCTCGCACGCGCCGAAGGCGGCGCCGCCCTTGTAGTCGACGAGCAGGAAGCTCACCTCGGTCGGCGGGTGCGCGGCGGCCAGAGCCGCGACCCAGGTGCGCAGCAGCTCCGACTTGCCCGCTCCGGTCGTCCCCGCCACGAGTGCGTGTGGGCCGTCCCTGTCGAGGTCGACCTCGACCGGCCCTTCTGCGGTCCGGCCGATCAGCGCGGCGGACGAGCCGGTGTCGGCAGACCATCGCGCCAGGATCGCGCCGCGGTCGTACGCCCCGATCAGTTCGGACAGCCCCGCCGCGTCGCTGGGCACGCCGGCCGACGCCCGAGCGGCCAGTGCCCGCGCCACGTCTTCGGCCCACCGGGCCGCGACGCGGTCGGCGATGACGGGCGCCGTGCCCTCGGACACCTGAACCCTGGCCCCGGTCTCGTTCGCTGCGCGCACCGCGGTCCGGGTGACGGACGTCAACCGACCCTCTGGTGGGTCGAGGAGCAGCGCGGTGACGCCAACCTCGGCCCCGGAGCGGAGCAGTTCGACGAGTTCGGCGTCTTCGGCTCCGGCCCGGTCGACGAGCAGGACCATCCACGAACCGTCCCAACCATGCTCGCGTCGCTCGGACACGCTGCGAAGGAGGTGGCCGATCGTACGGTCTACGCGGTCGGGCCGGTCTGTCGACGGCAGCCATGGCAGGCACTCCCAGCCGGTCAGATCGCCCAGCAGCGGCACGATCCGCACGTCGGCCGGCGGGCAGTACGTCGCGAGTTGCAGGACCCACCAACGGGCGAGGTCTGCGACGAACGCGCTCGGCCCGCAGAGGGCTACCGGGCCGAGCGCCGCGTCGATGAGCACCGGAACGTCGCCTACCTCGCCTGCCGGCAAGGCACGGCCGTGCACACTGACCTGTGCGCGTGAGGGAGCGGCGCCGAGCCCGACCCGGATATGCAGCAGGCTCGGGTCGGACCGGCCCCGGGACCAGAGCCAAGCGCCGGTGTCCCGCGCAATCGCAGCCAGCGCGACCGCATCCGGGGCCTCGGCCCGCCGTACCCTCGTCTCCTCCCGCAGCGCCCGCGCGACGGCGGCCTGTGCCGACGCTGTCTCGGCCCGATGCGCCGTCGCCTCACGCCGCGTAGCGCGCCGCCAGTGCCACCGCTCGCCGCCCGCCCCGGCCACGGCGCCGAGCGGCGTCAAGGCCGCCATCAGCAGGAACAGCGTCGAGTGCATCGCCCACGCCAGTGCGATGCCGCCGAGGGCGGGCGCGAGCACGGTCAGCCACTGTGTTCGCGCCGGGCTCGCGGGGGCCGGTGCGCTCGGCAACGGGATCGGGTCTGGGGTGTGTTCAGCGGCCCGGACGTACGCCGGCGCCCCACTCGGCGCGACTCGCAGATACGAGTCGCCCAGCCGCAGCAGCGACTCGGCCGTCACTGGCGCGCGGTCCACCCGCCGTCCGTCCGACCACGTGCCGTTCGTCGAGCCGAGGTCGCGCACGCGTATACCGCCGACACACACCTCGAGCACCGCGTGGCGCCGCGAGACGTCGCCGTCCGGCAGACACAAATCGCATCGCTCGTCGCGTCCGATGAGCAGGGCGTCCTGCAGGCTCACCGTGTGACCTGCCGCACCGCCCCCGACCACCTGCACGAGCAGCTGTCCTCGCGGTCGTGGAGCGGGCGCGGCACCGACCGTGATCACGTCGCCGGGACGGATCGCGTCGGCCACCGGCTGCTGCGGGTCGAGCATCCGCCCCTCACAGCTCACGGGTCCGATGTGCGCGCACCCTGCCGCATCTAGCAGCACCGGCAGCACCTGCCCCCAGGTCGCGGCTGGCGGTGCCAGCACCGCCAGGTCCAGGCTTCGCCCGTCGCACCGGACGGTCACATCGATTCGCACGCCCGCAGCCTGCGCCGAGGGGCGGACATCTCTGCCCGGCGGCGTCGAGGCTGTGGATAACTCCGACTTCGTCCACAGCTGAGGAATTGGTGCCGCGGGCCGTCGCTGCCCGCCTCTAGCCTCGCGGGCACGTCGCACCCGGCGACGCAACAGAGAGGAGCACGCCATGAGCGGATTGCGGGTCACTCCGGCGCAGTTGGAGACGCTGAGCGGGACGATCGCGCGGGTCTCGTCCGAGGTTCGCGGACAGCACCACAGCCTGAGCGGGCAGCTCGCGCCGCTGTTCGGAGCCGACTGGTCCGGTCAGGCCGCGGGGCAGTTCCACGCGCTCTACCAGCAGTTCGATCAGCACGCGAAAGGACTCTCCGATGCCCTGGACGGCGTCGGACAGCTCCTCGCGCGGGCCGGCCAGGCGTACGCCGAGGTCGAGCAACAGATCGCGGCAAGCTTCCGTTAGCGTCGCGGGGGTGACCGCCCCCACCGTGCTCGCCCTCGTCGACGACGCCCTCGCGAACCACTACGGACAGCGTCCGGGCCGGGCGTCGGTGAGCTTCGTCGGGGTGGCGCCGATCGAGATCCTGCGCTTCGAGCAGGCCCCGGGCCAGTGGGCGTACGCCAGCCTGGGCATGTCGGCGACGCCGATGACGGCGGCGGACGAGTTCGTCGTCAGCGGCGACGGTCCGCGTGCCGAGTTGCTGCTGCACGTGCGGGACGAGGCCGGCGAATACAGGGATGTCTGGCGCAAGCTTGCGATCCTCGCCGCCGCGCCGGCGGTCGAAGGCGTCGTCTACCGGGTCGACATGACCGTCGATCTGGGCGAGCCACTCGCGCCCGGCAGTCGGTGCACCGGCGGCCTGCTGGTGCCGGGGCCGCTCGCCGCGGTCGAGACCGGAGAAGGCACCGTCGAGGTGCTGCGGGTCGTCCCGGCGGTGCAGACCGAGCTGGCGTGGGCGCGAGTGCGTGGGGGAGCCGCGCTGCGGGAGCGGTGGGAGCAGGCCGGCACCGACCTGCTCGACCTCGCCCGCGGCTCGGTCAGCCTGGACTGAGCCAGCCTGGACTGAGCTACAACCAGCCGTTGCGCTTGAACACGCGGCGCGGCAGCGCGCCGGACGCGCTGCGTCGGCCCGTGCACGCCGATCCACACGAAGCCTGAGCCGGTCGGGAGCGAGAGATCGCGGGCGCGGAATACTGGGCATCGCGCCTGTTGTGGTGCACGGCCCGGGTGGACCGGACCGATCCACGATCACGGAAGGCGGGACATCGCGCGTGCTGATCGACCTTCATGCGCACTCGACCGCGTCCGACGGCACCGACACTCCGGGGAGCCTGATCGGCCGCGCGGCCGCGGCGGGCCTGGATGTCGTCGCGATCACCGACCACGACACAATCTCCGGCTGGACCGAGGCGCTCGTCGCGCGCGAGCGGGAGCACCCCGAGTTGACGGTCGTCACCGGCACCGAGTTCAGCTGCGTGCATGTTGACCCGGCCGGCCGCCGGGTGAACCTGCACCTGCTGGGCTATCTGTTCGACCCCGACCACATCGCGCTGCGGTCCGAACGCGAGGGCCAACGCGCCTTCCGCCTCGCTCGCGCGGCCAGGATCGTTCAGCGCATGGTCGAGGACGGGGTACCGATCACCTGGGAGCAGGTCGATGCGTACGCCGGTGGTGGCCCGGTCGGGCGCCCGCACATCGGGCGGGCGCTGGTGGCGGCCGGCGTCGTGCCGGACGTCAACGCGGCGTTCGCCGGTCCCTTGTCGCACACCTCGCCCTACTACGTGAGCAAACCGAACACCGATGTGCTGCGCATGATTGACCTGGTCCGGGACGCCGGCGGCGTCAGCGTCTTCGCCCACCCGCTGGCCCGTCGCCGCGGACCGGTCGTCGCCGTGGACGCGGTCGCCGAGATGGCGGCCCACGGCCTGGTCGGGATCGAGGCCGACCACCCCGACCACGACGATGCGGCGCGCGCTCAGGCGCGCGGCCTCGCGGCCGACCTCGGCTTGATCATCACCGGGGCGTCCGACTATCACGGCACGAACAAGAGCCGCAACGACCTCGGCGTCTGCGGTACCGTGCCCGAGGCGTACGAGGCGTTGTTCGATCGCCCGACGGCGCGCCGCCCGGCCGGCTGAGCGTCCACAGCCTGCGCGTCCTGCCCTTGCGCGGGCTATACGGTGGGTCGGTGAGCAGCCTGCGCCGTCGGACCGTCAGCGTGGGCGCGCTGATCGCGGTCGCCGCATCCCTGCTCCTGCTGAATGCCACGAGCGCGCACGCGCAGGACCCCGCCGCCGACGCCGCCGCCGCGTTGGCTGTGCAGCACGTGTACGTCAGCCCCGAGGCCCGCGCCGCCGGTGTACCCGCGGACGTCGCGGACGTCGCCGGCCTGCCTGACACGGTCCGGGTCGCGGTGCTCACCGACGGAAATGCCGGCCAGATCGCCGCCGACATCAGCAGCCGGCTCGGTGCCAGCGACACGAACAAGCTCACCGTGGGCGTGGTCATCGTCGGCGACAGCTCGGTCGCGGCGTTCAACGCCGTCTCGACCGTGGGCTACTGCAAAGGCGGCGCGGACCTTGCCGCGCGCGACGCCCTGGACGGGCTGGACCAATCCGGCGGTACGCCCGCGGTCGCCGACCTGTTGCAGCACTACGCCCATCAGCTGTCGACCCTGCCTCCGGATCGCGGCGAGTCCAGCTGCGCCAGCGCGCTCGCGCACGGCTCCACCCACGACGCCCGCGCCTGGTTGTGGTGGCTCGTCGGGGTCCTGTCCGGTCTGGTGTTGATCGGCGCGCTCGCCCTCTACAGCAGCCGGGTGGTCGCAGCCCGCCGCGCGGCCGGCGAGGTCGAGGAGCCGGCGACCGACGAGCTGCCTGACTGGATCGCACGAGCCGAGAACGAGAACGAGAACGAGAACGAG
>Ga0164242_10010031_pt1 | contig 10166 bp, 8 predicted proteins | sample OricomgcompostMG_FD_108783 | JGI IMG/M metagenome (GOLD analysis project Ga0164242, IMG submission 108783) | Miracle-Growth compost microbial communities from Emeryville, California, USA - Original compost - Miracle growth compost (MG) ... | reverse complement strand
TCGATAGTTTGGCGGTGTGAGTTCCACTGGTCTGCCCGATGTCGACGCGGTGTTCGACGCGCTCGATGCCGAGGTGGACCGCGCGTGTGCGTTGGTGCTGGACGCGTTGACCGTGCAGCAGCAGCTGGCGGTGTTGGAGCGTTGTGAGAGGCTGCGCCGGCGCATCCCGGTCATTGAGCATCCGCTGCTCAATTCGCTGGCCCGCCAAGCTCCCTCGCAGGAGCTCGGCGGCGGGCTGGCCCACGCGCTGACCGAACGCACCCTGATCAGCCGTCACGAAGCGTCTCGGCGTATCAAGGAAGCCCGCGACCTGGGACCGCGCCACGGACTGACCGGTGAACCGTTGCCACCCGCCCTGCCCGCCACCGCGGCGGCCCAGCGCGCCGGAGACCTGGGCGCGGGTCAGGTGGCCGTGATCCGCAAGTTCTGCCACCAACTTCCCGGCTGGGTGAGCGCTGCGGCCCGTGAGTTCGCCGAAGCCCAACTGGCCGGGTTCGGCACCCAGTTCGGCCCCGAACACCTCAAAGAATTGGCCCGCGGGCTCACCGATGCGCTTAACCCCGATGGCATTTTCACCGATGAGGACCGGGCCCGTAGCCGCGGGGTGACCCTGGGCAACCAACGACCCGACGGCATGTCGGAGTTGCGGGGCCTGATCACCCCCGAACTACGGGCCACCTTCGAAGCCGTGGAGGCCAAACTCGGCGCCCCGGGGATGTGCAACCCGCTCGATGACATTCCGTGTGTGGAGGGGACGCCTAGCCAGGCCGCCATCGACGGTGATACGCGTTCGAAGGCTCAGCGCGGCCACGATGCCCTGCTGGCGGCGCTGCGTGGGCTGTTGGCCTCTGGGGAGTTGGGTCAGCACAACGGGTTACCGGCCTCGATCATCGTCACCACTACCCTGGCCGAGTTGGAGGCCGCCGCCGGGCGAGCCCTGACCGGCGGGGGCACCATCCTGCCGATGAGTGAGGTGATCCGCCTGGCCCGCCACGCCCATCACTACCTGGCGATTTTCGATAAGGGCAAGGCCCTGGCGCTCTATCACACCAAGCGGCTGGCCTCCCCGGGGCAGCGAATCGTGTTGTACGCCAAGGACCGCGGCTGCACCGCCCCGGGCTGCACCGTCTCGGGCTACTACTGCGAAGTCCACCACACCACCGACTACGCCACCTGCCACAGCACCGACATCAACCAGCTCACCTTCGCCTGCGGCCCGCATCACCGCATGCTCAACCCCGGCGGCTGGACCACCCGCAAAAACCCCCGCGGCGACACCGAATGGAAACCACCACCCCACCTCGAGCGTAATCGGCCACGCACCAACACCTTCCACCATCCGGAGAAACTACTGCGTGACGACGACGATGACGGGTGGTAACCGGGCCGGGGTGCTTGAACGACGGATCAGCCTTCCGAGAAGTCGGGGACTGTGATCGCGCCGTCGTCGGCTAGCGCGAACCCGGGGTTGTGGGCGATCTCCCATGCGTGACCATCGGGATCGCGGAACGCGCCCGCATACCCGCCGTAGAACGTTTCGGCAGCGGCGCGGGTGATGGTGGCTCCGGCATCTGTTGCCGCGGCCAGGATCTCGTCCACTTCGGCGCGCGACCGCACGTTGTGAGCCAAGGCGATGCCGCCGAAACCGTCATCGCCTTGATCGGCGATGCCGAGATCGGCCGAAAGCTTCTCTCGCGCCCACAGACTCACCGCGATGCCGCCCGCCTGAAAGAAGACGGTCTCCTGCACCACTTGACCGTGCCAGCCCAGGCGCTCATAGAAGCGGCGGGCGCGGTCCAGATCGGCAACGCCCAGGGTGATGAGACTCAGTCGCTGCTCCATGCGACGAGACACTACGCGGGCGCTCAGCCGGCCAGCGTCGCCCGGGTGCACATGGTGATATAGGGCAGCGCCAGCCCGGTCGCATTCGCCAGGGCCGGATGGGTGGCCAGCAACTGGCGCACCTCGTCGAGCGTTCTGGAGCGAACCTCGGTCGGCGAGGTGATGCAGTAGCTGCGCGACGCGACGAGGTCGATCAATGCTTGCGGCGTAAGGTAACTCGTCCACTCGACCCGATGCTGCGCGAGGTCGGTGAACGGCTCGGGCAGCTGCACCTGGGTGCGGCCGCCGTCGCCGTCGCTGCCGATGATCCGGCCCAGTTCGCGCACCCAGCCGAGCCGTTCGTCGCGGGTGTTCCACACCAGGCCCAGCCGCCCGCCCGGCCGTAGCACGCGGGCCACCTCGGGTATCGCGCGCTCGGGGTCCACCCAATGCCAGGCCTGGGCCACCAGCACCACGTCAACGCTGTTGTCTTCCAACGGAATCTCTTCGGCCGTGCCCAGCAGGGCGCGGGTCTCGGGCAGCGAGGTCCGCAGCACCTCCAGCATGTCCGGGATCGGATCGACGGCCACGACGTCCAGGCCGCGCTCCACCAGCCGGGTCGTCAGCTTGCCGGTGCCCGCCCCCAGGTCGAGCACCTGGCGCGCGCCGACCGGCAACAGCCAGTCGATCGCTTCCGGGGGATAGGACGGGCGGCCACGCTCATAGGCCGCGGCCGCCGAGCCGAATGACAAGGAGCGGTCGTGCCGCGAGCGGGTCACCGTTGCGACGTGCCTTCCCTGCTGTCCGCGCCGGCCAAAACCAGTGTCTTGCGGATCAATTCGCCCACCGCGTCGGATTCCACCAGGAAGCCGTCGTGCCCGCAGAGGGAGTCGACCACCTGCAAAGCGGTGCAGCCCGGCAGGTGCTCGGCCAACTCCTCCTGCAGACGCAGCGGGTAGAGCCGGTCGGACGTGATGCCGCCCACCACCGCCGGCACCGGGCAGCCGCGCAGCGCCTTGGCCACCCCGCCGCGGCCACGGCCGACGTCGTGAGTGTTCAGCGCCTCGGTCAATACCACGTAGCTGCCCGCGTCGAAGCGCTCGAGCAGCTTGTCGCCCTGGTACTCCAGGTAGCTCTGCACCGCGTAGCGGCCGCCGGCGGCGGGATCCTCGTCGCCCTGCGCGTCATTGGCGAACCGGGTGTCCAGGTCCACCTCGCCGCGGTAGGTCAGGTGCGCGAAGCGCCGCGCGATCGCCAGCCCGGTGTCGGGCGCCAGCCCGGTGTCATGATAGTCGCCGCCCTGCCAGTTCGGGTCGGCCTCGATCACCGCGATCTGCGTGGACTGGGTACCGATCTGATCGGCGGTGGCGCGCGCGCCCACCGCCAGCAGCAGCCCGGACCGGACCCGGTCCGGGTGACCGACCATCCACTCCAAAGCCCTTGCGCCGCCCATGGATCCACCGACCACCGCGGCGACCTCGTCGATCCCCAGCGCGGCCAGCGCGGCGATGTCTGCCTCCACCTGGTCGCGGATCGAAATCCGCGGGAACCTTGAGCCCCAAGGCTTTCCGTCCCGGGTCCGCGAGCTGGGTCCGGTGGAGCCGCGGCAACCGCCGAGCACGTTGGTGGCCACCGCGCACCACCGGTCGGTGTCGATCGGGGCTCCCGGCCCGACCATGCCGTCCCACCAGCCGCCGGTGGGATGTCCTGGTCCGGCCGGGCCGGTGACGTGCGAGTCACCGGTCAGCGCGTGCAGCACCACCACCACGTTGTCGCGCGTGGGCGACAACTCGCCCCAGCGCTGCACGGCGATGTGCACGTCGTCGATCACCGCGCCGCTTTCGGTGGTCAGCGAGCCGATGTGGACAAAGCCGATTTCGCCTTCGTCGGGCAGCGTTTGGGTGGGCGCGTCGGGGATCGTCATCGGGGCGGTCTCCTTCAGAACGCCGCCACGGCGTGCGGATCGGTGCCCGAGGCTCCGGCGGTCGCGCCGAATTTGGCCGCCGCGGCGAAGCCGAGCTCCAGGTCGGCCAGGATGTCGTCGATCCCCTCGATGCCGACCGCCAGCCGCACCAGGCCCGGGCTGACCCCGGTGCTCAGCTGCTCCTGCGGGGACAGCTGGGCGTGCGTCGTGGAGGCCGGGTGGATCACCAGGGAACGCACGTCGCCGATGTTGGCGACGTGGCTGTGCAACTTCAGCGCGTTCACGAAGGCCTTGCCGGCCTCGATGCCGCCGGCCAGCTCGAACGACAGCACCGCCCCGGTTCCCTTGGGCGCCAGCTTCTTTGCCCGCTCGTGCCAGGGCGAGCTGGGCAGTCCCGCATAGTTCACCGAGAGCACGCCGTCGTGGCCGGACAAGAACTCGGCCACGCGCTGGGCGTTGGCGACGTGACGCTCGACGCGCAGGCTCAGCGTCTCGATGCCCTGGGCGACCAGGAACGCGTTGAACGGCGCGGCGGCCGAACCGAGGTCGCGCAGCAGCTGCACGCGCGCCTTGAGCGCGTAGGCCGGCGGACCGAGCTCGGCGAACACCACCCCGTGGTAGCTCGGGTCCGGCGTGGTGAACCCCGGGAAACGGCCCTGCGTCCAGTCGAACGTGCCGCCGTCGACGACCACCCCGGCGATCGCCGAGCCGTGGCCGCCGAGGTACTTGGTGGCCGAGTGCACGACGATGTCCGCGCCGTGCTTCAGCGGCTGGATCAGGTAGGGCGTGGCGATCGTGTTGTCGACGATCAGCGGGACGCCCGTGTCGTGGGCGACCCCGCCGACACCGGGGATGTCCAGGATGTCGATCTGCGGATTGGAGATGGTCTCGGCGAAGAACGCCTTGGTGTTCGGCCGCGCCGCGGCCCGCCACGAATCCAGATCGTCGGGGTCCTCCACGAAGCTGACCTCGATGCCGAGCTTGGCCAGCGAGTAGTGGAACAGGTTGTAGGTCCCGCCGTAGAGCCTGGGGCTCGAGACGATGTGATCTCCGGCACACGCGATGTTCAAGATGGCGAACGTGGCCGCCGCCTGGCCGGAGCTCAGGAACAGCGCCGCCACACCGCCCTCGAGCGCGGCGATGCGCTGCTCGACGACGTCGGTGGTCGGGTTGCCGATCCGGGTGTAGATGTTGCCCGGCACCTCCAGCCCGAACAGGGCGGCGGCGTGCGTGGTGTCGTCGAAGACGTACGAGGTGGTCTGGTAGATCGGCAGGGCGCGGGCGTTGGTGGCCGGGTCGGGCTGCTGCCCGGCGTGCACCTGCTTGGTCTCGAACGACCAATGCGCGGTCGGATCGGTGTTCTCGCTGGTGGTGCCGTTGGAAGAAGAACTGTCGGAACTCACGTGGGTTGGCTTTCTCCTGAAATATGGGCTCGGGTCTTCAGCGGGGCCTTACGGCCGGCCGGCTAGCAGCGGCGCACGGTCGCGCACATCAGCGGCTCCACCAAGGCGAGCCGATGATCGCAAGGAGCTGGACAGAAGCACATCACGTGTCCCCTCTAGTCAGGGGTCCGTTATGGCGGACCCGCGCTTGCCGCGCAGCCTGTGGCTACTAGACCTGGTCATCACCCGGGGCACCCCACCGCGGTTGGAGGGTTGCCGGCCAGCAAGCCGGGGCTTGTCGCTGGCGCTCATGACCAATACGAAGACTATCTTACTGTGCCGACCCGCTGCCAACTGTCGCGGTGCAGACGCAGGTCGACACCTGTCCAAACACCCTTGATAACGTGGCAGTTAGATTGCTGAGCCCCCCACAGATCTGACCATAATCACGCCGGGAGAGGGACCGTGAGCGCCGAAAAGCCGACCGTCATCTACACGCTGACCGACGAGGCGCCGCTGCTGGCGACCTACGCGTTCCTGCCGATCGTGCGTGCCTTCGCCGAACCCGCGGGCATCGAGATCAAGACCAGCGACATCTCCGTGGCCGCCCGGATCCTCGCCGAGTTCCCCGAACACCTGACCGAAGAGCAGCGGGTCCCGGACAACCTCGCGGAGTTGGGCCGGCTGACGAAGCTGGCCGACACCAACATCATCAAGCTGCCGAACATCAGCGCCTCGGTGCCGCAGCTGATCGCCGCCGTCAAGGAGCTGCAAGGCAAGGGATTCAAGATTCCGGACTTTCCGCAGAGCCCGAAGACCGACGAGGACAAAGAAATTCGCGACCGCTACGCCAAGTGCCTGGGCAGCGCCGTGAATCCCGTACTGCGGCAAGGCAACTCGGACCGACGCGCACCCAAGGCCGTCAAGGAGTATGCGCGCAAGCATCCGCACAGCATGGCGCCCTGGTCGCCGGCGTCGCGCACCCACGTCGCGACCATGCGCGGCGGCGACTTCTATCACGGCGAGAAGTCGATGACGCTGGACCGCGCGCGCAACGTGAAGATGGAGCTGGAGACCGAAAGCGGCGAGACGATCGTGCTCAAGCCGATGGTGTCGCTGCGCAACGCCGACGTCATCGACTCCATGTTCATGAGCAAGAAGGCCCTCGTCGAGTTCTACGAGGAGCAGATGCAGGACGCCTACGAGACCGGCGTGATGTTCTCGCTGCACGTCAAGGCGACGATGATGAAGGTCTCCCACCCCATCGTCTTCGGCCACGCCGTGAAGATCTTCTACAAGGAGGCCTTCGCCAAGCACCAGGAGCTCTTCGACGAACTCGGCGTCGACGTCAACAACGGATTGGTCGATCTGTACAGCAAGATCGAGTCGCTGCCGGCGTCGCTGCACGAGGAGATCATCCGCGACCTGCACGCCTGCCACGAGCACCGGCCCGAGCTCGCGATGGTCGATTCGGCCAAGGGCATCACCAACTTTCATTCGCCCAGCGACGTGATCGTCGACGCGTCGATGCCGGCGATGATCCGCGCAGGCGGCAAGATGTGGGGCGCCGACGGTCGGCAGAAGGACACCAAGGCCGTCAACCCCGAGTCCACCTTTTCCCGGATCTACCAAGAGATCATCAACTTCTGCAAGACCCACGGGCAGTTCGATCCGACGACGATGGGCACGGTCCCCAACGTCGGGCTGATGGCGCAGCAGGCCGAGGAGTACGGCTCGCATGACAAGACCTTCGAGATCCCCGAGGGCGGCGTCGCCAACATCGTCGACCTCGACACCGGGGAGGTCCTGCTCACCCAGAACGTGGAGGCCGGCGACATCTGGCGCATGCCCATCGTGCGGGACGAAGCGATCCGGGACTGGGTCAAGCTGGCCGTCACCCGGGCGCGCAACTCGGGCATGACCGTGGTGTTCTGGCTCGACACCGAACGCCCGCACGAGGTCGAGCTGCGCAAGAAGGTCAAGGAGTACCTCAAGGAACACGACACCGAGGGCCTGGACATCAACATCATGCCGCAGGTGTGGGCCATGAGGTACACGCTGGAGCGCGCGATGCGCGGCCAGGACACGATCGCCGCCACCGGAAACATCCTGCGCGACTACCTCACCGACCTGTTCCCGATCCTGGAGCTGGGCACCAGCGCCAAGATGCTGTCCATCGTGCCGTTGATGGCCGGCGGCGGAATGTACGAAACCGGCGCGGGCGGTTCGGCGCCCAAGCACGTCCACCAGCTCGTCGAGGAGAACCACCTGCGCTGGGACTCCCTCGGTGAATTCCTGGCTCTGGGAGCGTGTTTCGAGGACATCGGCATCAAGACCGACAACGAGCGCGCCAAGCTCTTGGGCAAGACGCTGGATGCCGCGATCGGAAAGCTGTTGGACAACAACAAGAGTCCGTCGCGCAAGACCGGTGAACTCGACAACCGCGGCAGCCAGTTCTACCTGGCGCTGTACTGGGCCCAGGAACTCGCCGCGCAAAACGACGACGAGGATTTGCGCGAGCGCTTCGCCGCGCTGGCGGACTCGTTGGCCGAGAACGAGGACACCATCGTGGGCGAACTCGCTGAGGTGCAGGGTGAGTCGGTCGACATCGGTGGGTACTACTACCCGGACAGCGAGAAGACGACGGCGGTGATGCGGCCGAGCAAGACGTTCAACGAAGTGCTGGCCGCCGCACAAGGCTGACGCCGCAGGAAAGGCACCGATGTCGAGCCCGGGTTCCAAAGAAGCCAAGATCAAGGTCAAGGGCCGCGTGGTCGAGCTCGACGGCGACGAGATGACCCGCGTCATCTGGAAGCTGATCAAGGACCAGCTGATCCTTCCGCACCTCGACATCGATCTGGACTACTACGACCTGGGCATCGAGCACCGCGACCGCACCGACGACCAGGTGACGATCGACGCGGCCTACGCCATCAAGAAGCACGGCGTGGGCGTCAAGTGCGCGACGATCACCCCCGACGAGGCTCGCGTCTCGGAGTTCAACCTCAAGAAGATGTGGCTCTCGCCGAACGGGACGATCCGGAACATCTTGGGCGGCACCATCTTCCGCGAACCGATCGTCATCTCCAACGTGCCGCGCCTGGTTCCGGGCTGGACCAAACCGATCGTCATCGGCCGCCACGCGTTCGGCGACCAGTACCGGGCGACCAACTTCAAGGTCGACAAGCCCGGCACCGTCGCCATCACGTTCACCCCGGCCGACGGCAGCGAGCCGATGGTCCACGAGATGGTGTCCCTGCCCGACGACGGCGGCGTGGTGATGGGGATGTACAACTTCAAGGACTCGGTGCGCGACTTCGCGCGCGCGTCGTTCAAGTACGGCCTGAACGCCAAGTGGCCGGTGTACCTGTCCACCAAGAACACCATCCTCAAGGCCTACGACGGCATGTTCAAAGACGAGTTCCAGCGCATCTACGACGAGGAATTCAAGGAGCAGTTCGAGGCCGAGGGCCTGACCTACGAGCACCGGCTGATCGACGACATGGTCGCCGCCTGCCTCAAGTGGGAGGGCGGGTACGTGTGGGCGTGCAAGAACTACGACGGCGACGTGCAGTCCGACGCCATCGCCCAGGGCTACGGCTCGCTGGGGCTGATGACCTCGGTGCTGATGACGGCCGACGGCAAGACGGTCGAGGCCGAGGCCGCGCACGGCACCGTCACCCGGCACTTCCGCCAGTACCAGGCCGGCAAGCCGACCTCGACCAACCCGATCGCCTCGATCTTCGCCTGGACGCGGGGACTGGCGCACCGCGGCAAGCTGGACGACACCCCCGAGGTGGTCGAGTTCGCGCAGACGCTGGAAAACGTCGTCGTCTCCACCGTCGAGAGCGGGAAGATGACCAAGGACCTCGCCATCCTGATCGGGCCCGACCAGGAGTGGCAGCAGAGCGAGGAATTCCTCGACTCGATCGCGGAGAACCTGGAAAAGGAACTGGCTAGCTAGCCGGCGGCCGGTGCCGGTCGGAAAGCCGGTCCGGGCCCGCGGTGCACTCGTCGATGAAGTCGGCGATGGCCGCGGTGATCCGCTCCGGCGCCTCGAACATCGGCACGTGCCCGACGCCGTCGAGCTTGGTGATCTTCGTTCCCTCCGGCAAAAAGTCGGTGAAATGCCGGCTGAACCTGCTGGGCGGCACCACCCGGTCCTTCTCGCACAGCACCAGCTGCACGGGCACCGCGGTCTGCGCCAGCTCCAGCAGGCCGGGCTGCAGCAGCGACTTGATCAGCAGCTGGAAGTACGCCGGGCAGTGCGCGGCGTCGTCGACCACACCGCGCAGTTGCTCGTCGCTGACCCCTTCCGGGGTGGCGCTCAGCGGCAGGGTGGCCAGGCGGCGGCTCAGCGGCAGCCGCAGCGCGCGCGGGCCCAGCAGCCGGGCCAGTCCCAGGATCGGCATCCCGGCGATGAACTTGCTGATGACCTCGAATTTGACCGGGCTCCAGCGCGTCCACCCGCCCGCGGCGCCGACGCCGGTGACGCTGCGCGCCCGCCCGCGTCGCTCGAGCTCGAAGGCCACCCAGCCGCCCAGCGAGTTGCCCACCAGGTGCGCGCTCTCCCAGCCGAGCTGGTCGAGCTGGCGTTCGACGTGGTCGGCCAGCACCGACGAGCTCAGCAGCCAGGTGCCCGCGTAGGGGCCGCCGTTGTGCCCGGCCATGGTCGGGGCGAAGACCTCGTAGCGGCCGGTGTCGGCCAGCCGCGGCGCCACCGGATCCCACACCGTCTGCGACATCAAAAACCCGTGGAGCAGCACGACCGGCTCGCCGGAACCGAGATGAATCGGGGGACGGGCCGAGTGCGACGCCGAGTGAGCGGGGCTCACGAGCGAGGAGCCAAGCAGACGAGGTTGTGCATAGCCCGACATTAAAGGCGGTACCGCCGGTATCGCAAGGCGGGCCGATCGCGAGCGGCCGGCACGCCGCGCACTCGGCATCGAGGGTGAGGCTGGCCGCACACCGGGCGGGGCGGCCGCGCGTGAAAAGATCGGTGCATCATGAGCACCGCTACCGGATCCAGCCGCATTTTC
>Ga0164242_10010030_pt1 | contig 10167 bp, 12 predicted proteins | sample OricomgcompostMG_FD_108783 | JGI IMG/M metagenome (GOLD analysis project Ga0164242, IMG submission 108783) | Miracle-Growth compost microbial communities from Emeryville, California, USA - Original compost - Miracle growth compost (MG) ... | reverse complement strand
GCGTTATCCATCAATCTCAACTGGCTCTACGAGTCGCCGGTATTGGCTCGCGACACCACCAAAGAGCGTATCGACAACTGACTTACCCGCATCCGAAAGAATCGCATCGTGGGTAGGGAATACAAGCCCGGCATTAACTTCTTTGCAAAAATCCATTGATTCACTTACTTTCATCCATGGTGCAGATACAGGAAGCGCCAGTGTATCAACGGCCTGTTCAGGGAGAGCGAATGAATCACCAGGGTAGTAAAGGCTGCTGTTGATGAGCACGCCCAAATTAGCTACCTTAGGGTGGCCATCATAAATTGTTGCATGCTCGCCGCCGTAAAAAGTAAGCGAAAAAGGCCCGACGGCAAGTGTGTCGCCAACGTTTGCGGCTTTTGTTGGCAGTACATGTATGTTAGATGTAATACTTTCGTGTGCAATCACAACAGCAGTTGGGTTTTTCTCGGCAATCCTCTCTAACTGCTCTTCGTAGAAGTGATCGGCATGCTCGTGGGTGATAACCACCGCAACAATATCTGTGGTTGGCACAAAATCCGTTGACCAATTACCAGGGTCAACTACCAGTGTTTGATCATCTTTTGCCACTGTAAAACACGCATGTTCAAATTTTGTTAGCTTCATATATGCCTCCTTTGAATCCTACTCCCAGTGTACCACTTTGCGGTTTTGCAATGCCTGCGATACACTAATGCTATGGCAGCACGAAAGTCGACAAAAGCAAGGAAACCAGGCAAACAACAGGCGTGGTTTAAACCGCTCCGTGGGAGTTACATTCCAATCCATTGGAAAGGCTGGCTAACCTACATTCCGTATGTAGTTTACCTTTATTTAACCTATGCGCTGCTCGTGCCAAATCGCCCCATACTCGATACGATTCTTTTCTTGGTACCATACTGGGTGGCTGGTGTTGTGGTCATGCACTGGTTGGCAAAAAATAAAAGCTAGATGAATACCGACGAATTCCGTGAGCTCATCTGGAGCGAAGCGAAGACGCGCTATCGTGATATGCCGTGGCGCGACGAACCGAGCTTCTATAATGTACTTGTCAGTGAGATAATGCTCCAGCAGACCCAAGTGTCACGTGCGCTCGTGAAGTTCGCTGAGTTTATGCAGGCGTTTCCAACAGTCGATGCTCTAGCTGCAGCGCCGCTTGCAGATGTCTTGCGGGTCTGGAGCGGCCTTGGATATAACCGACGCGCTAAATTCTTGTGGCAGGCGGCAAAACAGGTTGTTGCAGAGGGTCAGCCAAAAACCGCCAAAGACCTCGAACGACTATCGGGTGTCGGGAAAAACACGGCAGGCGCGATTATGAATTATGTGTATGAAATTCCAACACCATTCGTCGAAACAAATATCCGCACCGTATATATTCACCATTTTTTTGCAGATTCCTTCGAGGTAAACGATAAAGAACTCCTTGCACTCGTTGAGTCAACAATCGATACCGAACAGCCTCGGCAGTGGTTCTGGGCTCTGATGGACTACGGCTCATACCTCAAAAGTACGCAGGGCGCACACCTTAATCAAAGCAAGCATTATAAAAAGCAATCGCCGCTTAAAGGTAGTGTGCGTGAAGTTCGAGGGAAAATTATCCGCGAGCTAGCAGCTCGGGCTGCTTCAGAAGCGGATTTGCGGGAGCTACTTGTAGCTGATGAGAGATTTGAGTCGGCACTCACGGGGCTTATAAACGATGGATTGGTGCGCAAAGCTGGTGATAACTACCATCTAGCAGAGTAGTCTCTCATAGTTGTAGTGGTATAATATACCTAATGTATAAAAGTCTTGTAATCGGCTCCGTCCTACTCGCTATTATTGTGAGCCCTTTCGTGTATGCCGACGATCAAGCAACTAACCTTTCCAGCTCGCAGATCACAGTTGTAAAGGCAAACTGTCTCAGTGCTCAGTCAACACTTAACCGTATCCATGCAAACGATGCTCTATCGCGCGTACACTTGGGCCAAGAATACGAAACAATTTCAACAAAATTTATGGCGCCAATGAACAGTCGTATTGCGCTCGCAAAGCTCGACAATGTCGACCTTACCAAGACCACCGTTGATTTCAACGCGAAACTTAACGAATTTCGCAATCTTTATAAGCAGTATGAACAAACAATGCTGCACACAATCCAAATCAAATGTGTCGACCAGCCAGAGGAGTTTTATTCTTCACTCGTACAGGCTCAGGTTGACAGAAAAGCCGTCCGTGAGAGTGTCATAGGCCTCGGTAACCTGGTAACTCAATACAAACAGCAAGTCGATGGCTTGCGCAGCCGTGCAATAGCATCATCGCAGCAAGGGGATCAATAATGGCAGCAGTATCAATGGAAGAGCTTCGCAGCGAAGCAGCTCGTATGACATTGTGGCAAAGGCACCGATTTTTGGTACTTATTGCCGGAGTGATCATGATCTCGTTTGCTATGGTAATAATCGGAATGTATATCTACAACACGAGTGGCGCCGCACAGGTGGATTTAAGTCGCCCAGGCTACCAATCCGTCCAAAAAGAAGCCTCACGCGACACGAGTAATGATTCATTTGCTTCAACAGGCAAGCTCGATAAAGAAGCTTTTGATTCGTTTGACAGCATGTACAAAGGCCACGCTCGTCAGGTAGTAGGTGTCGATAGTTTCGACCCTAAAGCGGTAGATCCTAACACTCTGCTATTCGGTGGATCAAACGCGAACTAGCGCTTTTTAGGCTGGGTAGCGGCAATCGCCGCAGAGTTAATGCCCATACCAATGCCGGCATCTTCAAATTTAACAAGCAGGCGCTTGCGCATTTCATTTACGACAGCCCACTGGTCGGATGGCTGGGTTTTGCCTGTAATAATAATATCAACAGATGTAGCGTTGAAATTACCAATATTTACAAAGTGTGGTGCTTCAAGAATCTTATTCTCCCACTCTTCCTCGCCAGCAAGCTCCAGTCCAACCTTATTAATAATCTTCGTTACATTATCCATATTGGCATCAGGCGCCACCGATAGGGTAAAGCGAGCCATACTGTATCCCATGGTTTTATTGATCACGTGCTGCACCATGCCATTAGGGAAGTAGTGCACGTTACCATCGACATCACGAATAACTGTCGATCGTACACCGATACGTTCGACGGTGCCACCAAAGCCTTCGATTTCAATCACATCCCCAACGCGGAACTGGTTCTCACTAATAATAAACACACCCGATAAAAAGTCTTTCACAAGGCTTTGCGCACCGAATCCAAAGGCAACACCAACGATACCAGCGCTTGCAAAGAGTGGTGCGAGTGCTTTGTAGTCAAAGAACTGTGCAAAAATCAGGTAGGCAACCATAAGAATGGCAAGAATACGCCACACATTAGCGAACAAAAAGCTTAACGTGTGCTGGCGTTTCTCAAGATCTTTTTTATGAAGCGTACGCTGGTATGCAGTCACGAATACATGCGCCATCAGCCAGTTAATAACCATCGGACCGATCCAGTAAAACCCGATACCTACGACGATAATGATGAGACTATTTATAATTTGTTGCCACATATTTCTAGATTACCCCTTTAAGGCTTGCCGGCCAATAGTAATTAAATGCTTCTCTCGATACTCGGTAAGCGCATCATGGCCAAGCCCATGGCGTTTAATAAAGCTTGAAATACGCTCCGATCCAATGTAATGTGGCAAGCTGACGTAACTTGCACCGTGCTTGTATAAATCAGCGGCCGCTTTAAGGTTTTCGGCGTGACAAATGAAGCTCATTTTCTGGTTATGTCGGCGTACGTATTTGAGCAAAATAAGGTTTGTCGTAACGTCTGTCATGGTACTCACAATAAGCTGCGCATGCGTGGCGTTAATCTCCTCCAAAAACTCCTCGTCCGTCGCATCCCCATATGCATGACGAATACCTTGCTGCTCGAGATTTTCAATAATCTCAGGGTCATAGTCAACCACGAGGTAGCGTTGCTTCATCTCGCGGAATGCTTTCAAAAACTCATGTCCACCCTTATGGTAGCCGACAAGAATAACAGGGTAGAGCGGACGACGACGGGTATGCTCATTGGTTGAAACGCGCTCAAAGTGGCGAAGCGGCTTCTCAAACAGCCGATAGAGTGTATTTTCATATTTCATAAGATACGTTGAAACGCCAATAGTAATCAACGCCACAAGGGTAATGAGCGCTACCGCCCGGTGCTCGATCACGCCCGTACTTGCCGCAAAAATCACAAGTATGATAGAGAACTCACTAATCTGGCTTAGGTGGATAGCTGCCTTAAAACTTGTGAGCTTTGTGTATCGCTGAATACCAAGCCCGGCAATTACAAAGAATGGCTTACCGATGAGCACGACAAGCGAAATGAGGAGTGCTGGCAGGATATTTTCAGCGATTGCGCCAAAGGTGAACGTTCCTCCTAGTGTGACAAAGAATATAACAATGAAGAAGTCGCGCAGTGGTTTGAGCTTTGATGCCATTTCAGTTGCATAGGGGAGGCCAGCAAGGCTTACGCCGGCGAATAGCGCACCAACCTCTGTTGAAAAGCCTGCAACTTCAAACGCGGTCGCCACAATCATACCCCATGCGATGCTGAACAAAAAGAGGATCTCCTGCGACTTGGCAAAGAACCGGGTTGCCCGTGGCATAACGTAAATGCTAAGGAACGTCAGTGCACCGCCGAGCAGCAGCGCCTTCAGCACAAGTAGGCCTACACTGAGTGGCGTAAACGCTTCATGGCTGCTAAATGCCGATATCACCACGAGCGCAATCGTAGCCACGACGTCATCTACTAAAATGATACCAATCGCAATTTGCCCGAATAGCCGTGAGGTCTCTTTGCTGTCAGAAAGCACCTTCAAAATGATAATCGTACTACTGAAGAAAAGCGACACTCCAATAACTACCGATGTCGCGTGGTTAAAGCCGAGGAGCAGGCTTGAGGCATATCCAGCCGAGCCAACCGCCACGAGCAATATACTTGCCGTGGTAATCGACACGCGGCCGAGGCTCCTAATGACGCCCGCGTTTAATCCGAGGCCAATAACAAATAGTAGCAGGGTAATGCCTAGTTCGCTGAATGATTCAAAGGCATCCTCGGCGTGCACAATATTCAGCACACTTGGGCCGACAACAATACCAGTGATAATGTAGCTCATGATCAGCGGCTGCTTAAGCATGCGCATAACAATAGATATCAGCGCGGCAATGGCGATGACCAGGCTAATCTGTGTAAAAATTGAGCTTTCCATATATTGTTTGTCTCATGTAACCGTTAGCATTATTGTGTCATAATCTGTAAATATTTACAATAAACTATGGTAGAGTGGGGTGAGCATGGATCCAAAAGATTACATTATTACCCGCAAGCGTAAAAAGTATAAATTTGCTTTGTTTTTCAATTCGCCGCTTTGTTTTGAGGCTCATGAATGGCCACGCGATAAACGTATCGACGTTATTGAGGTTGGGGCGGGTAATGCGCACTTTTTAGTTGAGCTCGCGAGTCGGCACCCTGAGCAGGTATTTGCTGCTCTTGACGTAAAGGGAGATCGTCTGCAAAGCGGCGCACGTAAAGCCGAAGAGCTTGGGCTTGCGAACATATTCTTCATACGGGCTCGCGCAGACCAAATTGACGAGCTGTTTGCCGCTCATTCGCTCTCTACGATATGGCTTACATTTAGTGACCCGTTCCCTAAAAAACGGAGCGCCGGCCGCCGTATGTCACACCCGACCTATCTTAAAAAATACGCGACAGTGCTCGCCACGCAGGGTAATTTTATAATCAAGCACGATAACCCAGACTTCTTCCAGTGGAGCCTTGAGCAACTGGTAATCGAGAAATGGTACATCATTGAATTGTCCTTCGACCTCCACGAATCGGAGCTTGATGAAGACTACAAAATCCTCACCGCATACGAGCAGCGATGGCTTAACGAAGGTCGCCGTACTTACTTCGTTCGCGCCAAGTCGCAGTAGAATTGTTAATTTATGATGTAATATAGTCAAAAACTTAGGTTAATAGACACACAAATCCTCTTATTTCTAGACACATATATCTTTAGAATGATACGATAGAATCATATAGAGGCAATAAATTTGAGTCAAATATGCTTGAGCGCAATACAATAAAACATCCAATTGAACGTGATATTCTAACATATCTCACCACCCATGAGTGTGCACGTTTTAGTGATATGCGCCCGTCAAAAGTCGACACAAACCTCTTTACCTACCACCTGAAGCTACTCGTCAAAGCGGGGTATATTGTTAAATCCGACGAAGGCTATGTGCTAAGCGAGGTGGGTATGGATTATGTCGATCGCCTGAACCCTGACCCGTTACTGTTACGCAGCCAACCGAGAATGGTAGTAAAGTTACTTATTCAGGATGGCTACGGCAAGGTTCTGCTGCAAAAGCGCACCGCACAGCCATATATCAACACCTGGGAGTTGCCATCGGGTGAGGTGCGCGTGGATGACGAGTCGGTCATTGCTGCGGGCTCAAGGATAACAGCTGCTAAATTGAGCTTCGCGCCATCAAAACTTCGCCACGTTGGCGATTGTTATATCACTGTCGGCAAGAAGGAGCGGGTGAATGTCCACCCTGCAGAGGGCGCGGTCTTAGTAGATGGCGATGTACTACATCTTGCGACAAAAGAACTATTCAATATGCATTCACGCACATTTGCTCATATTGTGCGCTTCGAGTCGGATGAGTTGGCTGTAGATGAATCCTTCAAGTGGGTAGAGCCGCTCGACATCCCCCACATAGGTGCAGCACCGGGAACTGAGCAAATTATCACGCGGGCATTCTTCGGCGACGATTTCTTTTTTGAAGACTTTACAGTAGTAAATTAGCGTTCAAGTTGTCTACGGAGCCATCCGTCGATAGTACCAGCACCCATGCAGAGCACCAGCTTGCCCTCAGTGCGAGCCGTCTCGATATGTTCCCAAAGCGCGCTATCTAAATCGGCGTACTCAACCACGGTGCGGTTTACAAGGTTTTGAGTAAGATCCTCAGGGGTTAATACGGGTAGCGCTGGATCTTCTCGAGTCAAATACGTAGGCAGCCAATAAATCTGCTCGGCGAGCTGCATGCAATCAGTATAGCTATCGCGGATTTGGTGTTGACGGACATTTTGGTGCGGCTGGTATACAAGCACAACGTGATCCGAAAGTTCACGTGCAAGTTGCAAGGTGGCGGCAATTTCTACAGGATGATGCCCGTAGTCGGAATACAAATTATCTCCGAGTTTTTCAAACCGCCTTGCTGATCCTGGGAAGCTGCCAATTGCAGTTTTTGCAGCTTCTTGGCTGGCAAGCGCAAGATACTCTGCAGCTTTTGCAATAAGCGTAGCATTCGCCCGGTTGTGTTCACCGGCAAGGGGCACGTCAATAATTTCGTTAGGTTGCAACTTCCACGCTTTCTCCGGGGTAGTAAGCCCTTCTATTGTGTCGCGTTCCCACATAATCACCTGCGATGATTGGCTCATAAATTGGCTAAATGCGGCCGCATAGTCGGCACGCGTCGGATAGGTATCTGGGTGGTCGTAGTCGATACTGGTAATTAGCGAGAGATGTGGCGAAAACGCTAAGAAATTACGGTCAAACTCGTCACATTCGTAAATAAAATACTCGCTCCCAGACGTGTACTTGCCGCTCGGCCCGAAGCTAATAGTAGTGCCAATCGAGTAACTCACAGGTATACCAAGTTGTTGTAATGCCCATACGAACATCGCAGTAGTAGTGGTTTTGCCATGAGTCCCAGCGATAGCAATCATCTTGAGATTATTCTCAGCGAGAATAAAATTAATAAACTCATTACGTTTCACGATGTGCGCGATACCAAGCTCGCGGGCGCGGGCAAGCTCTGGGTGGTCATCAGGCATCGCTGAGGTATAAATAAACCAGTCTATCACACGCTCTTGATGGCGCGCTTGCAAGAATTCTCCTGACTGGTCGGCACTAATCATGACGCCAGTTTCGGCAAGTCGCTTCGTCATCAACCCTTCATTAGGATCACTTCCGGCGACGCTATAGCCAAGGTCTCGGGCAATCTCGGCAAGCGGACCAAGTGCAACACCGCCGATTCCAGCAAAATACACATTCATAAGATAATTGTACCACGAGCGTTATGGTATAATATTTATGATTTACATCTATAAATAACCAACACAAAATGCTACGAGCTGCAATCATCCGACTACTCCGTGGACGCCATTACTGGCGCAGTGTTTCATTTGATGAAATCGCCGAATTATACGCCTCGCGCCTCATTACTATCTTTGCGATCAATACCGTAAACTTGTTTGCAGCGATTTATCTCTATAAGCTCGGTTACAGCTTTGTATTTATCGCGCTTTTCTATGCATTATTCTTCGCAGTCCGTGCGCTCTCAGCGCCGCTTGCCGCTAAATATGTTGCCTACTACGGACCAAAGCATGGCGTATTGGTATCAAACTTACTCCGTATCCCGTCACTCATTGCATTCGCGTGGTTGCCCGTTGCGGGTGATTACAGCCTGATTTCAATTGCGCTATTCGGCCTTTTCCAACAGCTTTCAGTTGGGCTATACGACATTTCCTACCTCGTAGATTTCAGTAAAGTGCGCCACAGCGAGCATTCAGGTAAAGAAATCGGCGTCATGCAGCAGATGGAAAAAGTAGCACGTATCTTGAGCCCGCTGGTCGGTGGATTGGTCGCGACGCTCTGGTCGCCAGAGGCTACAATTGTTATCGCATCTGCGCTATTCCTTGTTGCTGCAATGCCGCTCTTTAAGACGGTCGAGCCAACCCAGTTACGAGGCCGCATTAAAATGTCAGGCTTCCCATGGCGGCTTGCATGGCGCAGTTTTCTGAGTGAATCGGCGGTAGGGTTTGACTCGATCATCAGTGGAATGGTCTGGACACTCTTCATCGCCGTAACGGTATTCGCAACGTTTGGTAGTGGCGTATACGCCTCGCTTGGTGGGCTTGCCTCACTTGGCACATTTGCCTCGATCGTTGCGGTGTGGGTGTTTGGGCGCATTATCGATAGGCATCACGGCGATGTTCTCCTTGTACTCGGCACGGTTACGAATACCATTATGCATCTTGTGCGGCCGTTTACGTCATCAGTTACGGGGGTGATGGGGGTAAATATCGCCAATGAATCAGCCACAAGCGCATATGCCATGCCATTTACTCGCGTGATGTTTGATATTGCCGATAGCTCTGGATTTCGTATCGCCTACATGATGATGATCGAAATTATGGTCTGTAGCGGCACGGTGCTGGCATGTCTATTGTTTGCCGCATGTGTTAGCATCTGGGGTAATGTTATGGGCTGTACTGTACTATTCTTTTTCGCAGCCATCTATGAACTTTTGATTTTATTATCAGCTCGCGCTGCCCGCTAGCTCGGCGAATAGTGTATACTAAGAAAGTATTAGCGAGGTGGGTGATTTCTAGTGGCAGATAAGCGTAATATTCGTAAGAATCTAAAACGGATTGAGACTGTAAAGACATGGCAGCTCATTATTCTGCTTATCCTTGCGCTCTTTATCACTGCAACATTCTTACGCCTCAACAACACAGGCATGATTTCACGTCGCAACGCCATCCAGGGTATCGATAAATCGGGCGACGTGCAAGACACCGCCTCGCGCATCTACGACATACAACGCTATGCCGCCTCGCATATGAACGCCGATACAGGAGTCTTCTATTTGCAGGGGCAATACGATCGCGATGTTAAAGCGGCTGTAGCCGCGGCGAGTGGCGATTCCGATAGTGGCGACAACTCACCTCAGGCAAAAGCCGATGCGATATGTAATCCAAACCTGCAAATTCATGGCTACAGCCTTGCATACCAAAACTGTATGCTCGAACAGCTTGATAAACAAGGGCAGGTGGTAGATCCAGCGTCGATTACCTTGCCAAATCCCGCACTTTACAGGTATTCCTTTAACTCGCCGCTCTGGTCGCCAGATTTCGCTGGCTGGTCGGTAGTAGTCTCACTGTTACTGGCTGTTACGATTGTCGTGCGTGCCATTGCCTGGATCGTCCTTAAATTGTTACTCAAACGGCATTATCGCCAAATATAGAGGTGAAAGGTGTTGACACGGTAGCTGCTCTTGGGATAAGCTTACCTTTGTAAGACGCTAATAGGAGGGATAACCACATATGGCTTACAAGCACACAAACTCAAAGGGTGTTACCT
>Ga0164242_10010029_pt1 | contig 10168 bp, 9 predicted proteins | sample OricomgcompostMG_FD_108783 | JGI IMG/M metagenome (GOLD analysis project Ga0164242, IMG submission 108783) | Miracle-Growth compost microbial communities from Emeryville, California, USA - Original compost - Miracle growth compost (MG) ... | reverse complement strand
TCGAGCGCGAGCGCGACCAGGACGGTCCGCTTGCCTTCGACGAGGTCGTCACCGGCGGGCTTGCCGGTCTCCTCGGGGTCGCCGAAGACGCCGAGCAGGTCGTCGCGCAGCTGGAAGGCCTCGCCGAGCGGCAGGCCGAAGCCTGAGAGCGCGTCGAGCGTCTCGTCGTCGGCGCCGGCGAGCGCCGCGCCCAGGTGGAGTGGCCGCTCGACGGAGTACTTCGCCGACTTGTAGCGCAGGACGGTCATCGCCGCGTCGACGTCCGCGCGGCCACGTGCCTGCACGCTGATGTCGAGGAACTGCCCGGCGATGACCTCGCTCCGGGTCCGGTCGAAGAGTGCGAGCGCGGCGGCGGCGCGCGCGACCGGGAAGCCGGCGGTGCGGAGCATCTCATCGGCCCAGACGAGGAGCAGGTCGCCGAGGAGGATGGCGGCCGCGACGCCGTACTCCTCGGCGGAGCCCTTCCACCCGGCCGCGCGGTGCTGCGCCTCGAGCGCGCGGTGGGAGGCGGGTCGGCCCCGGCGGGTGTCGGAGTCGTCGATCACGTCGTCGTGGACGAGCGCCGAGGCCTGGAGCAGCTCGAGCGCCGCGCACGCGCGGACGAGGGACGCCTCCTGCTCGGGGTGGTCCGCGCCCGCGACCGCGCGGTAGCCCCAGTAGCAGAACGCCGCCCGCAGCCGCTTGCCCCCGCGCACGGTCGCGCGCGCAAGCTCGAGCAGGCGCTCGGCGTCGGCCCCCAGCGGAGCGAGCCGCCCTGCCTGGCCGTCGAGGAAGTCGTCGAGAGCCGCCTGCACCCGCTCACGGAAGTCGTCGCCCACCCGCCGAGCGTAGCGAGCCGTGCCGGCGTACGACGGGTGGACGGATGCCGGTCGGAGGCGCCGTCCTCCCTACACTGGGCGCCATGACCGAGGACACCGCGCGCATCGGAGAGCTCATCCGACACGGAGAGCGGTCGTTCTCGTTCGAGTTCTTCCCGCCCAAGGACGAGGCCGGCGAGCGGACCCTGTGGGCCGCCATCCAAGCGCTCGAGCCCTACCGCCCGACCTTCGTGTCGGTGACCTACGGCGCCGGCGGCAGCACCCGCGACAAGACCGTGCGGGTCACCGAGCGGATCGCGAAGGAGACCTCGCTCACGCCGATGGCCCACCTCACCTGCGTGGGCCACACCGTCGAGGAGATCGACGGCGTGCTCGACGCCTACGCCAACGCCGGCGTCGAGAACGTCATGCTGCTGCGTGGCGACCCGCCGGAGGGTCCGCGGGCCGACTGGGTCCCCACGCCGGGCGGCCTGACCCACGCCGACCAGCTGGTCGAGATGGTCGCCGCCCGCGGCGGCTTCGACATCGGCGTGGCGGCGTTCCCGGAGGGCCACCCCACGGCGGTCTCGCTCGACGCGGACGCCGACGTCCTGGCGGCCAAGGCGCGCGCCGGCGCGTCCTTCGCGGTCACGCAGATGTTCTTCCGTGCCGAGGACTACTTCGCGCTCGTCGAGCGGGTCCGCGCCCGTGGCGTCGACATCCCGATCCTCCCGGGCATCATGCCGATCCTCAACCTCGGTGCGATCCGCCGGCAGGGTGAGCTCATCGGCACCTCCGTGCCCGACGAGATCGTCGCTCGCATCTCCGCGAAGGCGGACGGCACGCCCGAGAGCGCCGCTGCCGTGCGCGCCGAGGGCATCGCCGTCGCCGCCGAGCTCTGCGAGCAGCTCCTCGACGGGGGCGCCCCGGGCCTGCACTTCTACACGCTCAACCGCTCCAAGGCGACGCTGGAGATCTTCGCCAAGCTCAACCTGACGGTCTGAGCGGAGCCGGCCGGTCAGGCCGGGCCGACCACCTGCGCGACGAGCGCCGCTGACAGCCCGACGAACGGCAGCCCGGCGCCCGGCGTGGCATGTGCCCCGGCGGCGTACACGTTGGGGATCGGGGTGCGGGGGCCGAGCCGACGGCGGACGGTGCGCCGTCCCGCCCACCGCACGCCGTAGGGCGATCCACCCCAGCGTCGCACCAGCTCGGCCGCACCGAGGTCGACCCGGGCGACGACGTGCTCGCGGACGTCGATCCGGTGCCGCGCGAGCGCGAGGAGCACGTCCTCCATCAGCTTGCCGTAGGCGTGGACGGTCCACGCGGCCTGGCCGCTGCCGCCCGGCGTCCGCCCACCCGTGCGTACGACGAGGGTCGGCTCGCCATGGAGCACCAGCTCGGCGGGGAGGTCGGTGAGCGGGCCCTCCGGGAGGTCGGCGAGCCCGAGGTGGGTCGTCGGCGGGGGAAGCGCCGGCAGGCTGCGCTCCACGTAGCGTGCGAGCACGGGGAGCCGACGGGGGTCGACCGCGCAGACGACGAGGCCGTCGGGGCCGAGGTCCAGCTCGCCGGCGCTCGTCGCCACCGCGACCGCCCGCCCGTCGCGCACGACGACGTCGGTCGCGCTCGTCCCGGTCAGCACCTCCACCCGGCGGGTGGTCATCCGGCGCTCGAGGGCGGCGGCGAGCTCGCCCATGCCGCCGGCGACCCGCCAGCCGCCCGAGCGCTGCTCGAGGTAGGCGGTGAGTCCCGCCCAGGCCGGCACGTCGCGCAGGTTGTGGCCGGCTGCGACGAACGGGTGCCCGGCCACGAGTCGCAGCCGCTCGTCCTTGAAGGAGCGCTTGAGCCGCTTGGCCAGCGACTCCCGGGAGTCGAACCGGGCGGCCAGGTCGCGGGGGAGGGCGTCGGGCTCCCACGGCACCTCGAAGTAGTGCTTGCGCAGGATCTCCCAGTCCTCGGCGTAGGCGGCGACATGGTCGACCCACTGCTGCCCGAGCCCGACGGCCAGCCGGTCGAAGCCGGCGATCTGCGCGCCGCGCGTGCCGCCGTGGAGACGCACCGCCGTGCCGTCGGCGAAGCGGTGCTCGCGGAGCACGTCGAGCGGCTCGAGGGTCAGCTCGCGCTCGGCCGGACGCCCGGACTTGCGGAAGAGGTCGCGCAGCACGGCCGGCAGGAGGGTCTGGGTCGCCGAGGCGTCCCAGGTGAAGCCGCCGTCGGTCACCGGCCGCAGGGCGCCGCCGAGCGCATCGGCGGCCTCGACGAGAGTCACCGCGTGGCCGAGCTTCGCCAGCCGCGCGGCGGCGGCCAAGCCGGCGTACCCTCCGCCGATCACCACCACCCGCGCCACGCGCCGAACCCTAGCCCAGTCCCGCGCTCAGCCGGTCCGCCCCTTCCACCGCCGCCAGCCCTTGCGGACCAGCCGGAGCAGCAGGACGACCACGACCACGCCGACCACCAGGAGGACCGCGGCGATGACGGCCGCCGCCACGGGGTGGGCCGTGGCCAGCCACACCACGCCGAGGACGCCGCCGTCCTCGCCGAGGCTGGCGGCGACGTTGCTGACCGGCTCGGGCGAGGAGTTGATCGCGAGGCGGCTGCCCGCCTTCACCAGGTGGGAGGCCAGCGCGGACCCGCCGCCGACGACACCCCCGACGGCGTCGTCGAGGGAGGTCGCCTCGCCTGCGAGGAGGACGCCGAGGACCGCGCCGATGACGGGCCGGACCACGGTGGAGACCGAGTCCCAGGCCGAGTCGACCCACGGGATCTTGTCGGCGACGAACTCGACGATGTACATCCCGGCCGCCACGGCCAGCACGGGCCAGGTCCCCAGCACGTCGGGGATCTGGCTGCTGGGGGAGACCCGGTCGACGATGCCGAGGACGAGCACCGCGAGGTAGGCGTTGATGCCGCTGGCCCATCCGCTGGTGAAGGTCAGCGCGAGAGAGTCCATGGCGACATCCTGCGGCACGCGGGCGCCGCAGGCCCGCTACTCCACGTCGAGCTCGGTCGCGTCGGTGAGCCGTCGGAGCTCGTCGTACGTCGTGGAGAAGACCGCCGCAGGGTGACCGGCCGCCGCCCACACGACGGGGTGCCGGCGCAGCCACGGGTCGAGGTAGGTGGCCACGGGCGCGGGGTGGCCGATCGGGGAGACGCCGCCGATCCGCTGGCCGGTGTGGGCGTGGACGAACTCGGGCGTGGCCCGCTTCAGGCGAGGTACGCCGATGGTGGCGGCGGCCTTGGCGGTGTCGACGCGGTGGGCCCCGGAGGTGAGGATCAGGACCGGCGCACCGCCGGCGTCGAAGAGGAGACTGTTGGCGATGGCGCCGACCTCGCAGCCGAGCGCCTCGGCCGCGAGTGCGGCGGTGTGGACCGAGTCGGGCAGAATGACGATCTGGCCGGTCCCGCCACGCTCCTCGTGGGCGGCACGGAACGACACGACGGCGGGGTGCTCGGTGACCATGGGCCGACCCTAGCGATCGGTGACACGACGGACGAGGAGGTCTGATGGCGGACGTGGAGCTCGGAGGCGGAGCGGCAGGGCGGGCCGGGATCGGTCACGCCGGTCCCGAGGTCGACCCGGAGGTCGACCGCGCCTTCGCCGACGAGCGGCGGCCCGCTTCGCTCGTGTGGGCGCTGCGACTGCTCGGCGTGCTGGTCGCCTTCGGTGGGGTGGTCGCGCTGCTGATGGTCCTACGCAGCGACGACCTCGTCCGCGCGTGGGCGGAGGGCAACTCCTCGGCCAGGCGGATCCTCGACCGCTACGGTCTGGAGTTCCTCAAGCACCCGCCGGCCCACTGGCCGGGCACGGACACCGACTACACCGGCGCCCGCGCCCCGCACTTCATCGCGCCGGCCATCACTCTCTTCGGTGTGCTCGCAGGCCTGGTCGGGGTGCTGGCCGTCTTCCTCCGCAACGGCTTCGAGTGGGCCCGGATCTGCCTGACCGTGATCGTCTTCTTCGCGGCCGTCGCCACGGTCGGTGGCATCCTCACCGACCCGCCGTTCCTCTTCGAGCTCCTCCCGATCGTGGCGATCGCGCTCGGCGCGGCCGTCATCGTGCTCATGTGGCTCCCGGCCACGACGCGCTACATCCACCCGCGCGCCGGGGAGGAGATCGGCGAGCTCCGCGAGCACCTCCACCTCTGAGCCCGGGCTCAGCAGGCACTTGAGGACTGTCGGCAGAGGGCAGTAGAGTCGTCGCGTTCGAACATGTGTTCGAACCCGGTCCGCGGGAGGCGACCTCGACCCCCGCCTCCCGTCGGGCCGGCCGTGGGGTCGACCGAGCGATGGAGGACGACCATGCACACCTTGCCCGCCACGACCCACGCCTACCTCCTGCGGGCGGCGGAGTCCCTCTCCGAGGCCATCGCGGCGACCGATGTGCCCACCCGCTACGCCTGCGCCCACGTCGCCGCGCTGCGGGCCGCGGCCGCCCTGATCGCCGCGCGCGCCCGGCCGACGGTGACCGGTCGCCGCGCCGGCCGCTCGCCGCAGAAGAACGCCTGGGTCCTGCTGACCGAGGTGGCTCCCGAGCTGGGGGAGTGGGCGACCTTCTTCGCGGCCGGCGCAGCGAAGCGGGCGGCTGCCGAGGCCGGGTCCACGCGGGCGGTCAGCGAGCGCGAGGCCGACGACCTGGTCCGCGACGCCGACCGGTTCCTCGCCGTTGTCGAGCACGTCCTCGGGCTCGTGCCGCATCCCTCGCTGGCCCGCGAGCGCAGCCGCGGTGTCGGCTGAGCGGGGTGGGCGAGGTGATGCTGCCGCGGCCGCGACGGCTGCACCCCCTAGGGTGGGTGCCATGTCAGCCAGCGAGCGACGGGCCAGCGCCCGCACGGTGGTGGTCTGGGACGCTCTCGAGCCCGTCCTCGGGGCGGAGGACACCCTCGACGTCCTCGACATCGGCGGAGGCACGGGCGGCTCGGCGGTCAGGATCGCCGAGCTCGGCCACCGCGTCTCGGTCGTGGATCCGAGCCCGGACGCCCTCGCCGCCCTCGGCCGACGCGCCCAGGAGGCCGGGGTCGAGGTGGTCGCCCGCCAGGGCGACCTCGCCCACCTGCTCGACGTGGTCGTGCCCGACTCCGTCGACCTGGTCCTCTGCCACGGCGTCCTCGAGGTCGTCGACGATCCGAGCGCGGCGCTCGGCGCGATCCGGAGCGCGCTGCGTCCGGGCGGGACGCTCAGCCTGCTGGTCGCCCAGCGGACCGCGGCCGTGCTCGCCCGCGCCATGGCGGGCCACTTCGGGCAGGCGCGCGAGCTCCTGGACGACACCACGTCCCTGGGGCGCTCCGGGCGCCGGTTCACCCAGGACGAGGCCGCGGCCGTCCTGGCCGAGGCCGGCTTCACGACCGTGGCCGTCCACGGCGTCCGCGTCTTCGCCGACCTCGTCCCCGGCTCCCTGCTCGACCTCGAGCCCGGCGCTGCCGGCGCGCTCGTCGAGCTGGAGCAGGCCGTCGCCGCTCGTCCGGACTATCTCCCCCTCGCGGCGCAGCTCCACTTCACCGCCACCTCCTGACCGTCGGGGCCGCCGACGCCTCGGAGGCCCGGTGTGACCGCGTCCGCCGGCGCGGCCGTGGAGACGCCGATCCTCCACGTGGACATGGACGCCTTCTTCGCCTCCGTCGCCATCCGGGACCGGCCCGAGCTGCGGGACGTGCCGGTCGTCGTGGGTGGCTTCGCCCGCGGGGTCGTGACGTGTGCCAACTACCCGGCTCGCGCCTACGGCGTCCGGTCGGCGATGTCGGGCGCGCAGGCGCGTCGGCTCTGCCCGCAGCTGGTGTCGGTCTCCCTCGAGCCGGGCGTGGTCTCGGAGGTCTCGCGGGCGGTCCGGGAGATCTTCCGCCGCGCTACGCCGGTGGTGCAGGTCGTGAGCGTCGACGAGGCGTTCCTCGACGTCGGGGGGTCGGTCCGGCTCCTGGGGCCACCGGTCGAGATCGCCGAGCGGATCCGGGCGGAGATCCTCGCCGAGCAGCGCATCACCTGCTCCGTCGGCGTCGCCGCCAGTCCGAGCGTGGCCAAGGCCGCCAGCCGCCACGCCAAGCCTGATGGGGTGGTGGTCGTGCCGCCGGCCGGGCTGCCGGCGTTCCTGCACCCGCTCGATGTGGGCGAGCTCTACGGCGTCGGGCCGAAGGCCCGTGCGCGACTCCGGCGGCTCGGCTTCGTCACGGTCGGTGACCTCGCCCGCACGCCGCTGCCCGTCCTGCGGCAGGTGCTGGGCAACCGGCTCGGCACCCACCTCCACCACCTCGCCCACGGCACCGACAGTCGCGACCTGACCCCGCGCCGGGGCCCGGACGAGCCCGATCGCTCGATGGGGTCGCAGGAGACCTTCGGCCGCGACGTCTCCGACCGGGAGACGATCGTGCGCGAGCTGCTGCGGCTGAGCGAGCGGGTCACCCGTCGCCTCCGCGCCGGCGGCGTGGCCGGCCGCACGGTCACACTCACGGTGCGGTTCACCGACTTCGTCACGATCACGCGCTCCCGCACGCTGCCCGATCCCACCGACGTCAGCCGCGAGGTGCACCGCACCGCCGTCGCCTTGTACGACGCCCTGCGACTGCGTGACAGACCACTGCGGCTCGTCGGGGTGCGCGTGGAGGGCCTGGTCCCGCGCTCGCGCGCCCACCGACAGGGCGTGCTCGGGGAGCGCGAGCGGGGCTGGGCCGAGGCGGACCGGGCGGCCGACCGAGCCGCGGAGCGGTACGGCCACCACGCCGTCAGGCCGGCGAGTCTGCTCCGGTGAGGCCATGCGCAGCACGCGCCGACCGATTGTCCACACGATTTTGGGCCGCTCACTACCGCGGCACCGACCGCCTGCCTATCCTTGAACGTGCACCCCGATGGACCTGGGAGGAACGTTGCCACTCTCCGAAGAGGAGCTGCGACTTCTCGAGCAGATGGAGCGCGCGCTCTCGGCGGAGGACCCGAAGTTCGCCTCCGCGCTCCAGGGCACCTCCCTGCGCCGCTCCCAGCGTCGTCGCGCGATCGTCGCCGGGGTCGTGCTGGCCGGCGGCGTGGCGCTGCTGATGACCGGTGTCGTCTCCGGTCTCTCCGTGGTCGGCGTGCTCGGCTTCCTCGTGATGGTCGGCTCCGCGAGCGTCGGCCTCTCCGCGATCCGCGGTGTGCCCGCCCCGGCGCTGGCTAGACCACACCTGCTCCACCGGCCCACCCGTCGCCGCCGCGCCGACGGCCCCGGCTGGTGACTGCTCGGGCGGTCGACGAGCGCTCACCCCATGTGGTCGACGAGCTGACGCTCGACCTGCTCGGGGCGCTCGACGGCGCGCGGCCGTCGCGTTGAGACGACCGACGTCGGCCACACGGCCGCCCGGCGGCGTACGCCCGGGTCGACGGCGCCCCGCAGGGCAGCGATGACCTGACTCACCTCGTCCGCGACTGTCTCGGTCGACGGCGTCCGGGCGTAGCGGCTGCGCTCGACCGCGACGACGAGCCGCTCGAGGGCCGCCCGGTCGTCGGGTGCGACCAGCGAGCGCGTCAGCCGCAGGCCGCTCTCGCGCGGGGAGAGGTCGTCCGACCAGGCGAGTCGAAGGTCGCGGGCGGTGTCACGCACCTCGCGCCAGCCGTCCTCCGGGCCGCCGGAGAGGCGACGGTTCCGGCGGCGGCGCCGCACCCACGACGGCAGTGCCGCAAGGAGGCCGATCACGACGAGCGCGGCGCCCGTGCTGGCGAGCGCGATGACCGTGGTGTGGTCGGCCGGCCTGGCGCCCGCTCCGTTGTCCGTCTTCTGCTTGGGCTCGGGCGTCTTCGCGGTCGGTCCGCTGTCCTTGGTCGGCTGCTTCTCCGGCGCGGCGGTGGCGCCGGGAGCGGCGGCGCCACCGTCGTCGGTGCCGTCCTTCCCCAGGACGCCGAGGGTGTAGGACGGCAGGCTCGTGTCGGCGGCCTGCGGGGTCGGCTCGAAGGCGACCCAACCGATGGTGGGGAACCACAGCTCGGGCCAGGCGTGCATGTCCCGACCCCGGAAGACCCAGCTCCCGTCGCTGCTCCGCTCGCCGTGGAGGAAGCCGACCGCGACCCGCGCCGGGATCCCCAGCGTGCGGGCCATCGCGGCCATCGCGGTCGCGAACTGCTGGCAGTAGCCGACCTTCTGGTCGGTCACGAAGTGGAGGAGGTCGCGGCTGCCCGTGCCGCCGGCGCGTTGGAGGCTGTAGCGGAACTCGCCGCTGGAGTGGAACCAGTTCTGCAGGGCGACGGCCTTCGCGAACGGCGTGGTCTCGCCGGCCGTCTTCTCGGCGGCGATGGTCGCGATCTGCGGCGGTAGGTCCGGCAGCTCGGTGTAGAGGGAGGAGACGCCGGCGGAGCCGGCGGGTGCCTCGAGGAGGTCCTGGGTGGTGGGCTGGACGGGCGCGGAGGTCGCGGTCCAGGTCTCCCCGGCGGTGGTGAGGTCGCGGTCGGCGGCGATGAAGTCGTGGGTGCTCTCGTCGTAGCGCCACTCACCGCTCGCGTCGATCCGCGTGGTGTAGACGAAGGTCGGCAGCCAGGACGACTCGAAGTCGGTGGTCGCGGTGAACCGGTAGGTCGTCGCGGTGCCGAGCAGGTCCGCGTCGTCCATCGGCGGGGCGAAGGCCGCGTGGGCGTCGTTGCTCCGTGGGATCCGGCGGTTGCCGGGGGACCACTCCGCGCCGTTGAAGGAGTTCAGCGTCGCGATCCGGAGGTACGACGGCGGCGTACCGTCACCGCCCTTGGTCGGTGTGACGTGGAGGAGCACGGTGTCCGACTGCTGCCGCAGGTCGTCGTACATCCCGACCGTCGGGTTGCTGACGCGGATGGGGCCGGAGCCGTTGCCGCCCGGGCCGAGGCCGCTGAGGTCGAGGTGGAGGGTCGGGATGAAGAGCGGCACCACGAGTGCGATGGCGGTGGCGGTGACCCCGATCGCGCCCGGCCCGACGTCGAGCACCCCGCGTGGCCGGGCCTCGGTCGCCCCGGACGGAGCCGCGACGATGCCGGCGACGGCGTGGTCGTCGAGCCGACGGCCCCACTGGGCGATCCGCTCGGCCTCGTGCAGCCCGACGAGGGTCAGGAAGCCTGCGGCCGCGAGCGCGAAGACCCACCACGCGACGCCGCCGCCGACCAGGCTGAACGGCACGCTGAAGACGCCCAGCAGCACCAGCCCCGTCAGCGGTGGGCGGCGGAGGGTGCAGGCCAGCACGTCGGCGAGGAGCACGGCGAGCAGGCCGCCGTAGACGAGATAGGGCAGGATCCCGCCGTCGCCGACCTGGAGCGGCAGGTCGAAGCGGTAGGCCACGTCGTAGGCGCTGTTGAGCAGCCCGCTCACGTGGTCGCGCTGGCCGTGGGTGAGTGGGGCCAGGAAGCCGAAGACCCACAGGTCGGCGAGGCAGAGGGCGAGCAGCAGCTGGATCGCC
>Ga0164242_10010028_pt1 | contig 10169 bp, 9 predicted proteins | sample OricomgcompostMG_FD_108783 | JGI IMG/M metagenome (GOLD analysis project Ga0164242, IMG submission 108783) | Miracle-Growth compost microbial communities from Emeryville, California, USA - Original compost - Miracle growth compost (MG) ... | reverse complement strand
GGTAAGCCGCCAGTGTTCTTGCTCATTCTCAATGTTCGTCTCAAGCCTCGCTGTCGCCATCGTGGCAAATATAGTTAGGTATGCAGGACAGCCTGATAGAGCGTAAAAATACGCTGAGGATCATACGAGGGCAGTACAGCTCCCTAGCCGCAACAATGCAACCCTCGGAAGGCAAACTATCTAATGAACGGGCGAACCCGGCTTGTCCCACACCACCAAGCGATATCACGTTCCTTTTCGAAGGCCGACCAATTCCATTCCGCCCCTTATAAGTTCTTCTTCGACTCGGTAAATAAGGGGCTGTGGCGTGAGTGACAGCGGAAATTATGCCCGACTGACTTGATCTTGGGACCCCGGTGGATCCGGTTCCGCCACTAATCAAACCCTTTGCACGCTGATATTCGGAAGGGAGCACGTCCACCTGTTGTTGCCTTTGCCTGGTTTCCAGCTTGGGCGGAGCGAACGCCACGGTTGAAGAGGGAGTTGCGATGATCCCGGTAGGCTAGGTGAGTCAGTGATCTCAGCTCCCGCCTTGCTTCTTCTCTTCAGTGACGTCGTCAAGGATCGGTTGGCTCCGCCTGATCATATATCGGGTGATGCCTGCTGAACACTGAGGCGACATCCGTTGCCTTATCTCGCCCTTTATTCCAGGTCCGCAATACCATAGGCGCTCGGCGTAGGCTTCATATCGGCGAGATCGTCGTATGGATGGCCCCTCGTGGTGAGTAAGCTCCGAGCCCTCTCCGTCACCGACTCTCGACATATACGCAGGCTGGGGCGTCTTCACCGCCCATTATAGCATTGCTTATTGCCTACACGATGTGCTCTTCCCGCACTAATAGACCCACGCACGTGGCAAGGCAACTGCTAGGGCGTGAAAAGGTAGGTCCGTACACCTAGCCCCCTTGGGTGTTAGGTGGAGCCAGCGTATAGGGGTTTCAACAGACACCGCAAGTCTCAAAAGCCCAATCGCTGCAAGTCGTGGTCCAGTCGGGGAGCAGCGCAGACGCGGCACTTGTGTGAAAATGCATCGGGCGTAGTGGAGGAGCCTTGGATATGCATTTTCGATTCTGGACATATGCTAGTTATGTAAGTATTCGTGGAGAGTTGCTTCACTTGCAGTGGCGCTGCGGCTTTCAACTCGACGCGGCAGCGGGACGAAGGCCTAGGAGTTGGGTGTCCAATGAGTTCCAGAAGTTGCCGGGGCCCCAAGGTTGATGACCCACGGTTGTCAGGCCGGAGCGCATGATTACCGCCTTGTCCGGGTGGGATCCGATTGATTCATTCGGGTGCACGAGGGTATCCTTTGACCTGCCTAACCTTGAATGACACTGTGGGGTTGCCTTGAGGTCCGAGTACGGCCCAAGCACCAAACAATACCCCAAGAAAGAGTTCTCCCAGAGGCCTATCGACTGGGAACAAGGATGCCGTGAAGTCGGTCATTAGCTTGCCTCGTAAGGAGATGTTGTTTGAGCGTTTTCTGTGCACCCCCAGTCGCAGACACTCTCGGGCCCTGCTCTGGGTCCACTCCAAAGCCCAAGCGTGGCATCTTCTGGGCCCCGCCGCCTTGCGGGACGATAGCTTTCCTTCGCTGAGGTGAGCAGACAGAAGTGTGCGCATGATGCGTGTCATCTTTCTGGAAAGGAACGCGAAACGAGCCCGGAGAGTGATCCACGTCAAGACTACTCCTGTTCGCGTAGGGTTCTCATATGCTTCATAGAAGGGGGGAAAACTCTGTCTATCAACAAAAAACCAGCTACCCCGTCGAACGAATAAAGGGGCTTTGGAGTTTCGTTGCGCAAGGCACATGAAACAGGTTACGTGGGATAGAGCCTGGGCACTCGCACGGGGGCCCATTCCTGCACTTGGTGCGCTGTGTGCTTGTGAGAATCAGGCTCTCGCCATCCACTGGGCTACGGGAGGTGAGATGGAAACTTTGGGTACGACAAACCACAGGAACAGCACATTCGCGGTCATCCATTCAACGCAGTCTCCAGCCAGTCCTTGATTCGCGGCCCTGGGCTGGAATAGACCCCAGTACGACGACTTGCCTCGCAGGAGCTACCAGACATGTTTCGCGTCGCCGAGATGCGTTGCCATTTGTCAAACAAGGCCTGTCAAAGAAGGGAGCCACGGCAGGCACGCATGGCAGGATGGCAGAATGGCATTGGAATGCCAGAGAAGATATGCCGACTTAGCAAGTATGTCCAAGGGGGCAACTCCATCATTGATGTGAGTCGCTTTATACTGACCCTGCCGCCCGGAGTACGTTCTGTTACACATATACCAAAACCGACTCATCCCATCACGGCGAGCTGGAATGTTGATAGTTTCGCAGCGGCATGTCGTGAGAAACAGCGGGTTGGCTCGGAGTAGAACCAGGCCTTCTTTTTGCAGCGCTGAACCCGAGTTCCGTGCGGTATGTGTATCGCCCCGCGGGGACTTTGCCCTCTTGCCCTTTTTGTAGATCTCTTAAGGTTGTTCAAGGACCCAAAAATGATTCGGTGGTCGGAATGACTAGACGAATGTTCGGCCGAGGAGGTTGGAAGGTAGTGCGACAGTTGAGGTCCAGCTATGGTCGACGGGGCACCGTCTACAATGCTAGCCATATCCCAAGATGGAAGACAGTCGGAGCCGGTATCGTTGGGTCTAGCAGAGGCCGCCGGGTGCGAAGGCAGAAGCTATTTCAGCTTGTGTGCCGCAGATTGCTTCTGCAAGTCGAGAGTTGTGGGCTCGATGATATAGAGACGACGGCGACGGCGACGGCGACATCGCAAACGATAGTCGAGTTCTGACCCTAATTGCTGAGCGCATGAACGAGTAATCGCCATGTTGGTTAGCATAGGGGCGCGAATTAGTTGCAAGAGCGAGGCTGAGAACGACAGAGTTGGATTAGTCCTTGGAGCGAGGGTAGGTACCTTGTACCAGATATGTACCTGAGCGGGGAATTGACATCTATTGGTTTTTTCAAAAAGTGGTTGCCTTGTATCAACCGTGTGGGCCGCGCACATGGGTCGCCAACCTCAATCCCTGGAGCAGAGCCGCACTCGGTGCCATCCACGTCGAACAGCTCTTCGACGGTTCGCGCCCCAGCTTAGCTAGTAGGCCCGTTCGTTATATACCACCCCCCAAACTCGCTCGTTTTGAGCCTTGGGGCTTCAGTTGTTATATACTTTTTCACGCAGAGCCTCCTTTCTGATCTCCTCACCTCGGTTGTATCGGTGCTAAATGCCAAAATTTGCGCTGATGCTTACGTTTCCAATCTATGTGTCCGACCTCTCAAACAACCCCGCCCCGGCCAACTAAACACCCCTGGACACATGGAAACGGATTAACGACTTGAGATCAGAATCCAGTTTGCATGCCGTATTGTCTAAGGAGCTATGGACCTAAACGATTCGTTCACCAGTTACCTTAGAAAAGCGGCGAAACAAGGGCCCGGGCTCGAAAGCCAATCCCGGCGTGTTGAGTGTAGCCTCTGCAACGCGCCAATACGGAATGCATCTGAGGCCAGTTTCGCCCGACATGTCAAGTCTGACCATAGCGATGTTCTTGCTACAAAGCAGTCGGAAAAGGAAAAAGGGGATTTCATTCGATCCCTCTGGATTACTGCCCGAACGGCTGGCGACGGGTCCGTTTTGTGTACCACTGTGCTTATTAGAACCTGCAGCTAACCAAATAATAGCGAGGGCAGCGCGTCTAAACCTCTCGGGGACGAGAGGGAGGGATCCAGCGGCATAAAAGATGCTGGTGAGAGCATGCAACCGGCCGCGCCTTCGCCGTCCAATCGGAGCCTGAGGGACGCAACGCCACTAGCCAGGAGCGACGTTGCACAACAGTCTAGGCCGACCTCAGGGACCCCGGAACCACCGACCAGTCCCGCCTCTAGCCACAAGCGGGTAGCCGGGAGCAGGTCCCAGTCCCCCCCGAAAAGACCAAAGCCTTTGCCCGTAGAGGACACCTCCAAGTTCGAGGCCCGCCCTCGGCAGCGCGGGAAACTATGGACGCCAGAAGGGGGAGAGCAGCAACCGGCGAGGCAAGGCCGGGCCGACAAGTTGAATGTGGCTTCTCCTCAGCGGTTGCGGCTGCCCTCCTCCTCGTCCCACACCAGACCTCTTCCGGGGCCCGGCCGCCCTGCCCAAGGTGGTGCTGCGCAAAGGCCCCACCCCCTACCAGTGGAGGATCAGACAGACGTCTTAATCAAGCAGCCCGAGACCCGGCCGATATCCTCGGAACAGCTGGTCGTCGAGGTAAAGGGTATATATGCCGGCCTTGTCATGGTCGAGAGTAAATGCATAGAAGTCGACAATGCGCAAAACGCCCAGAATGACTCGGCGACTAAGCTCAACAACGAGCAGTGGCAAGCCCTCATTGCCTTACACCGGACGCTCCTCCACGAACACCATGATTTCTTCCTGGCTAGCCAACACCCGAGTGCGAGCACACCCCTTCGAAAACTCGCCTCCAAATACGCAATGCCGGCACGCATGTGGCGACACGGGATACACTCTTTCTTGGAACTGTTGCGGCACCGGTTGCCTGACTCTCTGGAGCACATGTTGACGTTCATTTACCTTGCATATTCGATGATGGCGCTGCTTTACGAGACGGTCCCCGCCTTCGAGGACACTTGGATAGAATGCCTTGGGGATCTTGGCCGCTATAGGATGGCCATCGAGGACGAAAATCTCCATGACCGGGAAATCTGGACCTTGGTGAGCCGACAGTGGTATTCGAAGGCTTCCGACAAGGCTCCAACAACTGGTAGGCTGTATCATCACTTGGCGATCCTCGCTAGGCCGAACGCGCTGCAGCAGCTATTTTTTTACGTTAAATCACTCTGTGTGGCGGTTCCATTTGAATCGGCTCGAGAGTCGATCATGACCCTGCTTGATCCGGTCATGGCGCTGTCCCCAAATCAGCCATCTCGCCTCCCGCCAAACGAACTTGCGTTCGTCCGTTGCAATGGCATCATGTTCAGCAGGAAATACCTTGAGAAGTTCGACTCATCGGTAGAAGAATTCATCAGCTCATTGGATAACCACATTGCTCGCAAGACTGGCATGTTTATCGAGCCAAGGTAAGTGCAATATGGGCAACACCATGCCCCAACTTCCCTGAGGAAAGTTCTAACCCGCGTTCTAGTTACTACATGGGGATTACCATCTGTTGCAGCATCTTAGGCTACGGTGATAGCAAGAACCCTGTATACCAAGCCATCAAATATCCGGAACCTGAGGAATCCGAGGACCATTCCATGATGGAGCCGCCTGCATCGATGATCGAAGCTTTAGCCCTTGCTAACAAGACGCACGATGTAATTTTGCGGCGCTTTGGAGATCCAAATATCCTCTCATACCTACACGTTTTCCTTGTTTTCCTTCGCGAAACTGCAGCGTACCCCGAGGCTATCGGACACATTGCTCCAGAATTCCCTTGGAAATTATTGTCGCTTATGCTCAATACGTTACTGGTAGACTATCAAGTTTACTCTCGCATCGAGAATGAATGTTTTCCAGAGTCGCGGAAGGGGGATCGCCCGTTACCTGAAGACTGGGCCATGAGAGGCCTCCTTTGGACTGAGCGATCACTGCCGTCGGATTTATTTTCTAGCGAAGAGGCGGACGATAGCGAGAGGTATTTCGAGGTTCCATCTATGATTGAGCAGAGGAAGGAGCGTGTCCTGTATCTTGCCTGTCGCATCGCCGCTCAAAGCAGCGATTTCCTGTTGTACAACCGGGAGTCGCACCGCTTCAGCGTCTCCAAGCAATTCGACATCGAGATCCCCGGCGTTACCTGCGAACCTGAGGACCCTGGACCTGACGCTGCCGTCGGGGATCTCGAGATGCCAGACATCGTGAAAACGGAACCCACACCGTGATCCGAGCCCAAAGGCAACATCAGTATGGCAATCGAGAAGATACATCTCCACATCTAGCCTTTGGCTGCGGTCCCCGGCCTTTGCGGCCGCGGCCGGCCAAAGACAAGGAGAGCTACAAAAGTCCTGTCTCCCGTAGTCGACGGAAGCCAACCTCGTGCCGAGAGCACACAAAGTGCCACCTCGTGCCGAGAGCACACAAAGTGCCACCTCGTGCCGAGGGCACTCAAAGGACACATAACTGGGCCTCGCATTGAAATCTCCTGGGATGCAGACAAAGCGTTTGGCAGATCTTCGAACTCTATATAATGTTGCCTACGCAACTTCGCCTTCCCGTTTTTTTCTCACGAGGACGCGTAGTACATGAGTGGCAGCGTCGTAATGCCACGCTCATGTAAGCCACTGGTGCCGATGGGGGGTGTGCTTGGGGGTGGGGGGCCTGCCGTCTAGCTGTAGATCTACAGCAACAATAACTAGAAAGATGAGCGACAGTCATTACAGCAAGAAGAATGGGATTTGGAGACGTAATGTGACCTTCAGGATATAATAGTTGTCCGGAGTGATACGGGAAAGCGAAACTTGCGAGGAATTCGGGAGGGTCTTAAACGTTGATAGTTGTCAAAGACAACGAGAATAAATGTTAGGAGATGGAATCTGGGTTTTTTTCCTGATATTTTCTAAAATAAGATTGACATTACAGTGCCCTAGAAAAGCCGCCTGCTGAGCATCGGAAGTGTTACATGCTCTCGCGCTTGAGTGACCGATCTCGGCACCCTAACAAAACCGTGTCTTGTGCCCTCGATGAGCAGGGACGGCGGAGGCAGAGGTTCGCAACACGGCCCGATGATATCGAGGCACAATCGCACAGTCCAGGGCCCGGATTGGTTCTATGCAAAGAGAGGGACACGATACTACAGTCGCGACTAGAAGCCCGACACAGCTCACCACAGCAGGGAAGTTAATAGATGGGTTCAGAAAATAGATCATTACTGCCCTAGGTTGGAGGTATCATCATGGAAACCCAGCTGAGTGTTCTTCCCTGAGGTAGTTGCCGGAGAATTAAAATAACTCAGCGAGTTTGTATTGTCTCATGCGATGAAAATGGATGAGAGGAATCATTAAATGAGCGAAGAGACAGGTAAACAGATCAAAGTCGAACTACCTCAGACTCGATGGACCTTACGGCTAAAGCCACCCTTACTCCAGACTCAAATTATTTGATATAGAAGGCGATCTTGGATTGATCGATGAGTTCAGCTCTCTTATAATACTTTTCTCATCTTGAGCATGGGTGAGGCTAACTGAAGGTTTACATATGTCTACCCACGACAACGCATTCGACAATTGTCTAGCATACTGACTGCATTTGCTAATATCTGGCAGTTCACTCTTGGGGTTACTCTTTAGTTCCGCCATTATTCGCAAATAAAGGTTAGTTAATATCGATGAAGCGCCCGAGATGACTCTCTCTCCGGTCCTTTCTGCTCACAAAGATGCAGCAGCTTGCAGAGTTGATTACACATATGTAACTAACCATTTCTTGTGCTTTCTTTACCCCTACCCTAATCTCTAAGAAAAAGAATATGCATTATACGTTGCGAATATTACCTGGTCAACCGAGTTGTGACTGGACTTTCAATAAAGAGCTAATAGTTTCCGAGTTAGACTAGGAGTCAATTCAATCGTCGCTTGGCTCTTGGGCCCTCTCCTGCACCAGACAATTATCCCGACTCGCCTAAAAGCCGGGTGCGCTCGACTCTTGCCTTATTTTACAGTACAGGGCTCACGAATCAAACCCAGGGCTAATGGCCGACTCGCGGGCTTGAACTAGGCAGGCAAAGAGACCGCCAGAACAATTGCGGGCATCAGTGCGAGCTGAATCGGAGGTTCGCGCAAGGCTGTCAGCTGAACCTTATTTATCGGCCGACACGATGCCGCTGAGCCCGTAAATTCGAGTCTGTCTTACTGAGGACGAAGGCTTGCATGGCCTGCTTCTCACCGAAAAGCCAACCAGAGAACCAGACAGGTTTCCGAGGTTCCAACACGTTCCATGCTGACAGTTGATGCTGACATGGTTGGCCCCGCGAGTCTTGCCCGATCCTAGGAGACTTAAAATGATTGTCAGGAACATAGAGAGTGTAAGGCAACGAGTTTCACTTCGGTCCTTTTTTATTAGCCCTAGCTCGTCTCGAAGATTGAGCCTGAAAAAGGTGTAGCTTTGAAACTGCGCCTCGGTCGCCTTTTTCTCTCTCTCCCTAAAAGTGTCGCTTCGATACAATTTAGGCAGATGCGACATGGCTCTGATCCTACGCACCCCTCTTTCCCCACCGTAAATGATGCGGCCTTTCTCAGCTCTTCCCATGGGACCCTTCAGGAGTCGTTCCCGATCACCGGTAAATGCTTAAATATATGGAGGCGTGGCTTAGTGGCACGAGGGCTGACCGAGGATTTGATCACCACCTACATGCGTTTTACCTCTACTAAAGTCGGGCAACGGGGCGGCAGGCCGTCGGCTTTGCTTACCTAGGCCTTCCGGTGGTGAGGCAACTTTCAAAGTATCAGCCCTACGGGGTTCGTCCACTGTCTGTACACCCAGATCGTCGTCACCGTTCAGCCGCAGCCATGTGCTACCGCTGCGAACACATCGCTCGGTCAGAGCCTCACCATGCACTCCGCGGTGTGGCCTGCTGTGAAACGCCGCTCGTGTAACTCGTAATTGTGATTCCCAACACCCCCACCTCCCCCCCAACGACCCCCAATCTCGGTATCTGCTCTCGACTTCGCGGGGGCTCTAACACCGACTCTATTCGCTAATCGTGACTAATCAGAGACGGAACGCTGATCAACCCACGTCCTGAGGGATTTATAGCAAGAGTGCTCACCGACAAAGCCCATCCGAACCTTCGGCGGAACGGAGGGATGTCTACTCCGTATTGCTGTCGACATTGTAGGCCGGCGGGATTCTCGTCTGTTCCTGATTTTGCCCGACTGCGTCGGTTTCCTTAAATCTCCTCCGCCCGAGAACTGCTTTAAGTCAAGAGGTAACAAGGCAGCGTGCTACGACAGCTAGGAAAGTGTCGATTTGGGCGTCCACGTGGGGCAAATATAGGCGATTTGGCCTTTAGTCCCTGCATATTCGCAATATTGTCCCCACGGGCCTTGTGGGGGGCTAACCTGGATGGCTTCAACACGATATGGGACCCCTATCAGACTTTGATATTACGCAACACAAAGCAGTCTTATAAATGGTGCCATTTGTAATCTCTTCAAAGTTTTTGCAACCCCACGCCAGTCCGAAGCCTCCACCGACACACGGCCTGTCGCCCAAAGCAGCATATTACCTCGTCCATGACCAGGCTCCCCCATCTCAAATAAGGCGTTTGGTGGGAGACTGGTAATTCCCTCAAAAGGAAGTGCGATATTGAGGCACTTTCTAGCCTGCCAGGTTGCCTTACTTAGCCTACCTAGGTAGGTTGCCTTGTTGGGAATCTCTTTATGAGAAGCATGGACTGACACGGGGATGAGAAGGGCATCTCAAAAGGGCTCGAAAGCAAACAGTATCGTGAGAACGACAGGGCCACGACGAACGAGGGACCGACAAACGAGGGATCAAAAAGTGCCGGCGGAGAAAGAAACTGGTTCTATATCGTCGAGGACGCAGGATCAGAATCGGCAGAGTCGATACTAAACGCAACCCGCTCCTCGCACTCAAGGTGATCGATCCGAAAACCTCGGCCTTGACAGGATTACAACCAACCAGCGGGATCACAACCAGCAGAGTCGATACCAAACTCAGCCCCCTCTTCGTACTCAAGGTGACCGGCCCGAAGACCTTGACATTGATGCTCGAATCTCGGTCTCGACACGAATCATCTGGCATCAGCCGAGAATAGTACCAACAAGCCAGTAGCTAAGCACGACTGAGCAGGATTAGGACGACATGTCGGGCGACGGCAACATATATATCTGCGGACCTTCCAATGACTAGTCTCGGCCTATGATCACACACCCTCCCTATCACTAGTGCCCCTTTCGAGAATGGCCTTCCCTGTGAGCCACCGACAGTAGGGAGACCTGCAACAAACCGGCGTCTTGGGAAGGGGGCCCATACCGAGTAACTGGCCATCTTCGTTATTACGCATGAGCTCTGGTAATATGGCTGAGAGCTGGCAGCTGGCTACACGGTGGATGGAGTTATTACCGACAAAGTTGGAAACTCGACAGGCTCAGGGGCAGTCAAGCAGGTCGGGGCTGGAGCCATAACTGGTGGGGTGGACCAGTCTTCGATGCG
>Ga0164242_10010027_pt1 | contig 10169 bp, 3 predicted proteins | sample OricomgcompostMG_FD_108783 | JGI IMG/M metagenome (GOLD analysis project Ga0164242, IMG submission 108783) | Miracle-Growth compost microbial communities from Emeryville, California, USA - Original compost - Miracle growth compost (MG) ... | reverse complement strand
TTGATTTTGAGCAGCATTTGGTAAATTACCTGGCTTCCGATATGCTTATTGGAGTGAGCCTCATTACCTCCATCGCCTGTTTGAAACATCTGGATTTGCTCCGGCAGCATACCGCTACCCTGGTCCGTTATGATAATGTGGTTTTGTTTTTGATCGGCAGTCGCCCTTAAGGATATAATGCCGCCAAAAGTATTTTTATTGGCGTTGTCCACCAGATTGCGCAAAATCAGCATTAAAATGTTTTTATCAGTATGGCAGATCAGGCTGGTAGCCTCTATTTGTAGCCTATTGTTATTGAGCATCACAATATCCATATAGAAGGAGGCTACAAGGTTAAAGACTTCCTGCAGTTCGAACTCAGATTCCTGTATTTTAAAGTCCTGTTTTTGAGTGACGGCCCAGGTAAAGAACCTGTCGGTGAACTCCCATAATGAGACAGCTGAGCCGTTGAGCTTTTGCAGGCTATCAGACAGGGATGTGGATATCTCTTCCTGAAACTTATGCATTATTCCGTTGGTGACGGTTTTGAGAAATCTTAAAGGAGACCGCAGATCATGAAGCACCATTGTGATGATCTGCTCTTTTTGTTTGTTACTTTGCTGGAGTGCTTTCTCTGAAATCTGTAGTTGTCTGGTTGTTTTCTCCAGGTCTTTTGTTCTTTGAATGACGATGGCTTCAATCCTTTGTTTGTCTTTTTCCAGCCGTCTCAGTCGCCATCTGAAAATCACAAAACATATCAGGATGATCAGTACAATAACCGATAAGTAAAATTCCCAGGTATTGTAAAAATGAGGAATAACATCAAAAGAAATATTAAGTTGCTGGTTTTCTGCATTCTGAGAACCCTCTTTATTTCTGAAATTAATAATATAGGATCCTGAGGGTAGATTGTTAACGGTTAATATCCCATCAACAGGCAAGGCTTCCCATTGTACCGGTGTTCCCGCCCGATGAATGGCATATTCCAAATGATTATTCTGGGGGTTGCCGTAATAAGGACTTCCTATCTTTAATTTCATTAAGTTAAAGTCGGGGGAAAGGCGGATAGGGTTTTTGAGGGATTTGGGCATTATTTTTACCGAATCCACCCAAAAATCATCAATGAAGATGTTATTACCCGGATAATTGGGGCGTAGTGATTTGGGTTTAAACTCTACGAGTCCGTTCATGGAGGCTAGTGCCAGTGTGCTGTCACTTAACCACTGGTAGGACGGGACAGCGCCGTTAAATTCGTTGGTTCTGAGGCCGTCCAGATTGTTGATCGTGTAGAGAAACAGATTATTGGTCTTTAATTGAATGTACGCTGCCAGCTTTTCTATCTCAACGCTATATAGGCCATTATTGGTGGGTAACCAGAAATTGCCTCTGCCGTCATCAATAAAGTCAATGACAGAGCTGAGTTTGTCGAATTTGCTTTTGGGTAGCGGAAAAATTTTATTATCAACATATAGAAAGATTCCATAACCGTCGCCCGAAAACCAATAACGGTTTTTTCTATCCCTATAAAAGCTGTACATGGCTATGGAGTCCAGTATCTGTTTCTCCGAAGTATTGTTCTGGATATTATACCATCTGATGCCACTAGTGGTCAGCAGCAAATAATGATTGCCGTTAAGCGGATACATTTTATTTACGCTCTCTGCATTATAGGGAATGGGAAGTTGTTTTTGCCATAAGATTTTAGGCTCTGGGCCGGATATGGATAGCTTGGTCAGTGATTGCCTGGTACACACCAGCAAGTCCTCCGAAGTGTTCTCTTTCAGGATACTGGCCAGGTTCTCATCCAGTTTCATGATTTTTGGCATTTGATGACTTACACTGTTATATCTATATAAATCAAATGCGTTTTGAAAATAGAACCAATCGGATTTGTCTACAAACGCGCGGAAGGTGTATTCTGAAAATTTTACGCCATAACTGGGTCCGTTTTTAGGAATTACGGTATTGTTGACAATAAGTTCATCTTTTGAGGTCTTCCCAATGGCATAGGTTGAATTATTTTTGTTGGTGCCGGATAATTGCGGATAGTGAAAAGGAGATACTTTGGCAATATATAGTCCGTCAGTTAGTGTGCCCAGATAATAAATATTACTTCGGGGTCGATAATTTACACAACTGACAGCTTTCATGGGCAGGTGGCTGAGTACTTTTTTTGCTGAAACGGTACTGTCTGATACCTGGATACGAAAGAGGTCTCCCTGAGCAAAAACGAAGGTGCCGGCCGGGCTCCAGTGCAGCTTAGAATCATTTTCAATGAAAGATGTATTTGCAGGGAGGTCACCCCTGATGGTCGTCTCAAATAATAATTTGCCCCCTTTCCAGACAGCTGCTTTATGACTTTCCCAGACCTGAAGCAGATAGGGGCCGACAGGAACGGTCTGTACGGGGGCCTGAGGCCAGTTTTTGAGCATTTGGCTGCCCTGGGGCAAGATCTGAAATAATTGACTCCGGAAAGTAAGATAAGTGTCGCCGGTTGACGTTGCATAGTGGCTTCTTATAAGCGGAACAGCCACTGTTTTTTTCAAAGAGTCCCACAAGATTTCAATCTGATCATTGGCCGTGGCATAGCCTGATTTTGGGAAATAGTATGGGCTGACCTTTGACAAGATCACAGGCCTGGATGCGAAGGCGCTGTTTTCTGTACTGATGGTAATTTCCTGCTCATGGAGATTTTTGGCGTACAGCTGGCCTTGCAGGGTAATACAGAGCCGACGGATCCTGTTGTCTTTCAGCCCTGGGATGTTGGTGGCATTATAACCGCTGAATTCTTTATTATCAAATCTGGTAAGTCCAGCTTCTGTGGCAATCCAACAATAACTATTGTGGTCGAATTCTATATGAAGAACACTATTTTGCAAAAGGCCATCATTGGTGGTATAATGTCTGATTATGTAATCAGAGGATTGGGCAAAGCTGGAGGAGATCACGAAGAAAAACAGTAGCGCTGCTAATACCCTTCGTCTTGTACGTGTACTACCAAAATGAATGGGAAAGGCCATGGTTAAAATGAGTCTGATGGCAAATATACTATATTGCTAGTGAGCGTAGCTATGAGGCTACAAAAAATGTGATATATTCTAAATTTATTTCATGTGTTCTGCTGCCTAATTGTCTCTGATTAAAAACGCTGGTTCCCCGGCAGTTTAGCGCATAGTTTTGTTTTCCGTGGGTTCTAAATTGACTTTTACAGAAAAAGCTAAACAGGTAAAGATCGTCTACTTGTTTAGCTTTTTGCAAGATGCAGAAGATAATCTTCGCTTTATATCTTCCTGATTTTTTTCAAATAATATCTGCCCGTCCGGAAATTAATAACCGGGATTTTGTTTCAGATTTGAATTGGAGTTTAAGACACTTTCCGGGATGCTGAATAAAGTCCTGTAAGTACCGACTGGCTTATGTTGGAACCACATTTTTGTTGAGTATACGCCGAAGCGGATCATATCCTGCCTTCTGTGTGCTTCGGCGGCAAATTCCCATCCAAGTTCATCATAAAATCTGCCGTATTGTATATCGGCTCCTCCCTCATCAGTTACAATTTTTCCGTTTTTGACATAACCATAATCGTATACGCTACCTTTTTGAAGATCTGCTCCTGTCACCGTTGCTTTTGCGGGATTTGATTTAAAATCTCTTTGTCTAACCTGAGTTACCAGGGTAGCTGCTTCATCGGCCTTCCCCGTTCTTAATAAACATTCTGCCTTCATCATCAGAATGTCGGCATATCTGAAAATCGGGAAATCGTTACTTAAGGATCCTTTAGCACCCATTTTTATTTCGTATTTGCCAATTGGGTAACCGTAATTAAAAGGATTGCCACCGGCCTGATCAATATTGATCAGGGAATCTATATAATCAATGGCTACTTCGCCCTCAGGTGTGATTTGTGGCCCGGAAATCCAGGAATCTGCAAGTCTGCTGTCATCCGGATCATATGTATGGATGAATTGAGGAACGGCACAGGAACCGCCCCAGGGCTGGGCCTGAAGATTGTATACTTTCTGATCCGCAGGCTTTAATGTTTTCATGTGAATAATAAAACCTGGAGCTTTTGTTTCATCATAGGGAACAGTAAAGATTAATTCCTGGGAATTTTCATTTTCTGTAATGAAATTTGATTTGTAATCAGACTCTAATATGTATTTTCCGCTATTAATCACTTTATCGCATGCATCTATGCAGTCTTGCCATGCGGCAGTCCCTGTATATACCTGTGCATTTAAATAGATTTTAGCTAGCAGGCTGTAACCAGCCCATTGATTAAATCTGCCATAGGTTTTCGAACTGACTTCATCGCTTAGTAAGGGGATGTTCTCCTTGAGTTCACTAATCAAAAAGTCGTATACCTCTTTACGTGTACTTTGCTGAGGCAGGTCATTACTAGTGAAATCTGTTACAATGGGGACATTCCCAAAATTGTCCATAAGTTCATAATAACAAAAATCCCTGGCTACTTTCATTTCTGCAACAATGGCTTCTTTGCCATCTGTTATAGGAAGCTCACCCGATTCTATCTGACTGAGTACCCTGTTTGCGGCATTTATACCATTGAAACAATTATACCAAAGCGTCTCTGGCTGGCCTTCTGTTGGTGTCCATAAGTGTTGATGCATACGGATATATGTTCCTCCGTCATACCATCCATTCGGGCGCACCGGCGTCACTATCGCATCCGCGCTTTCTTCCTGCAGGTCAAAATTACCATACCAGTCAGCCCACATTGGCCTGAAACTTATATAAACGGGAGCAATAATGGAGGCAACATCATCTGCCGTAGGATTAAAATTATCGCTGATGATTTCTGAATAGTCTGTGACATCTAGCTTTGTACAATTAGTGGTAACAGTTAATATACCAGCTAGAAGCAAACCTTTATATAAAATATTTAACGGTTTCATTCTATTTAAATTTATAAGGTTAGAAAGTAAGATTGACACCTAAGGTGAAAGTTCTGGTGGTTGGATATTTATCCCTGTCATCATTACCTGGTGCAAGTCCGCTTCGATTGACTTCCGGATCTATACCTTTATATCCTGTGAGCGTAACCAGGTTAAGGCCAGAGGCGTATATTCTGGCCGACGAAAATGTTTTTTTGTTCTTTAAAGGAAGCGTATATCCGAGGGTGATGTTATCTATTTTCCAGTAATCTCCGTTTTCCACGTAATAACTTACATAGGACAGGTCGTAATCAAGCTGTGCGGTATTGTATACTTTATTAAATGCTGATTTAAGCATATTGTATTGTGCATTTCTGGGATTTTCATAAAACAGACGTAGGAAATCCAAAACCTGGTAGTCAAATGCGCCATGCATATTAATACTTAAATCAAATTGTTTATACCTGAAGGTATTGTTCCAAGACAAATAATATTTTGGAAGACCATTACCTAAAACACGTTTGTCTTCCTCCGTAGCATCTTTAATGGAAATGACTTCGTTGTCTTTATTTAATATTTTCCAGACACCATCTTCGTCAATTCCTACTGATTTCCAGCCATAAAAATTGCCTATAGGCTGACCCACCTGAACACGGTGGGTATAGGTTTGAATAGGCTCTCCTGTATATCCTGCTGTAAACCAGTCTTGCGTCAGATTAAACTCGTCATTATTGATAGAGACTAAGGTGTTTTTATTGGTTGAAAAAGTGACCCCGGAGTTCCAGGCAAAGTCCTTGGTGGTAACGGGATTGAAATTTAAGAGGACTTCCAAACCTTCATTGCGCATCTGACCAACATTGGCGAGGATGGTGCTATATAGATAGGGAGGCACCGGAACAGGATAGTCGTATAGCATATCCTTGGTATTTCTCCGATAGGCATCGATACTTCCGGAGACAAAATGATTGAACAGCGAAAAGTCTACACCTATATTATATTCTTCCTTTTGTTCCCATCTTAGATTCGGATTAGGGTTCCTGGTTGGAGATAATCCTTGTACCCAATTCCCGTTATACAAAAAACGGTCGCCATAATTAAGGGTGGTTAACGCATCATAGTTATCTGAAGGAGCTGTTCCTGTTATCCCGAAACCTATACGCAGTTTTAAATCATCTATGACTTTGCTGCTTTTTAAGAAATCTTCCTGACTAATTCTCCAGCCTGCTGAAACAGCGGGAAACATACCCCATCTGTAATTTTTACCGAATTTGGAAGAACCTTCTCGGCGTAAAGAGGCCATAAACAGGTATTTTTCTGCATAATTGTAGTTAAGTCTTCCGAAAAATCCTATAAGTTTATATTCGCCTTTGCTGCTTCCCATGCCGGCACTTCCTTCTGAAAGCGCATCGCCGGCACCCATATTATTGTAACCGTATACATCGGTGGGGAAATACCAGTTATTTTCCCAGAAGCCTTCAGCCATAGCGTCCTGGTAACTGTAACCGCCCAGAATGTTTATATGGTGAGCTCCAAATGCCTTGTCATAATTAGCCGTGAATTCTAATAGATGATCCTCTGTGTTTGACTGTCCTCTGGAGGCGTATGATTTGCCCCATCCGTTGGCATCGTTGGAGGGATAAGAGCTGTTTGTCGCATAACCCCTTGTTTGCATCCAACTGTTGTCAGAAGCTAATAGTTTAAAAATCAATGATGTAATGGGCTGATAGGTAATGCTTCCATTTAGCCGTAGTTCCTTTTCCGTATTTTCTCCGTCAACACCTTCTAGTAAGGCAACCGGGTTGTCATAGAAATAACCATCTCTTGTAACGAAACTGCCGTCGGCGTGGCGGATGCTATCCGTTGGATTACGGATGAGTGCCTGACGGTAGATATAGGTATTAAAGCTATATCCATCCCCGCCTGTCCAGTATTTTCTTTTGGACATGATTGCATTTAAGTGGATTTTCACTTTGTCGTTAAACATAGCATGATTGATATCAAAATTTGCCCTGAGGTTTGCATTATTGGAGCGTTTTAAAAGCCCTTGCCAATTGCTGTAGTTAATATTGGCTGTATAGTTTGTCTGTGCGTTTCCTCCCTGAAGTAAAAAATTATGGGTATGGCTAACCGGTGTTCTGGAAATCGCACCAAACCAGTCTGTAGATGTTCCGTAATCCGTGTAGGCAACACCGTCCTTAATTAAACGACGGTAATCTGCTGCATCCAGAAATTCGGGTCTTTTGGCAATGGTCTGGACACTTACGTAACCGTCATATTGCAATTTTGACTGATTTTTATTGAATTGTTTGGTGGTAATTAAAATAACACCATTGGTTGCACGAGTTCCGTAAATAGCGGCTGCTGAACCATCTTTAAGTACGTCAACAGAAGCGATGTCTTCAGGTGCAACGGTTTTCAAATCCCCTGGAATGCCATCGATTAGAATTAATGGGGCAGTAGAAGACATGAGGGTAGAAATACCCCGAAGCATAATTTCTGTGCCTTCTGTCGGGTCGCCTGTGGAGGAAGACACGCTTAGGCCTGCCACTTTACCGGTAATCAATTGTGCAGCATCCTTTACGGCGCCTTTCACGAAGTCCTTAGACTTTACGGTTCCGATAGCCCCCGTGACCACTTCCTTTTTTTCGGTTCCATAACCTACAACGACAACGTCTCCAAGAAGGTTTGAAGCGTTCTGGAGTGCGATGTCCAGTGGTGAGTGATCGGCTGCGACATGTTGTTCGTGATAGCCGACAAAATGAAAAATAAGGGTGTCGGCAGATGTGGCTTTGATTTGGTAATGTCCATTTATATCCGTTGTGGTACCTTTACCCGTTTTCTGAACTGTAATGGATACACCAGGAAGAGGCTGGTCGTTTTCCTCAGATTTTACCGTACCTGTAATAGTTTGATTGTCTTGGGCCTGCAAGATGCCGATTTGGCAAAACAGCAGGGCAATTAAGGGCAATAGTAGAGTGGCCCTAATTTTTTTTGGGATTTTAGTATTCATTGCGGTTTCTTTTTGTGTGAAAATTTATAGCCTGTTTTTTGTCTGTTCGATAAAAAATATTTTATGCCAGTGATGTTAAATAATGATTGTAAGAAGGAGAATGTCTTCTGAAGTATTGATGATGTAATTTATCTCTATGGCCGGACCGTTAAAAAGGTCCTTAGTTGAAATTATTAAAATTTAAAAGTCCACTTGTATGTAATAATTGAATTTTATGCTATCTGGATTAAATAAGGGTAATTGATCTTTGGATACCTTTATTTTCTGCCATTGGGTGCTTGGATAGATTTTAATGGCGGTATTTGTTTTCGCTTCATGTAGTGCAATGGGTAGATTAAAGCTATCGATACAGTTTTTCCACCTGAATGATAAGATGCTGCTATCCTGATTAAAATGTAAGTCCAGTCTAGGGATTTCTGTTGTCGTCAGATATTGAGTAAAAACGGGTAAATAATTGAATCCGGCTTTTTTACAGATATAATTTTCTATTTGTTTACCTGTAACGGTTTTATGATAAAATTCTTTGTTAAGTCCCCTTAATATACTTCTGAAGAGTGAATCATTATCTAAACTGTGGCGAATGGCATGAATCATGTTGCTGCCTTTATAATACATGTCTCCGCTTCCTGACTCGTTTACGCCGAAACGTCCTAAAATAGGCCGGTCATTGCGAATATTCTGGCGGATTCCAAAATTGTATTCATTGCCCGCTTTTTTGCCCCATCTGTATTCAACGTAAAGGGTTTCTGAGTAATTGGTGAAGCTTTCATGAACCCACATATCAGCCACGTCTTTTGAGGTGATATTATTCCCAAACCATTCATGCCCGCTTTCATGGACAATGATAAAATCCCACTTGCTGCCCCATCCGTTTGCGGCCAGGTCCTTACCTCTGTAACCATGCGCAAACCAATTTCCATAAGCGACTGCACTCTGGTGCTCCATGCCAGTGTGTTGAACCTCTACTAATTGATAGCCGTCCTGATAGAAAGGATAAGGTCCAAACCAATATTCCATGCTTTGCAGCATATGGCGAACTTCAAATGGCATATAGTCTTTTGCTTTTTGAAGATCTTCTTTTAAAACGTGGTAAGTGATATCTAAAGGCCCCGCTTCTCCATGGAAAACTTCTGAAAAACTGGTATAGTCACCTATGTAAGGAATGATACAATAATTGCTGATAGGGCTTTTGACTCCCCATTTAGTGGTGGTTGTGCCGTCCTGATTTTTGACTTCGCTTATTTTCCTGCCATTGCTTACCGCAACCAGGTTACTAGGGGCAATCATCGTCAGTGTGGCTCCCTGATCAGGCTCATCACTTTGGTGGTCTTTACAGGGATACCAGATGGACGCTCCGTGTCCCTGACAACAGACGGTCATCCAGGGATGACCCGAACGGTCTTTGGTAAAGGTCCATCCACCATCCCAGGGTGGCCTTACGGCTATTTGCGGCTTGCCCTGAAAATAAATGCGGACCGTATGAATGCTGAATAAGGACTGTTTAGGTGTTTGAACATACCAGGCGTTTCCTTGCTGACTAAATTTTAAGCGCTCGTTATTATCTAATACAATACTGTCTATTTTCAATGGTTCCTGTAAATCAATTTGCATGGATGGCTGCTCATTACTTATAACCTGATAGGTAATGAGGTTGTTACCTACTGTAAAATGTGAGTCAAACACCGGTTTGATGGTTATATCATAACGCAGCACATCCCACCAGGCGCGCTCCGGAGTAATGCTGCCTCTAATCGTGTCAGCTTTGGTAAATACCTTGTTTTGGTATGCCAATGTTGCTGCCCGGACCATCCGGTCTCTTTGAGCGCGTACACTGTCTGCATTTGGCTGCAGGTTTACCTGAGCGGACAGAAAGCTATTATTAATAGCGCATAGAATAACCAACAGGAGGATGTGATATTTTTTAGGCATGGCTAAAAGGTTGAGGCATTCAAAACGTATTATCTATAATTTAAGTGATACCAATTGCTGGTTAAACACAGGTTTGAATTGTATAAAATACACATATTTAAAAAAGCCAAAAAAATCCTCTAATTGGGCAACAATTTGAATTGGCTCAAAATAAAATGGTAATATTTAAATAGAAAGTGAAGTTATGACTATAGATATGTAAATCTTTTACCAATATTGCTGCATGATTGCAGGATTTTAACCTTTTAAACTATCTGCGTTCTTTTTTGCTTTTCAAAAAAAAGGCAATTATTGAGTAATTAGGTAACATTACTCGATAATTGCCTTTAATAGACTGCTAATCATTGGACTGATCA
>Ga0164242_10010026_pt1 | contig 10170 bp, 9 predicted proteins | sample OricomgcompostMG_FD_108783 | JGI IMG/M metagenome (GOLD analysis project Ga0164242, IMG submission 108783) | Miracle-Growth compost microbial communities from Emeryville, California, USA - Original compost - Miracle growth compost (MG) ... | reverse complement strand
GGCTGGGTGCGGATGGAGTTCGTCGTCCCGGCGCGCGGCCTGATCGGCTTCCGCACCGAGTTCCTCACCGAGACCCGCGGCACCGGCATGGCCTCCTCGATCTCGGAGGGTTACATGCCGTGGGCCGGCGAGATCCGCTCGCGGCAGTCTGGCTCGCTGGTGGCCGACCGCGCCGGCGCCGCCACGGCGTACGCGATGACCTCGATCCAGGAACGCGGCACGCTCTTCGTCGAGCCGACCACCGAGGTCTACGAGGGCATGATCGTCGGCGAGAACTCCCGCGCCGACGACATGGACGTCAACATCACCCGCGAGAAGCAGCAGACCAACATCCGCTCGGCCACCTCGGACAACTTCGAGAAGCTGATCCCGCCGCGCAAGCTCTCGCTGGAGCAGTGCCTCGAGTTCTGCCGCGACGACGAGTGCGTCGAGGTGACGCCGGAGGCCGTGCGCATCCGCAAGCTCATCCTCGACCAGAACGAGCGGGCCAAGATCGCCGCGCGGCTGCGCAAAGCGAACAAGTAGGCCTCACGCCTCGAGCAGGCCGCGTACGTAGGCGGCCTGCCCCAGGTGCTGGGTGTCGTCGTTGACGACACTGACCAGCCGGACGCCGAGCGTGACCGGCGGGTCCCAGCGGGTGTCGACCACCCGGTCGAGGTGGCCCTCCCCCAGCGTGTCGAGGTACTCGACCGTCCGGGCGTGGGTGGCCTGCAGGTACTCGATCAGCAGGTCCGCGCCCGCGCGGACCTGGCCGACCTGCTCGGCGGTGAACCCGTAGCCGGTCTCGGAGACGCCGAACGGCAGCCCGAACCGCTGGTGGAAGCCCTGCGCCGTCCACACCTGATCGCCGCCGGCGACGTCGGCGACGTGGTCGTCCTGCACGCGGGTGAGGTGCCAGACCAGCCAGGCGATCGTGTTGGCCTCGGGGCCCACTCGCTGGGTCAGCTGGTCGTCGGTGAGCCCGTCGACGACGGCGGGGACCTCGTCGGCGATGCGGGTGAACGCGTCCTTCAGCAGCTCCGCTGGTGTCATGCCCCGACGCTAGCTCGCGGAATGCCGCCCTCGCGGTCCGCGTTAGTGTGCGGACGTGACCCTCACGTTCGGATACAAGGCCTCGGCAGAGCAGTTCGGTCCCCGCGACCTGGTGGAGTACGCGGTGCTCGCCGAGGAGGTGGGTCTGGACAGTGTCTGGATCAGCGACCACTTCCAGCCCTGGCGCCACGAGGGCGGCCACGCGCCGTCCGCGATCCCGTGGCTCGCCGCGGTCGGCGAGCGCACGGACCGGATCCTGCTCGGCACGAGCGTGCTGACCCCGACGTTCCGCTACAACCCCGCCGTGCTGGCGCAGTCGTTCGCGACGCTCGGCTCGCTCTACCCGGGCCGGATCGCGCTCGGCGTCGGCTCGGGCGAGGCGCTGAACGAGATCGCGGTCGGCTCGGTGCCGACTGGGCCCGATGGCGGGGAGGGCGAGTGGCCGGAGTTCAAGGAGCGCTCGGGCCGGCTGCGCGAGTCGATCGAGCTGATGCGCCGGCTCTGGACCGAGGACCGGGTCAGCTACGACGGCCAGTACTACCGCACCCACGACGCCACCATCTACGACAAGCCCGGCGCGCCGATCCCGGTCTACATGGCCGCGGGGGGCCCGCAGATGGCGAAGACGGTCGGCCGCGTCGCCGACGGCTTCATCTGCACCTCCGGCAAGGGCGAGGAGCTCTACACCTCGCTGCTGGACGCGCTCGGCGAGGGCGCGTCGGCCGTCGGCAAGGACGTGGCCGGCGTCGACAAGATGATCGAGATCAAGCTCTCCTACGCGCACACCCGCGACGAGGCGCTGGAGAACACGCGCTTCTGGGCGGCGCTGTCGCTGACCGCCGAGCAGAAGCACAGCGTCCACGACCCCTCGGAGATGCAGCGTCTCGCCGACGAGCTGCCGATCGAGCAGGTCGCCAAGCGCTGGATCGTGGCGACCAGCGCCGAGGAGGTCGTCGAAGGCGTGAAGCCGTATGTGGACCAGGGCTTCAACCACCTGGTCTTCCACCCGCCGGGCGACGACCAGGGCGCGTTCCTGCGCGACTTCGCCGACGAGGTGCTGCCTGCTCTCCGGAACCTGTAGGAGCTATTACCCTGGCGAGCGTGGCAACCAAGGCGGAACAGCTGGGCATCGCGGTCGAGAGGGCCAAGCTGCCCGGTTTCGGGGTGCGGCAGGAGTTCACCTGCCAGATCGGCCGGCGGGTCGGCGTCATCACGCTGAAGAACGGGCACCGTCAGCTCGCGGTCTACGACGAGCGTGATCCGGACGCGGTGCTGGCCAGCGTCGAGCTCAACGAGAACGAGGCCACCCTGCTCGCCGAGCTGCTCGGCGCGCCCGGTGCCGTCGAACGCCTGTCCCGGCTGCAGGAGCAGGTCGAGGGCATCATCACGGCCAACATCCCCATCGCCCCCGGCTCGCCGTACGACGGCAAGAGCCTGGGCGACGCCGCCATCCGCACCCGCACGGGCGCGTCGGTGGTGGCGGTCTTCCGCGGTGACGAGGTGATCGCCTCGCCGCGTCCGGCCTTCGTGTTCCAGGCCGACGACCGCGTCGTCGCCGTCGGCACCGAGCAGGGCGTGCACGGGGCGTACCAGATCCTGACCTCGGGCTGACGTGCACGTCAGCGCGACCGCACAGCTCCTCCTGGAGCTGGGAGCCGTCATCTTCGGGCTGGGACTGCTGGCCCGGTTCGCGTCGCGCTTCGGGCTCTCGCCGATCCCGCTCTACCTGCTCGCGGGCCTCGCGTTCGGGGCCGGGGGCTTCGCGCCGCTGGACGCCCCGGACGGCTTCTTCGAGAGCGGGTCGGAGATCGGCGTCATCCTGCTCCTGCTGATGATCGGGCTGGAGTACACCGCCGGCGACCTGGTGGAGAACCTCCGCACCCAGGCGCCCGCCGGCCTGCTGGACCTGCTGGTCAACGGCATCCCGGGCGTGCTCTTCGCGCTGGTGATGGGGTGGGACGCCACCGCCTGCGTCGCGATGTTCGGCATCACCGCGGTGAGCTCGTCGGGCATCGCCTCCAAGGTGCTCACCGACCTCGGCCGGCTCGGCAACCGCGAGACGCCGGCCGTGCTCGGCATCCTCGTGCTCGAGGATCTCGCGATGGCGCTCTACCTGCCGATCGTCACGGCGCTGGCCGCCGCCGGCGCGGGTGTGAGCGCGGTGAAGGCGGTGCTCATCGCGCTGGCCGTGCTGGCGGCGGTGCTCTTCGTCGCCATCCGCTACGGGCGGCTGGTCACGGCGCTGGTCTCCCACTCGTCGAACGAGATCCTGCTGCTGCGGCTGATGGGCCTCGCGCTGCTGGTGGCCGGCGTGGCCGAGGCGGCGCACGTGTCGGCGGCCGTGGGCGCCTTCCTGCTCGGCATCGCGCTCTCCACCGACGTCGCCGAGCGGGCATACGCGATCCTGGAACCGCTGCGCGACATCTTCGCCGCGGTCTTCTTCGTCTTCTTCGGCCTCTCGACCGACCCGAGCCAGCTGCCGTCGGTGCTGCTGCCGGCGGCCGTGCTCGCCCTCGTCGGCGTCGTGACCAAGATGGTGACCGGCTGGATCGCCGGCGCCCGCGCGGGCGTGTACCGCCCTGCTCGCATCCGGGCCGGCGCGGCGCTGCTGCCGCGCGGCGAGTTCTCGATCATCGTCGCCGGCCTGGTGGCCGCCGGCACCACGGACAAGCTGGCGCCGACCGCCGCCGCGTACGTGCTGATCCTCGCGGTGGTCGGCCCGTTGGCGCCGCGCCTGCTCGAGCCGTTGGCCCGGCGGCTCGGCACGGTGCGGCTCGACGAGGCGGCGGCACCCTCCGTCGCCGGCGACTGAGGTACGGGCACCGCCGGGTACACCTAGGCCCACCAGCCGGGTGCCGCGCGGCCGAAGGCGACGGCGTCCCAGGCGCCGACTCCCTCGGGGATCGCGGCCAGGAGCGGCGCGCCGGTCACGCGTGGCAGGTCGTCGCGGTTGCACTCCTCGGCCAATCCCGGTGCTGCGGGCCAGGCCCCGATCACCAGTCCGAGGACGCCGATGCCGCGATCGCGCAGTGCCCGCACGGTCAGCTCGGCATGGTTGAGCGTGCCCAGCCCGGCGCCGCAGACGACCAGGGCGTCGGCGTCCAGCAGCGCCGCCAGGTCGGCGATCGTGCCGCCGTCGGAGTCGAGGCGGACGAGCACGCCGCCAGCACCTTCGACCAGGACGAGGTCGTGGAACCGTGCCAGCACGCGGATCCGGTCCGCGTGCTCGGCCACGGACGGCAGCCGCACCCCGGCACGAAGGGCCGCGGTCTCGGGCGCGAGCGGCTCGTCCAGGGCGACGAACTCCTGCACGGCGCCGCCGGTGAGCCGGTGCACCTCGGCGGCATCGGAGTCGCCGTCGGCGACGCCGGTCTGCGCCGGCTTCACCATGACGACACTCTCGCCCCGGGCCCGCGCCGCCGCGAGGTAGGCGGCGGTCGCGACGGTCTTGCCCACGCCGGTGCTGGTGCCGGTCACGACGACGATCCGGCCGCTCATCGGCACTCCTCCGTCTGGTGCTCCCGGACGACGCCGAGCACGATCCGGACAGCTCGCTCCCACTCCGCGTCGGGCACACCGGCGTTGACGGTGATCCGCAGTCGGGAGACGCCGTCGGGCACCGAGGGCGGCCGGAAGCAGCCGACCCGGACTCCGCGATCGGCGCAGGCCGCCGCTGCCGCGACCGCCGCGGCGGCCGAGGGCAGAGTCACCGACACCACCGCTCCGCCGGGCACAGGGACGTCGAGCAGACGAGCGAGCTCCGCCGTCCGGCGCGCGATCAGGGCCGGCAGCTCCGGCGCGTCCCCGAGCAGGCGGACCGCCGCGAGCGCGGCAGCCGTGGCGGCGGGCGCCAGCGCGGTGTCGAAGACGAACGGCCGGGCGCGGTTGACCAGGTGGTCGACCACCGCACGCGGCCCGAGGACCGCCCCGCCCTGGCTGCCCAGCGCCTTGGAGAGCGTGGCGGTCACCAGCACGTGCGGCATCCCGGCGAGTCCGGTGGCGGCGACCAGTCCGGGACCGTGCACGCCGAGCCCGTGCGCCTCGTCGACCAGGAGCAGCGCCTCGTGCCGGCGGCACTCCTCGGCCAGCTCACGCAGCGGCGCGGGGTCCCCCAGCACGGAGTAGACCGACTCGGCGAGCACGAGCTGCCGCGTCTCCGGACGGCTCGACAGGGCCGTCCGCACCGCGTCGACGTCGTTGTGCGGCACCACGGTCAGGCCGGCCCTGGAGAGGCGTACCGCGTCGATCAGCGAGGCATGGACGTGGGCGTCGGAGACGACGTGGGCGTCGCGGCCGGCCAGGGCGGAGACCACACCGAGGTTGGCGTGGTAGCCGGTGGAGAACACCAGGGCCGCCGGCTGGCGCATCAGGCCGGCGAGGGCCTCTTCGAGCTCGGCGTGGAGCGCGAGGGTCCCGGTGACCAGGCGCGACGCCCCGGCACCGGCACCCCAGCGCAGCGCCGCCTCGGCGGCCGCCTGCCGGACGAGGGGATGCCGCGAGAGGCCGAGGTAGTCGTTGCCGGCCAGGTCGACGACGTCCTCGTCGTGGCGGCGTGGGTGCAGGACGCGGGTCAGCCCGGCCTCGTCACGGTGCCGTCGCTCGGCGGCGAGCCACTCGTCCCACATGCTCACGCCACCTCCGTCGCCGCGGCGATGCCGCCGCAGATCGCCGCGACGTCGTCCTCGGTGCACGCGTAGGGCGGCATGGCGTAGACGAGGTCGCGGAACGGCCTGATCCAGACGCCGGCCGCGAGCGCCGCCTCGGTGGCCGCGACGACGTCCACGGGATGGTCGAGCTGGACGACGCCGACCGCGCCGAGCGTGCGGACGTCGACCACCCCCGGGCGCGCGCGCAGCGGTGCGAGACCGGCGCGCAGGCCGGTCCCGATCCGCGCGACATCCGCCGCCCAGTCGCGCGCCTCGAGCAGATCGAGGCTGGCCAGCGCCACGCTGCAGGCCAGCGGGTTGCCCATGTAGGTGGGCCCGTGCATCAACACGCCCGACTCGCTGGCCGAGAGCCCGCGGGCGATCTCACCGCTGCAGAGCACGGCCGCCAGGGTCAGATAGCCGCCGGTCAGCGCCTTGCCGAGACACAGGATGTCGGGCCGGACCAGCTCGGAGACGAAGAGGCGCCCGGTGCGGCCGAAGCCGGTCGCGATCTCGTCGAAGACCAGCACCAGGCCGTGCTCGTCGGCCACCTCGCGCAGCACGCCGAGGCACGCGGCGTCGTAGGCGTGCATGCCCCCGGCGCCCTGGAGCAGCGGCTCGACGATGATGCCGGCGAGCTCGCGCGTGTGCCGCTCGGCGAGGGTACGGACGGCGTCCGCCCAGCCCGCGACGTCTCCTCCGGGCGCCGGCGGGCGCGGGGCGAAGACGTGTGGGGCGAGTGTCCCGGCGAACATGCTGTGCATCCCCCCGACCGGGTCGCACACGGCCATCGCGCCGAACGTGTCGCCGTGGTAGCCGCCGCCGACCGTCAGCATCCGAGTGCGCTCGGGACGTCCGGCGCCGCGCTGGTGCTGCAGCACCATCTTGAGCGCGACCTCGACCGAGACCGAGCCGGAGTCGGCCAGGAAGACGTGGTCGAGGCCCTCCGGCGTCAGCTCGACCAGCCTGCGGGCCAGCCGGATCGCGGGCTCGTGGGTCAGGCCGCCGAACATGACGTGGGCCATCCGGTCCACCTGCCCGTGCAACGCCGCGTCGAGCTCCGGCACGCGGTAGCCGTGGATCGCCGCCCACCAGGACGACATCGCGTCGACGACCTCGCGTTCCCGCATGTCGTCATGGACGCGCAGCCGCAGGCGCACGCCCTCCGCACCGGCGACCAGCCGGACCGGCGTCGGGTCGGTCATCGAGGTGTAGGGATGCCACACGTGGGCGCGGTCGTAGGCCAGCAGGGCGGCGGTGTCGTTGTCCATCGGCGTGACCCTAGCCCACGACCTGAACACTGTTCAGGTCGTGGGCTAGGGTGCCTCTCGTGAGCGACATCATCGAGCGGGCTCGAGCCACGGCTCTCGACCGCGGCCAGGGACTGTCCTACGAGGATCTGCTGGACGTACTGCGTGCTCCCGACGACCTGGTGCCCGAGCTGCTGCAGCTGGCGCACGAGGTGCGGATGGCGCATTGCGGACCCGAGGTGGAGGTCGAGGGCATCGTCTCGCTGAAGACCGGCGGCTGTCCCGAGGACTGCCACTTCTGCTCCCAGTCGGGCCAGTTCACCTCGCCGGTGCGCTCGGTCTGGCTCGACGTCCCGCAGCTGGTGCAGGCCGCCGAGGAGACCGCCGCCACGGGTGCCACCGAGTTCTGCATCGTCGCCGCGGTACGCGGGCCGGACGAACGGCTGATGGCCCAGGTGCGCGAGGGCGTGCGCGCCATCCGCGAGGCCGTCGAGATCAACGTGGCCTGCTCGCTGGGGATGCTGACCCAGGACCAGGTCGACGAGCTGGCCGCACTGGGCGTGCACCGCTACAACCACAACCTCGAGGCGGCGCGCTCGTACTTCGGCGACGTCGTGACCACGCACTCGTGGGAGGAGCGCCGGCAGACCTGCGAGATGGTCCGCGACGCCGGCATGGAGCTGTGCTGCGGCGGCCTGATCGGCATGGGCGAGAGCCTGGAGCAGCGCGCCGAGCTCGCCGTGCAGCTCGCCGAGCTCGACCCGCACGAGGTGCCGCTCAACTTCCTCAACCCGCGGCCCGGCACGCCTTTCGGCGACCTGCCGGTCATGGACTCCCGGGACGCGCTGCGCGCGATCGCCGCCTTCCGCCTCGCGATGCCCCGCACGATCCTGCGCTACGCGGGTGGCCGCGAGCTGACCCTGGGCGACCTCGGCACCCGGGAGGGCCTGCTCGGCGGGATCAACGCCGTCATCGTGGGCAACTACCTGACCACCCTGGGCCGCGACCCGGACGAGGACCTCGCCCTGCTGAGCGAGCTGCGCATGCCGATCCGCGAGCTCGCCAAGACCCTGTGAGCCCGTCCGAGCCCGTCGTGACCCCGGACGCCGTGAGCTACTGCGGACGGTGCGGAGGGCCCGCCGACCGCGGCGACCACGCCGAGTGCACCGCGCTCCTCAGGCTGGAGCCGCCGCGCTACTGCCCGCGCTGCCGACGGCGGATGAAGGTGCAGGTCCTCCCCCTAGGCTGGCGCGCCACCTGCGTCGAACACGGCGCGCTGGGCCCCGTGCCGAGGCGGCAGATCCGGGACCGACCCCTAGGCTCTGTGCGCATGGACCCGATCCTGGAGGCCCGCCGCCAGTGGGTGGCACACGGCTGGGACGACGCCGCCGACGGCATGGCGATGGTGACGTCGGTCGTGCGCGTGCACCAGCTGCTGCTCGAGCGGATCGACGCCGTGCTGCGTCCGCTCGAGCTGACCTTCGCCCGCTACGAGGTGCTGCGGCTGCTCGGGTTCACCCACGACGGCGCCATGCCGATGACCCGTCTCGGCTCGCTGCTGCAGGTGCACCCGACCAGCGTCACGAGCGCGGTCGACCGGCTGGAGCACCAGGGCCACGTCGTCCGGCAGCGCGGAGAGAAGGACCGACGGGTCGTGCTGGCGTGCATCACCGAGGCCGGGCGGGCCATCGTCGAGAAGGCGACCGACGGGCTCAATCGGGACGTCTTCGAGCAGCCCGGACTCGACGCGGCGTCCCTCCAAGCCCTGCACGAGCTGCTGACCGACCTGCGCTGCAGCCTCGGTGACACCACACGAGACACAGCGCGCACGCCGACGGCCCGGCTCACCCCCTGAATTTCACGTGCGAAGCGGTCCTTTCCCCGGTTAACCGGGGAAAGGACCGGCGAGTGGCCGCGATTAGTTGGACGTCCTAGTATCGACGGCGTGAGCGACCTCCATCTTCCGCGCAACCCGGTGCGCGTCGTCACCGCGAGCAGCCTCTTCGACGGTCACGACGCGGCGATCAACATCATGCGGCGCATCTTCCAGTCGCAGGGCTGCGAGGTGATCCACCTCGGCCACAACCGCTCGGTGCGCGAGGTCGTGGACGCGGCGGTCGAAGAGGACGCCCAGGGTGTCGCGATCAGCAGCTACCAGGGCGGCCACGTCGAGTACTTCGAGTACCTCGTCCGGTCGCTGCGCGAGCGCGGCGCCGGCCACGTGCAGGTCGTCGGCGGCGGTGGCGGCGTCATCGTCGCCGAGGAGATCGAACGGCTGGCCACGTCGGGTGTGCACATCTTCTCCCCCGAGGACGGCCAGCGGCTCGGCCTCGCCGGCATGATCAACAGCGTCGTCGAGGCGATCGACGTCGACCTCTGGCAGCAGCACGCGGTGGACGCCGCCGCCGTGCTGACCGGCGACCGCACCGCCATCGCACGCGCGATCACCGGCGCCGAGCAAGGCCGGCTTCCGGTCGAGACGCTCGAAGCGCTGCGCGCAGCGGCCCGACAGCACGCCGTGCCGGTGCTCGGCATCACCGGCACCGGCGGCTCGGGCAAGTCGTCCCTCACCGACGAGCTGGTGCGGAGACTCCGGGTCGACCAGCGCGACAAGCTCCGCGTCGCCGTGGTCGCGATCGACCCGACCCGCCGGCGCGGCGGCGGCGCACTGCTCGGCGACCGGATCCGGATGAACGCCCTCGACGGCGACCGGGTCTACTACCGCTCCCTGGCCACCCGCGGCGCCCACGAGGTGCCCGACCATCTCGACGACGTCCTGACCGTGGTGAAGGCGGCCGGCTTCGACCTGGTCATCGTCGAGACGCCCGGCATCGGCCAGGGCGACGCCGCGATCGTGCCCTTCGTCGACCTCTCGCTCTACGTGATGACGCCGGAGTTCGGCGCCGCGAGCCAGCTGGAGAAGATCGACATGCTCGACTTCGCCGACGTCGTCGCGATCAACAAGTTCGAGCGCCGCGGTGCCCACGACGCGCTGCGCGACGTGGGCCGCCAGCTGGTGCGCAACCGCGAGGCGTTCGGCCAGGGCCCCGAACAGATGCCGGTCTTCGGCACCTCGGCGGCGACCTTCGACGACGACGGCGTCACCGCGCTCTACCAGCACCTGGCCGGCCGTCTGGGCGAACTCGGGCTGCCGCTGGCCGAGGGCGTGCTCCCGCGCGTGGACACCCGCGCCTCGACCCGCTTCGCGCAGATCATCCCGCCCGCCCGGGTGCGGTACCTGG
>Ga0164242_10010025_pt1 | contig 10171 bp, 10 predicted proteins | sample OricomgcompostMG_FD_108783 | JGI IMG/M metagenome (GOLD analysis project Ga0164242, IMG submission 108783) | Miracle-Growth compost microbial communities from Emeryville, California, USA - Original compost - Miracle growth compost (MG) ... | reverse complement strand
GCGCACCGGTCGTGGCTGGCGGTGCCGGTGGCCGCCGTCGTCGCGGTGCTCGCGGCCTATGCCTCGGCCGTGCAGGGCTGGCATCCGCCCGGGTCGCTCTTCCAGGTCTTCGGGGTGGCCGCCGTTGCGACGGTGCCGGCCACGCTGTCCGACGTCGTACCCGCCGTGCTGGTCTCGGCCGCGGCAGCCGTCTTCGCGATCGGGGTGGGCAGTGCGGGCGCGCTGCTGCGACGAGTACGGCGCGGCGGCTCCCTCGAGGTGGCCACGCCCCTGGGGGGCGCCGTCGAGGGTGCCTGGCGCTATGCCCTCCAGGCCGGTGTCGGCGTGCTGGTGGCAGGGGCGGTCGCCAACGCCTTCGGGATCGGCCGGCCCTACTGGGCGATGGTCGGCGCGGTGGTGCCGCTCGCGGCCCGGGCGCTGACCATGCAGGTGGTTCGCGGCATCCACCGGCTGGTCGGCACCGGGCTGGGACTGCTGGTGGCCTGGGCGCTGCTGGCGCTGGGCCCGCACGGCCTGGTCGTCATCGTGCTGGTCACGCTGCTGCAGGCGCTCGCCGAGCTGATCGTGGGGCGCAACTACGCCCTCGCGCTGGTCGCGATCACCCCGCTGGCGCTGCTGATGGGCGACCTGGTACGGCCGATGCCGGTGGGCGAGCTGATCGGCGATCGGGCACTGGAGACGCTGATCGGCGTGGTGATCGGGATGGTGGTCGGCTACCTGAGCCGGCCGAGGGGAGGGGCCCATGCCTGAGGAGTACGGCGAGCCGGTGCCGGGCTGGACTCCGCCCCCGTGGCCGGAGCCGGTCACCCTGACCGGGCGCTACGTCACCGTGCTGCCGCTGGACTCGGCCTACTACAGCGACCTGTTCGCGGCGACCTGCGGGCCCGGCGACGACCCGCTGTGGACCTACCGCACCATCGAGCGACCGACGTCGCTGCCCACGCCGTGGATGCACCTGGCCGAGCTCCTCGACTCGCCGACGGACGTCACCTTCGCGCTGGTGCCGACCGAGGGTACGGCGGCGGGACGGGCCGCGGGCATCGCGTCGTACCAGCGGATCGAGCCGACGCACGGCCAGGTCGAGCTCGGGGGAGTGCTCCTCGGTCGGACGCTGCAGCGCACCCGGGCCGCCACCGAGGCGATCCACCTGCTGATGCGGCACGCATTCGACGAGCTCGGCTACCGGCGTTTCGAGTGGAAGTGCGACAGCCTCAACGAGCCGTCCCGGCGCGCCGCGACCAGGCTCGGCTTCACCCACGAGGGTCGTTTCCGCCATCACATGGTGGTCAAAGGTCGCAACCGCGACACCGACTGGTTCTCCGTCACCGCCGCGGAGTGGCCCACGGTCCGCGCGGCCCACGAGCGCTGGCTCGACCCGGCGAACTTCGACGCGGACGGCCGCCAGCTGACCGCGCTGAGCGAGCTCACCCCCCGCTGACTGTCGGCCGTCCGTGCCATGGTGGACCCATGGACCAGCGGATCAGCTTCGTGACGCTCGCCGTGGCCGACGTGGCCCTCAGCGAGCAGTTCTACTGCGGTGGCCTGGGCTGGACCCCGCAGATGTACGTCGAGGGCGAGGTGCTGATGATCCGGGTCGGCGCCCATGTCGTGCTGAGCCTGTGGGATCGGGCCGCGTTCGAGGCCGAGGTCGGGCCGATCGCCGGCGGCGCCGCCGGGGCGTCCGGCGTGCCGCCGGTGACGCTGGCGCACAACGTCCGCACCCGTGAGGAGGTCGACGCCATCCTGCGGCGCGCCCGCGAGCTGGGTGCTGGCCCGGTCACCGCGGGCCAGGAGCGGGAGTGGGGCGGCTATACGGGCTACTTCGCCGACCCGGACGGCTACCGCTGGGAGATCGCCTACAACCCCGGGGAGATCGGCGACCTCGTGCTGCCGTAGGGCTCAGCCGCCTGCGAACACCTCGTCGTCGTCCTCGGTGTCGCGCTCCGCCTCCGTGACGTGCCCGTGGATCTTCTCCGCCGGCAGCGCCTGGCGCACCGCCAGGTAGTAGATCGCCACCGAGAAGACCGCGACCAGCGCGATCGCCGGCCAGAACGCCACCCAGCCCCGGCCGCCGGTGAAGTCGCCGACGTAGGAGAGCACCGCCAGCCCGGCCAGCCAGGGGACGACCCAGGTGGCGCCCGCGGCCAGCTCCCGAGGCGGGGTGTCCTTGCCGAACGTCTCGTGGACGGCGTACAGGACGATGCCGAGCACGATGGCGAGGAACAGCTTCCAGTTCGTCGTCCAGCCGGTCCAGTAGACGATCAGGTTGCTGGAGACGAAGCCCAGGATCGGCAGCAGGTCGCCGCTCGGGACCCGGAACGGCCGCTCCCGCTCCGGCAGCCGCCGCCGCAGCGCGCCGAGGACCAGCGGGCCCGACCCGAAGGACAGCACGGTGGCCGAGGTGATGAAGCCGACGAGCTGCTGCCAGCTCGGGAACGGCAGGAAGGCGATCAGGCCGACCACGAAGGCAACCGCCAGGCTGACCCAGGGCGCGCCGCGACCGGTCGTGCGGGCCAGCGCCGCCGGCGCGTTGCCGTTGCGACCCATCGCATAGGACATCCGCGCCGCCGTCGTGGTGTAGATCAGACCGGTGTCGCCCGGCGAGACGACGGCGTCGATGTAGAGCAGGACGGCCAGCCAGCCGAGCCCGATGGTGCTGGCGATCGAGGCCAGCGGGCCGGCGGAGTTGGTCAGGGTGTCGGCGACGTTGTCCCAGCCGTGCGCGGCGAGCCGGCCGGGGTCGACGGCCACCAGGAAGGCGAGCTGCAACAGCACGTAGAGCACCGCGGTCACGAGCAGGGAGCCGATCACCGCCAGCGGGATGTCCCGCTTCGGGCGGGAGCCTTCCCCGGCCAGTTCGATGGCCTGCCGGAAGCCGAGATAGGAGAAGACGATCCCGGAGGTGGCCACCGCGCTGAAGACGCCCTGTGCCCCGTGGGTGAAGAAGCCGTGGTCGCTCAGGTTGGCGCCGTGGAAGGTGGTGAGCAGGAAGGCGACGACCACCAGGGTGATCATCGCCAGCTTCCACACCACCAGGATGTTGTTGACTCGGGCGAACCACGCGATCCCGATGTAGTTGATCACCACGAACAGCGCCATCAGCACGACCGCGGCGACGAAGCCCCACCCGGTCAGGGTGTGCACTTGGGCGCCGTTGACCGTCTTGGTGCGGGTGAAGTCGGCGTAGCGGGTCGCATACTGGAGCGCGCCCTCGACCTCGATCGGCGCGGTCGTGGCAGCGGCGACCCAGGTCGTCCAGCCGCCGACGAAGCTGGCGAACGAGCCGAAGGCCAGATGCGGAAAGCGCACCACGCCGCCGGCGATGGGGAACATCGAGCCGAGCTCGGCGTAGACCAGGCCGATGAACGCGATCATCACCCCGCCGATGGCCCACGACAGGATCGCGGAGGGGCCGGTGGCCGAGGCGGCCTGCATCGCACCGAACAGCCAGCCCGAGCCGATGATCGAGCCGACGCTGGCGAAGAGCAGGCCCACGATGCCCAGCCGGCGGGTGAGTCGGTGGCCCGGCCCGCTGGCGGATGACGATGAGGCTGTGGTGGACATGCCACCCGGGGTACCCCACGGCGCCGACCGGATGCCTCCGGGGCCTCGTCAGGGCCGGCCGCCCGTGGCATCGTGGAGTCATGGCTACAGCCGGACAGGACCGGGAGAAGCTCTCCGTCGTCGAGATCGGCGATGGGCTGCCCGAGGACTTCCGCCACCTGGCCAACCACGTGGCGGCGCGCTACCGCACCCGGGACTTCGTCTCGGCGCAGGCGCTCGCCGCCGCCATCGGCGAGGCCGCGGAGGAGGACAACCACCATCCCGACCTGCTCGTCGGCTGGGGATACGTCGAGGCGCGGCTGGCCAGCCACGACGTCGGCGGCGTCACCCGTCGCGACCTGCGGCTGGCCCACCGGATCAGCGCGCTGGCCCGCGATGCCGGCGCCCATCCCGAGCCCGGCGCCCTGCAACAGGTCGAGTGGGGTCTGGACACCTGGGCCGATGCGGAGGTGCTGCCGTTCTGGCGCGCGATCCTCGGGTACGACGAGTCCGTGCGCGAGCACGAGGCGGTCGACTCCACCGGCCGCGGGCCGACGGTGTGGTTCCAAGACACCGACGAGCACGAGACCCCGCGGCAGCGCTGGCACCCCGACATCTGGGTGCCGGTCGACCAGGCGGAGACCCGGATCGCCGCGGCGCTGGCCGCGGGCGGGTCGCTGGTGGACGACAGCGAGGCGCCGTCGTTCTGGGTGCTCGCCGACCCGCAGGGCAATCGCGCCTGCATCTGCACCGTGCAGGATCGCGGCTGAGTCGCCGTGACGCGGCTGCGTCGAGCCACATCGTGGGACCGCCGTCTCAGATCCCGGGACGAGTGCCAGACTGTGATGACGCGAGCCGCGGCGAGCGGCTACCGTGAGGGCATGCTGCAGAGCATTCTTGTACGCACGCGACGCGCCCACTGAGCAGATCAGTAGACGCGTCTCCCTCCGCTGCCCTCGGGCCGGAGGGTTTTTTGTTGCACGAGGACGCCCGCAGCACCCAGCAAGAGCAGAGGATGAGGAACGAGCGATGACGGATCAGACCATCACCGGCGCGCAGAGCCTGGTGAGATCGCTGGAGGCGGCAGGGGTCGAGCACATCTTCGGCATCCCGGGCGGGGCGATCCTGCCGGCGTACGACCCGCTCATGGACTCCAAGATCCGGCACATCCTGGTCCGGCACGAGCAGGGCGCGGGCCATGCCGCCGAGGGGTACGCCTCCGCCACCGGCCGGGTGGGCGTGTGCATGGCGACCTCGGGTCCGGGCGCGACCAACCTGGTCACGCCGCTGGCCGACGCGTACATGGACTCGGTTCCGATGGTGGCGGTGACCGGCCAGGTCGCCGAGTCGCTGATCGGCACCGACGCCTTCCAGGAGGCGGACATCCGCGGCATCACCATGCCGGTCACCAAGCACAGCTTCCTGGTCACCGACGCGGCGGAGATCCCGCAGCGCGTCGCCGAGGCGTTCCACATCGCCGCGACCGGCCGCCCCGGCCCGGTCCTGGTCGACGTCGCGAAGTCGGCGCTGACCGCCGGCACCACCTTCGCCTGGCCGAGCGAGCTGCAGCTGCCCGGTTACCGCCCGGTGACCAAGCCGCACGCCAAGCAGATCCGCGAGGCGGCCAAGCTCATCCTCTCCGCCCGCAAACCGGTCCTGTACGTCGGCGGCGGCACCATCCGCTCCGGCGCCCACCGCGAGCTGTTCAAGCTGGCGACCATGACCGGCATCCCGGTGGTGACCACCCTGATGGCGCGCGGGGCGTTCCCCGACAGCCACCCGCAGCACCTGGGCATGCCCGGCATGCACGGCACCGTGGCCGCGGTGGCGGCGCTGCAGAAGAGCGACCTGATCATCAGCCTCGGCGCCCGCTTCGACGACCGAGTGACCGGCCGGCTCGACTCCTTCGCGCCGCACGCGCTGGTCATCCATGCCGACATCGACCCGGCCGAGATCGGCAAGAACCGCCGTGCCGACGTCCCGATCGTGGGCGACGTCAAGGAGGTCGTGCTCGACCTGACCGCCGTGCTCGAGCAGGAGTACGCCGCCGGCCGGCAGGGCGACTACGAGTCCTGGGTCGCCTTCGTGTCGGGCGTGAAGAAGAACTACCCGCTGGGCTACGACACCCCGGCCGAGGGGCTCGCGCCGCAGTACGTCATCGAGCGGCTGGGCAAGATCGCCGGCCCCGAGGCGGTCTACGTCGCCGGCGTCGGCCAGCACCAGATGTGGGCGGCCCAGTTCGTGGGCTACGAGAACCCGAACACCTGGCTCAACTCCGGTGGCGCCGGCACCATGGGCTACTCGGTGCCCGCGGCGATGGGCGCCAAGGTCGGCCGACCGGACACCACGGTGTGGTCCATCGACGGTGACGGGTGTTTCCAGATGACCAACCAGGAGCTGGCCACCTGCGCGATCGAGAACATTCCGATCAAGGTCGCGGTGATCAACAACGAGAACCTCGGCATGGTGCGCCAGTGGCAGACGCTGCTCTACAACGAGCGCTACTCCAACACCAACCTGCAGCGCCACGCCGGCCCGACCCGCATCCCGGACTTCACCAAGCTCGCCGAGGCCTACGGCTGCGTCGGGCTCTCCTGCGACAGCGCCGAGGACGTGGACGCGACGATCGAGAAGGCGATGGAGATCAACGACGTCCCGGTGGTCGTGGATTTCCGCGTCCACAAGGACGCGATGGTGTGGCCGATGATCCACGGCGGCGCCAGCAACGACGAGATCCAGTACGCGCGCGACCTGGCGCCCAAGTTCGACGAGGACGACCTGTGACCGACTCCACCACCCACACCCTCAGCGTCCTGGTCGAGAACAAGCCGGGCGTGCTGGCCCGGATCGCCGGGCTGTTCAGCCGCCGCGGCTTCAACATCGACAGCCTCGCCGTCGGCCCGACCGAGCACGCCGAGATCTCCCGGATGACCATCGTGGTCAACGTCGAGGAGACCCCGCTCGAGCAGGTCACCAAGCAGCTCAACAAGCTCGTCGAGGTGATCAAGATCGTCGAGCTCGAGCCCGACGCCTCGGTGCAGCGCGAGCTGCTGCTGGTCAAGGTCAGCGCCACCGCCGAGACCCGTGGTCAGGTGCTCGACGTGGTCCAGCTGTTCGGCGCCAAGACGATCGACGTCGCCCCCGAGGCGGTCACGATCCAGGCGATCGGCAACAGCGGCAAGCTGGCCGACCTCCTGCGCGTGCTCGAGCCGTTCGGCGTGCGCGAGCTGGTCCAGTCCGGCATGGTCGCCATCGGCCGCGGCTCCCGCTCCATCTCCGAGCGCACCCTGCGCCCGGTCGCGACCCCGGCGCCGCCGGCCGCCGGCTGAGCGCCGTACTCCAGAATTCACCAAGAGAAGAACACAGCAGAAGGAGAAGCCCCCGTGGCTGAGATCTACTACGACGACGACGCCGACCTGAGCCTCATCCAGGCCAAGAAGGTGGCGGTCATCGGTTACGGCAGCCAGGGCCACGCCCACGCGCTGAACCTGCGTGACTCCGGTGTGGACGTCCGCATCGGCCTGCAGCCGGGCTCGAAGAGCACCCCGAAGGCCCAGGACGAGGGCTTCACCGTCCTCTCGCCGGCCGAGGCCGCCGCCGAAGCCGACGTCGTCGTCATCCTCGCGCCCGACCAGCACCAGCGCGGCCTGTTCAACAACGAACTGGCTCCGCACGTGACCGCGGGCAAGACCCTGGTCTTCGGCCACGGCTTCAACATCCGCTTCGGCTACATCACCCCGCCGGAGGGCGTGGACGTGATCATGGTGGCCCCGAAGGCGCCGGGCCACACCGTCCGCCGCGAGTACGTCGCCGGCCGCGGCATTCCGGACATCATCGCCGTCGAGCAGGACGCTTCGGGCCAGGCCTGGGAGCTGGCCAAGTCCTACGCCAAGGGCATCGGCGGCACCCGAGCCGGCGTCATCAAGACCACCTTCACCGAGGAGACCGAGACCGACCTGTTCGGTGAGCAGGCCGTCCTGTGCGGCGGCGTGAGCCACCTCGTCCAGGCCGGTTTCGAGACCCTCACCGAGGCCGGCTACCAGCCCGAGATCGCCTACTTCGAGGTGCTCCACGAGCTCAAGCTCATCGTCGACCTGATGTGGGAGGGCGGCATCGCCAAGCAGCGCTGGTCGGTCTCCGACACCGCCGAGTACGGCGACTACGTCTCCGGCCCGCGGGTGGTGACCCCCGAGGTGAAGGCGTCGATGAAGGCGATCCTCGACGACATCCAGTCCGGGGCCTTCGCCAAGCGCTTCATCGCCGACCAGGACAACGGCGCCAAGGAGTTCCTCGAGCTGCGCGAGAAGGAGGCCCAGCACCCCATCGAGGCCACCGGCAAGGTGCTGCGGGCGCACTTCGCCTGGAAGCAGCAGGACGCCGACTACACCGACGGCAGCGCTGCCCGCTGACCGCAGCGGACGTCTGACCGGGGTGCCGCCGACAGCGGCACCCCGGTCGTCATTTCGGCTATAGCGCGGACCTGACCGCCTGCAGCACCAGCCGCCAGATCTCGGCGAGGTCGCTCGGGTCGTCGGGATGCCCGGCCTCCTGCAGCTGCGCCAGCGCCGCCGGCCGACCGTGCCGGGCGGCCACCACGCGCGCGCGGACCAGGATGTCGCTGGCCACCCGGTGCAGGGTCTCCTCGGGATCGACCCGGCTCGGTACGGCGAGGGTCAGCCAGCCTGCCTCGAGGGCCTGCTCGAGCCGGCGCTGGGCGCGAGAGAGTCGTCTCCGCCCGGTGCGGATGGTCCGATTGGTGCGCGACACCCGGTGCTCCTCGATCGACGGCACGGGGGACGGCAGGCCCCACGATCCCATACTTGTATGGGATCGTGGAATGGAATGCCGATCCCCGTCGTTGTCCCGGCGTGCGTATCGAGATCTGGTCCGACGTCGTCTGTCCGTGGTGCTACATCGGCAAGCGCAGGCTGGAGACGGCGCTTGCCCGGTTCCCGCACCGTGACGAGGTCGAGATCGTGTGGCGCTCCTACCAGCTCGACCCGGCCGCGCCCACGGAGCCGACCGAGACCGCGAGCGAGATGCTCGCGCGCAAGTACCGGATGACGCCGGCGCAGGCCGCCGAGGCGCAGAGTCGGGTCAGCGCTCTCGCCGCCGAGGAGGGCATGCACTGGCGACACGAGGACTCCCCGCACGCCAATACCCTCGACGCCCATCGGCTGCTGCACCTGGCCGCCGAGGAGGGCCGGCAGGGCGAGCTCAAGGAGGCGCTGCTGGACGCCTATTTCGGCCAGGCCCGCAACGTGGCCGACCACGCCGTGCTGCGTGAGGTCGCGACCGGGGTCGGCCTCGACGCCGCCCGGGTCGACGAGGTGCTGGCCGGCCGCGAGTTCGAGGCGGAGGTCGAGGCGGACGTCGACCAGGCCGCGGCGTACGGCGCCAGCGGCGTCCCCTTCTACGTCGTGGACCGGAAGTACGGCGTCTCCGGCGCCCAGCCGGTCGAGGTCTTCAGCCAGGCGCTGGAGAAGGCATGGTCGGATGCCCACCCCGTCCTGGAGACCGTGGGCGGCGGCGAGGACGCGTGCGGTCCGGACGGCTGCGCGATCTGAGCACACCCCGAACACGGGAGCCGGCGCCATCCCTGCGTGAGGGGTGGCGCCGGCTCGCTCGTGGGGCCGGGTCAGGCCAGTGACTTCTCGAAGTCCGGGTTGGCCGCGAGCCAGGTCGCGACGCCCTTGTCGGGGTTCTCCTTGTTCTCGACCAGGACGTCCTGCTCCAGCGAGCCGAGCTGGTCGTCGCTCATGTGGAACTTCTTCACCATCGCGTCGACCTCGGGGAAGTCGCTCGCGAAGCTGCCGGTGCCGATGGCGTGGATGCCGTCGGGCTTGCCCATCGCACCCTTGGGGTCCGTCAGGTCGTGGATGGGGTAGGCGGTGTAGGCCCAGTGCGGCCGCCACAGGTCGACGACGATCGGCTTCTTGGCCTTCGTTGCCTTCTCCAGGGCGGAGAGCATGCCGGACGTCGAGGACGTCTGCAGCTTCCAGTCGGAGAGGCCGTAGGCCTTCATCATCTTCTTGACCACGCCGGTCTCGCCCGCGCCCGGCTCGATGCCGGTGATGGTGCTGTCGAACTCGCTGGCGTGACTCTTCAGGTCGGCCAGCGACTTCACGTCGGTGACGTAGTTCGGCACCGCGATGGTCAGCGGCGCGCTGTCGTACCAGGTGGCGACGTCGGTCAGCTGCGCGCCGTACTGCTTCCAGTACGTCGCGTGCGTGGCGGGGAGCCAGCCGTCGAAGAACAGGTCGATATCGCCCTTCGACAGGCCGATGTAGGTGGGCCCGGCGTCGCCGACCTGCTGGATCTTGACGTCGTAGCCCTGGTCCTGGAGGACCTTCTGCCACAGGTGCGTGACCGCGACGTCCTCGTCCCAGTTGATGTAGCCGATGGTGATCTGCTTGCCGCCGCTGCTGGACTGTCCGCTGTCACCGGCGGTCTCGCTGTCGCCGCTGTCGCAGCCGGTGGCGGCGAGCAGCAGGGCAGCGGCCGCCAGCACGGCGGACGCCATCTTCAGGCGCTTCATCCTCACTCCTTCTCGTTTCATCTCTTGGTCGATCCGTTCCCGAGTGCGTGGGGGCAGGGGAGGGCGCGCCCCGGGAGCGGCTGCTCCGGG
>Ga0164242_10010024_pt1 | contig 10171 bp, 12 predicted proteins | sample OricomgcompostMG_FD_108783 | JGI IMG/M metagenome (GOLD analysis project Ga0164242, IMG submission 108783) | Miracle-Growth compost microbial communities from Emeryville, California, USA - Original compost - Miracle growth compost (MG) ... | reverse complement strand
TGTAGGGGAACGGGTGCGCGGGGTCGACCGCCAGGGGGGTCAGCACCGGGTAGACCTGGTTGCGGAAGAGCTTGTTGAGGTAGGCGCGGTCGGCGACGGTCCAGTCGCCCGGGCGCACGATGCGGATGCCGACGTCGGCCAGGGCCGGCCGGATGTGCCGCTGGAACATCTTGGCGTGCACCTGCATCAGCTCGTGCGCGGCGTTGCTGATCTCATCGAGCACTTCGCGCGGCTCCAGTCCGGAGGTGGATCGCACGGCGAGCCCGGTCGCGATGCGGCGCTTCAGGCCGGCGACGCGGACCATGAAGAACTCGTCGAGGTTGCTCGCGAAGATGGCGAGGAAGTTCACCCGCTCGAGCAGCGGCAGCGCCGGGTCCTCGGCGAGCTCGAGGACGCGCTGGTTGAAGCGCAGCCAGGAGATCTCGCGGTCGAGGTAGCGGTCGGCGGGCAGGTCCTCGGCGTCGACGGCGGCGACCTCCGCCTCATCCCACTCGTCGAGGAGATCGATCGCCGCGGTCTCCAGGGGTTCGCCGTCCATCGCACCATTGTGTCCCGCCCCGGGGTGAACGGGAGGTGAATGTCAGCGGTGCGCGGTCTCCGGGATCGCCGGGTCGGGGTCGAGGTCGTCGTCCTCGGCGATGTTGAAGCGGTAGCCGACGTTCCGCACGGTGCCGATCAGCGACTCGAGGTCGCCGAGCTTCGCGCGCAGCCGGCGCACGTGCACGTCGACGGTGCGGGTGCCGCCGAAGTAGTCGTAGCCCCACACCTCGCTGAGCAGCTGCTCCCGGGTGAACACCCGCGAGGGATGGGAGGCGAGGAATCGGAGCAGCTCGAACTCCTTGAAGGTGAGGTCGAGCGGGCGGCCGCGCACCTTCGCCGAATAGGAGGCCTCGTCGATGACGACACCGGAGGTCTGGATCTTCGTCGACACCTGCGCCTGCGCCTTGCGGCCCATCGCGAGCCGGAGCCGGGCGTCGACCTCGGCCGGGCCGGCGGTGTGCAGGATGACGTCGTCGATGCCCCAGTCGGCGGCGACGGCGGCGAGCCCGCCCTCGGTGACGATGAGCAGCAGCGGCACCGCGACGCCGGTCGTGGTGAGGATGCGGCACAGCGACTTCGCGGCGGCGAGGTCCTGGCGGGCGTCGAGCAGGATGAGGTCGGCGGGCGGGGCGCTGACGAGGCTCGCGGGCGAGGCGGGGATGGTCCGGACGGCGTGGCTGAGCAGGCCCAGTGCGGGCAGTGCCTCGGTCTGACCTGCCGGGCTCAGGATGAGCAGTTGCGCCACGCCACCTCCGTGAAGTGCGCGGTCAGTCTATCCGGCGGGCTCCGGCGGCTCCGCGACTCCCGGCGCCGAAGCCGTCGCGCTCGGTATCATCGGGCCGTGGACTGGGCCGTCGTGCTCCCGCTGCTGCTCGCGGGCGTCATCACGCTGGTGTTCCTCGTCCTCATCCTGCTCGGCCGCCCGAAGGGCTTCGTCCGCCTCGCCTCCGCGATCTCCGGCGTCGCCGTGCTGGTGCTCGGCCTCGCGACGCTCGGCCTCTGGCTCGGCGGCGCCATCGTCGTCGGGTAGCGGCGTCGGTGGCGCGGCGTATCTGGATCGGCTGCGGCGGGAGCCGGCGTGATCCTCGTCGACACCGATGTGCTCGTCCATCATCTGCGCGGTTCGCCGGTCGCGACCGAGTGGCTGCTGGAACGGCGGGCCGAGGCCCCGCTCACCATCTCGGCGGTGACGGTCGTGGAGATCACTGGAGGCATGCGGGCCGATGAACGGCGGGAGACCTGGCGACTTCTCGCAGCCTTCCGCGTGGAGTCGGTGACCGACGGCATCGCCCGCCTCGCCGGAGGCCTGCGCCGGGAGTATCGGGCGAGTCACTCCGGGATCGGGATCGCCGACTACCTGATCGCGGCGACCGCGACGGTCCTCGGCTACGAGCTGGCGACCCTGAACGTCCGCCGCTTCCCGATGTTCGCCGAGCTGGCGGCCCCCTTCCGGCCCTGAACGCGCTCAGAGCCGGAAGAGGCGCTCGGCGTTCTCGTGGGCGATGCGGCCGCGCTCGTCGGCGGTGAGGGGGATGGCGGCGAATTCGTCGACCGCTTCGCGCTGATCCTCGAAGGGATGGTCGGCCGCGAACAGCACCTTGTCCGCGCCGAGGATGTCGATGACGGCGCGCAGCGGCGCCGGGAAGTTCATCCCGCTCGTGGTGACCCAGAACTGGTCGCGGAAGTATTCGCCGGGCGTCCGCGGCAGCGCGGGTGCGCCCGCCGCCGTCGCCTCGAAGGGGTAGCGGCCGTCCATCCGGTCCAGCAGGAACGGGATGCCCTCGCCGAGATGCCCCACCACGATCCGCAGCCGCGGGAAGCGGTCGAGCACGCCGCTCTGGATGAGACGCACGATATGCGTCCCCGTCTCCACCGCGTAGCCCCAGCCGACCGTGAATCCGGGAATCGCCGAGCCGCTCAGATCCGCGGCCGGATCGCGCGGGTGGATGTACAGCGGGACGTCCATCGCCTCGATCGCCTCGAGGATGGGCCAGCAGCGCTCCTCGTCGAGGTAGCCGTCGCGGGTGTGGGAGTTGATCATGACGCCGCGGAAGCCGAGCTCGCGCACCGCCCGGACGACCTCGTCGGCGGCGGCCGCGGGCGTCTGCACCGGGACGGTCGCCATGCCGGCGAAGCGGTCGGGGTGGGCGCGCACCGCCTCGGCGAGCAGATCGTTCGCCTCCCGCGCGAGCGGCGCCGCGAGGTCGTCGTCGAGGTGCTGGACGCCGGGGGCGGCGACGGCGAGCAGCTGCACGTCGACGCCGGCGGCGTCCATGCCGGCGATGCGGGTGGCGCCGAGGTCGAGCAGATCCGGCATGAACGGGCCGGCGATCGGGCCGGAGCGCATCGAGGGCCGACCGCCGGCGCGGCGGGTCGCCGCGTCCAGGATGCCGGGCGTCATGAACGCCTCCTCGACCGCGATCAGCCGGGGCGCGGGTCCCGGGACGCGCTCCAGCGGGGCGGGCGCCGAGGCGGGGGCGGGCAGTGCATTCGTCATGGGCGTCTCCTCGTCGAGCCTGGCGGCACCCTACCCCGCGCTCCGATGGTGTCGGCCGAGCGGTCTGCGCCGAGCGTCCTGCGCCGGGCGGGTGCCGCGAGACGAGGCGTGGGGGCGAGTCGAAGGGTAGGCTGATCCCATGCTGTTCGCGCTCGAGCTGTTCTTCGTGGGCCTGCTCGCCCTCGCCTCGCTCGCGATCGCGTTCACCGCGGTCGTCGTGGTCGTCAACCTGTTCCGCGGGCAGCACTGATCCGGGGTCGTCCCCCGTGTTCACCCTCGACACTGCGATCCCGGCGGAGCTCGCGCCGCTGTCCTGGCTGATCGGCGTCTGGGAGGGCACCGGCGTCATCGACTACAGGGTCGGCGACGAGCCGGAGTCGCCGCATCGCACCGCCGAGTTCGGCCAGCGGGTGTCGTTCTCCCATGACGGGCTGCCGTACCTGAACTATTCGTCCTCGACCTGGCTGCTGCCGGGCCGGGATGCGGAGTCCGAGGGCGTCGCCGCCGAGCAGACCGAGCCGCTGACCGCGGAGTCCGGCTACTGGCGACTCGCCCGGCCGCTCGGCGCGGGGGATCCGGGCCCGGCGATGCTGCCGGCGACGGGGCCGCGGACGTTCACCACCGCGGATGAGGTCGAGACGCTGCGGAATGCGGACGGCGGCTTCGATCTCGAGGTCGCGATCGTCCATCCGACCGGCGTCGCCGAGCTCTATCTGGGCCAGGCGACGGGGCCGCGCATCGATCTCGCGACGGATGCGGTCATGCGCTCCGCGACCGCGAAGGACTATGCCGCGGCGACCCGCCTCTACGGGCTCGTCGACGGCCATCTGCTGTGGGCGTGGGACATCGCGGCGCTCGGCCAGGGGCTGCGCACCCACGCCTCGGCGCGCCTCGCGAGGATGGACTGACCGATGAGCGGGAATCCCTTCGAGCAGCAGCGCCGGCTCGCCGACGGCACCGCGGTCGCCGAGCTCGCGCGCGGGGTCGTCGCCGTCGCCGGCCCGGACCGGCTGAGCTGGCTCGACTCGATGACCTCGCAGTCGATCGCCGGGCTGCGACCGGGGGAGTCCGCCGAGACGCTCGTGCTGGATCCGCACGGGCACATCGAATACGCGCTCCGCGTCGTCGACGACGGGGCGACGACCTGGCTCACCGTCGATCCGGCGTCCGCGGCGCTGCTCGCCGGCTGGCTCGACCGGATGCGCTTCATGCTCCGGGTCGAGGTCGCGGACCGCTCGGCGGAGTTCGTCGCGCTCGGTTTCGTACGCGGCCGGTACGCCGAGGAGGGCGCGCTGCGCGGGCTCGCGGCAGCGGTGTGGGAGGACCCCTGGGACGCGGTGCAGCCGGGTGGCTGGCAGTACGCGTCGGGCTCGCATCCGGCGGCCGACTGGGCGTGGTCGGAGGCGATCGTCGCGCACGACCGGGGTGCGGCGCTCGACGCCCTGGTGCCGCCGGCCGATCGCGTGGCGGAGTCCGCGTTCACCGCGCTCCGCATCGCCGCCTGGCGGCCGGACCGCGCGACCGAGGTCGATGAGCGGACGATCCCGCACGAGCTCGACTGGCTGCGATCCGCGGTGCATCTCGAGAAGGGCTGCTACCGCGGCCAGGAGACGGTCGCGAAGGTCCACAATCTCGGCCATCCGCCGCGCCGCCTCGTCGCGCTCCATCTCGATGGCTCGGACAGCGTCTACGCGGCGCCCGGCGACCCGGTGCGGCTCGCGGCCGGCGAGGCCGAGACGGCGCCGATCGGCGTCGTCACGAGCGCGGCGGTGCATTACGAGCTCGGCCCGATCGCGCTCGCGGTCGTGAAGCGCGCCGCGGATCCCGCCGCCGAGCTGGTGGTCGAGCACGAGGGGGTGCGGCTCGCGGCGGCGCAGGAGATCATCGTGCCGCCGAGCGCCGGGGCGACCGCAGAGGTGCCGCGCATCCCGCGGCTCGGAGCCGTGCGCCGGTGACGACGCCGGCTCCGCCGTCCGGCGAGTCCGGCGAGGAGGGCGGCGCCGAGGCGGCGTCGCGGCGCTTCGCATTCCCGGCCGCGCCCGATTTCGCGGCGCTGCGGCGGCTCGAGCGCCGGGTCGCGCGGGCGGTGTCGCTCCGGGCGGCGGGCCGGCGCTGGGTCGCCTCGATCCCGCCGATCGTGCAGCTCACCGTCGCCGCGGTCGGCAGCTATCTCATCGCGCACTACGTGCTCGAGCACGAGAATCCGGTGCTCGCCGTCACGGTCACGATCACGTCGCTCGGCTTCAACCGGGATGCCCGGCCGGTCCGGGTGCTGCGCTCGGTGTGCGCGATCCTGCTCGGCGTCCTGCTCGCCACCGGCCTCATCGCGCTCTTCGGGCAGGGCGCCTGGCAGCTCGCCGTCGTCCTCATCGTGGTGTTCAGCGTCGCCCGGCTGCTGGTGCGGGATCCGGTGTTCGCGACGTCGGCGGCGACGAATGCGACGGTCGCCGCGGTGATGCCGATCACGACCGGCGGTCTGGTCCACCGGGTGGAGGACGCGGCGCTCGCGGCCGCGATCGCGCTGCTGATCACGGTGCTCATCCCGCGCAGCTCCCGGCGGATCGCGGAGCGGGACGGTCGGGGCGTGTTCTCGCTCGTGGCGCAGGCGGTGGAGGGGGTCGGCGAGGCGCTGCAGCAGGGCGATCCGGCGGCGGCGGAGCTCGCGCTCGATCGGCTCCGCCGGGCGAGGCCGCTCATCGATGCCTGGTCGCAGTCGCTGGACACCGCGAAGGCGGTGGCCCGGATGTCGCCGTGGCTGCGGTCGCAGCTGCCGGAGCTGGAGCGGGCGCGCCGGGCGCTGCGCGGCTGCGAGTCGACGACGCGGCATCTGGCGCTGATCGCCCGCCGCGCGCAGGCGATCTCGCAGGGGGAGCGGCATCCGGAGGTCGGCGGGATCCTGATCGAGATCAGCCGGGCGATCGGGCTGCTCGGCCGGGAGCAGGAGGATCTGGAGCTGGTGGGCGGGGCGCGGAGCCTGCTCGGCGATCTCGCGGGCCGGCTCGATCCGGCGGTCTCGATCGCAGTGCCCTCGCCGGCCGAGTCGGCACTCGTGGTGCAGTGCCGGCCGCTCGTCGTCGATCTGCTCGTCGCGACGGGGCTCCCGCTGCCGGAGGCGCAGGCGAGGCTCGCCGAGCTCTGAGGCAGGGCCCGCGCGGCGACGCCCGGTCGCGCCCCGGGGGCTTGCGTCGTAATTAGTTCAGATGCTTTACTTACAAACATGTCGACGAGGACGATGGGATTCGCGCAGGGGCGCGCGCTGCGCCCGACCGCGAAGGTGCTGCCCGAGCACGCCCGCGAGCACAACCGCGCCCTCGTGCTGCAGACCCTCTACTCCGCCGGCCCGCTCAGTCGCGCCGACGTCGCCCGGGAGACCGGACTCACCCGGGCGACGGTCGGCGACCTCGTCGCCGAGCTGCTGCAGGACGGCCTCGTCATCGACATCGGCCAGCGCGGCGAGTCCCGGCCCGGGAAGCCCGCGACCCTCGTCGACATCGCGCGGGACGCGTTCCAGATCATCGGTGTCGACCTCTCCGATCACGAGCGGCTCCGCGGCGCGGTGCTGACCCTCGGCGGCGAGATCCTCGCCCGCACCGAGGTCCCCGTCGAGGGCGCCACCGGCGAGGCGCTCACCGTCAAGGTCATCGAGCTCGTCACCCGGACCCGGGAGCGCACCACCGCCCCGATCCTCGGCGTCGGCGTCGGCACCCCCGGTGTCGTCGACCTCGACGGCGTCGTCCGGATCGCGCCGAACCTCGCCTGGCGCGACGAACCGCTGCGCCGCCGCCTCGCCGAGGCCGTCGACCTGCCGATCGTCGTCGCGAACGACGCGAATGCGGCCGCCCTCGCCGAGCACGGCTTCGGCCAGTCGGACGGCGACACGCTGCTCGTCACCATCGGGCACGGCGTCGGCGCCGGACTCGTCGTCGGCGGCATCGCCGTCTTCGGCTCCCGCTTCGCCGCCGGCGAGATCGGCCACGTCACCGTCGGGACCGACCCCGGCCCGCGCTGCGCCTGCGGCAAGGACGGCTGCCTCGAGGCCTGGCTCGGCGTGCCGCGACTCGAGGCCGCGCTCGCCGCCGCCGAGGACGAGGCCGGCCGCACCGCCATCCTCACCGAGGCGGGCGCACGGCTCGGCATCGCGCTCGCCCCCGTCATCGGCGCGCTCGACGTCTCCGAGGTGGTCCTCTCCGGGCCCGCGGCGCTCATCGACGGCCCGCTCATCGAGGCGGCGAGCGCGACGCTCGCGGCCCGCACGCTCCCCGACTTCCACGGCCATGTCACCGTGCGTCGCTCGGGCATCGGCCCCGACATCATCGTCCGCGGAGCTGCGGTGATGGTGCTCTCGGCCCGTCTCGGGGTCAGCTGACCTCGCGCACCAAGCGGGATGGCCGGCCGGCCACCCCGATTCACCACACAGAAGGCGAACGAATGAAGAAGAGGACACTCTCCGCGATCGCGGCCGCCACCGCGGCCGGCGCGGCGCTCGCGCTGGCCGGCTGCTCGGCACCGGCGCCGGCGCCGACCACGGCCGGACCCGAGGACATCACGCTCTGGCTGATGGGCAGCGACACGCCGCAGGAGCTGCGCGACTACCTGGTCGCGGAGTACCAGAAGGTCAACGGCGGGACGCTCACCATCGAGCAGCAGGACTGGACCGACGCGCTGTCGAAGCTGCAGACCCAGCTGCCCGACGCGGCGAACACCCCCGACGTCACCGAGATCGGCAACACCTGGTCGTCGACGTTCACCAGCGTCGGCGCGTTCAGCGACATCACCGACCTTGTCCCGGAGCTCGGCGGCAGCGACCTGCTGCCGTCCTTCGTGCAGGTCGGCGAGGCCGACGGGAAGAACTACTCGCTGCCGTACTACTTCGGCTCCCGCTACGTCTTCTACCGGAAGGACATCTGGGCCGCCGCCGGCATCACCCAGCCGCCGGCGACGCTCGCCGAGTTCGACGCGGACGTCAAGCAGCTGACCACCTCGGAGCTCTCCGGCTTCTGGCTCGGCGGCTCCGACTGGCGCGACGGCATCTCGTGGATCTTCGCGAACGGCGGCGACCTCGCGAAGCAGGGCTCCGACGGCAAGTGGCAGTCGACGCTCTCCGACCCGGCGACCATCAAGGGCATCACCTAGCTGCAGTCGCTCTACACGAGCGCCTCGCACGCCCCGGTGACCGACCTCGACTCGAACCAGTACACCTACGTGAACGACGGCGACAGCGGCGCTCCGGAGGCGGCGACCGCGATGGCGCCGGGCTGGGCGCACTGGTCGATCGGCGACCTGACGCCCGACCCGAAGGACGCGACGAAGACGGTCGCCACCTGGAACGACGAGAAGGACGGCGTGTTCGTCCTGCCCGGCGTCGACGGCGGCGTCGCCCCGGTGTTCGCCGGCGGCTCGAACATCGCGATCTCGGCGGCCTCGACGCACCAGGCCGGCGCGCGCGACCTGCTGAAGATCATCTTCAGCGCCGACTACCAGAACATGCTCGGCAAGAACGGCCTCGGCCCGGCGAACCTGAAGTACACCGACTCGCTCGGCGACGACCAGTTCGCCAAGGCCCTCGCGGAGTCCGCCGCCGGCAGCAAGCTCACCCCGGCCGCGCCGGGCTGGGGCGCCGTCGAGGGCTCGGGTCTGCTCGAGGAGTTCTTCTCCAAGGTGAACGCAGGCGGCGACGTCGCCTCGCTCGCCGCCGAGTACGACCAGAAGATCGACGCCCTCATCAACGGCTGAGATCCGGGAGGATACGGGGATGAGCGGGACGATCGCGGTCCGCCGGCGCAGGACGCCGGCACCGTATCTCCTGCTCATCCCCGCCGTCCTCGTCCTGCTGCTCGGGATGGGCTACCCGACGGCGTGGCAGATCGTCACCTCGACGCAGGAGTACGGCCTCGCCCAGCAGTTCGGGAAGCCCGCGCCGTTCGTCGGCCTCGGGAACTACATCGCGCTGGCCGGCGACCCGCAGCTGTGGATCGTGGTCGGCAAGTCGGTCGCGTTCTGCATCGCCACCGCCCTCATCACGGTCGTCATCGGCACCGCGCTCGCGATGCTGATGACCGCGGTCATGAAGTGGGTGCGGCTGACGCTGCAGATCGCACTGCTGCTCGCCTGGGCGATGCCCGTCGTGGCCGCGATGACGGTCTGGATCTGGCTGTTCGACTACCGCAAGGGCGTCGTCAACTACCTGCTCGACCTCATCCCCGGCGTCGACATGCACCGCTTCCAGTGGCTCGCGAACCCCTGGACGTTCTTCCTCGTGGCCCTCATCATCGTGGTCTGGATGAGCGTCCCCTTCGTCGCCTTCTCGGTCTACGCCGGCCTCACGCAGGTGTCCGAGGAGGTCATCGAGGCCGCGCAGCTCGACGGCGCGACGGCGTCCCAGCGCTTCCGGCTCATCATCGCGCCGCTGGTGCGCCCGGTGCTCTCCATCACGCTGCTGCTGAACCTCATCTGGGACCTCCGGGTCTTCACCCAGTTCACGATGCTGCAGGACGCCGGCGGGAAGACGGGCGACTACGACGTGCTCGGCACCTACATCTACCGGCTCGGCACCGCCTCGAACGACTACGGCGCCTCCGCCGCGGTCTCGATCCTGGTGCTCGCGATCACCATCGTGCTGTCCTGGTTCTACGTCCGCAGCCTGCTGAAGGAGGAGGCGCTGTGAGCGCGGCCGAGGTCGCCGGGCGGGGCGTCCGCCGTCGTCGCCGACGCGGCCGGGGCCGCCGGGTCGGCTGGTCGATCCTCGCCCTCCTCGTCGCCCTGCTCTGGGTGTTCCCCGTGTACTGGATGGTCGACTCCTCGTTCATCTCGAACATCCTGCTGAGCCGGACCACGCCGAACTTCGCCCCGGTCCCGGCGACCGGCGCGAACTACGCCGCCGTCGTCGCGGACGGCAGCTTCTTCCGTGCGCTGCTCATCTCGGTCGCCGTCACGCTCATCGCCGTCGTCGGCTGCCTGCTCTTCGCCTTCCTCGGCGCGATCGCGGTGAGCCGGTTCCGCTTCCGCGGCCGGACGAGCTTCGTCGTCGCGATGCTGCTGGTGCAGATGCTGCCGGCGGAGGGGCTGTTCATCGCGCAGTACAAGATGGTCGCCGCCGTCGGGATGCTCGACAACGTGCTCGCCGTCAGCGTCATC
>Ga0164242_10010023_pt1 | contig 10171 bp, 8 predicted proteins | sample OricomgcompostMG_FD_108783 | JGI IMG/M metagenome (GOLD analysis project Ga0164242, IMG submission 108783) | Miracle-Growth compost microbial communities from Emeryville, California, USA - Original compost - Miracle growth compost (MG) ... | reverse complement strand
GGCGGTGGCGCAGGTGCGCCTGCGGGCGCAGCGTCTGGGCGCGGCCGATACGGACGTGCTGCTTGCGGCCGAAACGAATGTCGAGGACATCCTGGCGACGCTTTCGGAAGGCCCTCGCCCTGATCTCGTCATCATCGATTCAATCCAGACACTTTGGAGCGACGTTGCCGAATCGGCGCCCGGCACAGTCACGCAGGTGCGCACCGGCGCACAGGCGATGATCAAATTCGCCAAGCAGACTGGCGCGACGGTGGTGCTGGTCGGCCACGTGACGAAGGAAGGCCAGATCGCCGGCCCGCGGGTCGTCGAGCACATGGTCGACGCGGTGCTCTATTTCGAAGGCGACCGGGGACACCATTATCGCATCCTGCGCACCGTGAAGAACCGCTTCGGGCCGACCGACGAGATCGGCGTCTTCGAAATGTCCGACAAGGGCTTGCGCGAAGTCGCCAACCCGTCGGAACTCTTTCTGGGAGAACGCAACGCCAAGGCGCCAGGCGCCGCCGTATTCGCCGGAATGGAAGGCACGCGGCCGGTGCTCGTGGAGGTGCAGGCGCTCGTGGCACCCTCGACGCTCGGCACGCCGCGCCGGGCCGTCGTCGGCTGGGACGGCGCGCGGCTGTCGATGATCCTCGCCGTGCTCGAGGCGCATTGCGGCGTCAGGCTCGGCAGCCACGATGTCTATCTGAACGTCGCCGGCGGCTATCGCATCTCGGAGCCGGCGGCCGACATGGCGGTCGCTTCTGCACTGGTTTCGTCGCTCGCCGGCCTTGCCCTGCCTGCGGATTGCGTCTATTTCGGCGAAGTCAGCCTGTCGGGTGCCGTCCGGCCGGTCGCGCATACGGCCCAACGTTTGAAAGAGGCCGAGAAACTGGGGTTCGGGCAAGCGGTCATGCCGGCCGCGTCTTCCGATCTTCCCGCGTCCCGACCGGGCCGCTGGACCGAGATCGAAACCCTCCCGGACCTTGTGGTGCGCGTCGCCGGATCGAAGAGCAAAGCGTCGGACGCCGAGGACGCGACACGGGGAGATCGCAGCCGCCAGCAAGAACGGCCGGCTTTCGGAGACTGAGACAGACATGCCCATCACGATACTCGACGGGATCGTCCTCGCCGTCACGCTCTTTTCGGCAGTGCTCGCCATGGTGCGCGGGTTTTCGCGCGAGGTGCTGTCGGTCGTGTCGTGGGTGCTCGCCGCGGCGGCCGCCTACTATCTTTATCCGGTGGTCGTGCCCTACGCGAACAAATATACGCAGAGCCACACTCTGGCGATGATCGGGTCGGCCGGCATCATCTTTCTCGTCGTGCTGATCGTCGTCTCCGTCATCACGATGAGGATCGCCGACTTCATCATCGACAGCCGCGTCGGGCCGCTGGACAGGACGCTCGGTTTTATTTTCGGAGCGGCGCGCGGCATTCTTCTCGTGGTCGTTGCGATGCTGTTCTTCAACTGGCTCGTCGCGCCGCCGCAGCAGCCGAAATGGGTGAGCGAGGCGAAATCGAAGCCCTTGATCGATTCCCTCGGCAACAAGCTCGTCAACCTCTTGCCAGACAATGCCGACTCGAAGCTTTTCGACAAGCTGCACGGGCCGCAGGCGCAACCGGACGACAAGGCGCCCGCCAACGGGGCGGCGCAGTAACGCATGCGCCGGCCTCATGCCGGCCTTTCAGTTTGAGCGTTTGAAACCTATCTAAAGAATGGTAGGAGAACCGCCTCGCACGTCGAGACCACCGGCATAAGGGCAAATTGCCATGGCACAGACTGACGACATCCACGAGGAAGGCGACGCGTTTCGCGACGAATGCGGCGTCTTCGGCATCTTCGGCAAGCCGGATGCAGCGGCGGTCGTTACCCTCGGGCTTCATGCCCTGCAGCATCGCGGGCAGGAAGCGGCCGGCATCGCCGCCTATGACGGCAAGCAGTTCTTCGTCGAGCGCCATGTCGGGCTGATCGGCGACACGTTCACCAAGCCCGCCGTGCTTTCCCGCCTCCAGGGCGACCGGGCGATCGGCCACACGCGCTATTCGACGACGGGGGGCGAAGGCCTGCGCAACGTTCAGCCGCTCTTCGCCGAACTTTCGGGCGGCGGCTTCGCGATCGCGCACAACGGCAACATCACCAACGCGCTGACGCTGCAACGGCAGTTGCAGAAGCGCGGCGCCATCTTCTCCTCGACCTCGGATACGGAAACCATCCTCCATCTGGTGGCGACCAGCGAGGCGCCGCACCTGATCGACAAGTTCATCGACGGCATCTCCCGGCTGGAGGGGGCGTATTCCTTCGTCGCGCTGTCGGAAAAGAAGATGATCGGCGCGCGCGATCCGCTCGGCATCCGGCCCCTCGTTCTCGGCGACCTCGACGGCGTCTACATCCTTGCGTCGGAGACCTGCGCGCTCGACATCATCGGCGCGCGCTTCGTGCGCGACGTGAAGCCGGGCGAGGTCATCATCATTACCAAGCATGGCGTCGAAAGCCGCTTCCCGTTCGAGACGCCGCCGCCGCGCTTCTGCATTTTCGAATATGTCTATTTCGCCCGCCCCGATTCGACGATCGAAGGCAGGAACGTCTATTCCGTGCGCAAGCACATCGGCCAGGAACTGGCGAAGGAAGGCCCCGTCGACGCCGACCTCGTCGTGCCGGTGCCCGACTCAGGCACGCCGGCGGCAATCGGATTCGCGCAGGAATCGGGCATTCCCTTCGAACTCGGCATCATCCGAAACCACTATGTCGGGCGCACATTCATCCAGCCCACGGCCTCGATCCGCCATATGGGCGTCAAACTCAAGCACAATGCCAATCGGGCGCTGATCGAAGGCAAGCGCATCGTCCTCGTCGACGATTCGATCGTTCGCGGAACGACATCGCAGAAGATCGTGCAGATGATGCGCGAGGCCGGCGCCAAGGAGGTGCATATGCGCATCGCCTCCCCGCCGACGGTGTCTTCCTGCTTCTACGGCGTCGATACGCCGGAGAAGGCCAAGCTGCTCGCCTCGCGCATGAGCATCGACGAGATGGCGGAGTTCATTCGCGTCGATTCGCTTTCCTTCCTCTCCATCGACGGGCTCTATCGCGCGGTTCGGGAGCCGGGGCGCAACAATGACTGTCCGCAATTCTGCGACGCGTGCTTCAGCGGACAATATCCGACAAGGCTGACCGATCACGATTCGGTCGACAATGTGCGCACGCTCTCGCTGCTCGCAAACAGCGGATGATCGGCACATCATGACTGACCTGACGGGCCGGATTGCGGTCGTTACCGGCGCATCGCGCGGTATCGGCTATTTCACCGCGCTGAAGCTGGCGCAGGCGGGCGCGCATGTCGTTGCGGTTGCCCGCACCGTCGGCGGTCTGGAGGAACTGGACGACGAAATCCGCTCTGCCGGTGGCGCGGCGACGCTCGTGCCGATGGACCTTGCGGACATGGAAGCGATCGACCGCCTCGGCGGCGCGATCTTCGAGCGGTGGGGAAAGCTCGACGTGCTGGTCGCCAATGCCGGCATCCTCGGCGTGGTCTCGCCTGTCGGTCATATCGAGGCGAAGGTCTTCGAGCGCGTCATGACGATCAACGTCACCGCGACGTGGCGGATCATCCGCTCGCTCGAACCGCTGCTCGTCAAGTCGGACGCTGGCCGCGCGCTGCTCCTCTCCTCGGGCGTTGCCAATTCATGCCGGCCGTTCTGGGGCGCGTATGCGGCATCGAAGGCCGCCGTCGAATGCATCGGGCGAACATGGGCCGCCGAGACGCAGCGGCTTGCCCTGCGCGTCGTCAATGTCAATCCCGGCGCCACGCGCACGGCGATGCGCGCACAAGCCATGCCCGGTGAAGACCCGGAGACCCTGCCCCATCCCTCGGAAGTCGCCGAGAAGCTGCTCGGCCTGTGCGGCCCGGACCTGACCGTCACCGGCGGGCTCTACGACGTGCGGCAGGACCGGATGCTCACCTACCGCATGCCGTCCTGATCAGCGATCGTCGAAGGGGCCGAAGCCGCCTTCCGCGTGTTCGGCCTTTTCTTGCGCCCCGTAGCGTTGCGACCATGCGCGCACGCTGAACGGCAGGAAGGCAAGATAGGCGAGCGCCGTCAGCGTCATCGTCTCCCATGTGAAGCTCATCAGGAAGGCGACATAGAGAACGAGGATCAAGAGCACCGGCAGGACGAGGTCGCGGCGGATGCGCACGCCGAGCGACTTGCCCGAATAGACCGGCAGGCGGCTGACCAGGAAGAAGCCGATCAGCATCGTATAGACCGAGCCGATATAGGCGAAGACCGGCTCTGCCGGCACGCCGAGAAAGCCGAGATAGACCGGCAGCAGCACCAGCATGGCGCCGGCCGGCGCCGGCACGCCGACGAAATAGTCGGACTGCCAGACGGCTTTGACCTCGCGCTCGGCCATGACGTTGAAGCGGGCGAGCCTCAGGCCGGCGGCGATGGCGTACATCATGGCGGCGATCCAGCCGAAGGAGCGCGCCTGGTCGAGCAGGAAGACATAGAGGACGAGAGCCGGCGCGACGCCGAAATTGACGATGTCGGCGAGCGAATCCATCTGCGCGCCGAATTTGGACGTCGCCTTGAGAAGCCGCGCCACCCGCCCGTCGATCCCGTCGAGGAAGGCGGCAAGCAGCACCATCGCCACGGAAGTCTCGAAGCGCCCCTCGAAGGCGAGGCGCACGCCCGTCAGTCCCGCACAGATCGCGAGCACCGTGATGAGGTTCGGCACCATGAGGCGCGGCGAGATCTCGCGCAGGCGCGGCCCCCTGGCGGAGGACGATTCCGGACCGTTTGGCTCGAATGGCGGAAACGGTGTCTCCACGTTTTTCTCCCGCCCTCTCGCTTCAGCCCACGCGGCCAACCGTCGGCCCCTTGGATGAACGAAACTCGGCGATGACCGTCTCGCCCGCAACAGCCGTCTGGCCGACCGAAACGCGCGGCTCGGCGCCGGCCGGAAGAAAGACGTCGAGCCTCGATCCGAATCTTATGAGGCCAAACCGCTCGCCGACCTCCATGTCGTCATCCACCCGCGTCCAGCATATGATGCGGCGGGCGACCAGACCGGCGATCTGGACACAGCCGACGAGACCGTGCTCGGTTTCGACGACCAGCGCATTGCGCTCGTTCTCCGTGCTCGCCTTGTCGAGATCGGCATTGAGGAAGCGGCCCTTCGTGTAGGCGACGCGCTTGATCCTGCCGCTGATCGGCATGCGGTTCACATGGCAGTTGAAGACGTTCATGAAGACCGAGATGCGCGTCATCGGCGCGTTGCCCATTCCCATCTCGAGCGGCGGCACGACCGTGGTCACCGCCGAAACCTTCCCGTCGGCCGGGCTGATGACGAGATCTGGATCGAGCGGCGTGGCGCGCCGGGGGTCGCGAAAGAAATAGACGCACCAGATCGTCAGCAACAAGCCGATCCAGAAGAGCGGTAGCCAGATAAGGCCGATCAGGATCGAGACGACCAGGAAAATCGCGATGAACGGATAGCCGGCGCGATGGATCGGCACCAGCGTCTGTCGAATGCTTCTTATTAGGTCCATGCAACAAGGATCTCGTTGGTCGACTGCGCCTGACTAACGTGAAATGTCGCCCCCGGCAATGCGTTCCCCGCAAAGGCTATGCGCGCTCGCCGGCCAGTTCCATGCGCGCCTTTTCCAGCTCCTCGGCGTATCGCCGCAGGACATAGGCCTCCGAAAGCGTGCCGATGACGGCCCAATTGTCGGCGGACATGACGACGGCGAGCGCTTCGGCATGGGACTGGTCGAAGAGGATCGCGGCCTTCTTCGCCTGCATTTCCGGTGTCAGCACCACATCGGGGTGGACGAGAAGCGAGCGGATCGTGTCTTCCGTCTCGGCATCGGTGTTGGTGTAGAGTTCGGCGACGAGGACGATGCCGGCATATTGGTCGTCCCGCTCGGTCGCCACGACGCGCTGCGTCGACCCGAGCGGGAACTGGCGACGAAATTCCTTGACCGTCATGTCGGCCGGCACGGTGCGTATGTCCTTGCGCATCATGCGGCCGACCGTCAGGTTTCGCATCCAGCCGATGTCGTGGGCGCTGCGTATCGCCTCGCCGCGCAGGTGGAAGCGCCATGTGGTGAAGGAGTATCCGAAGGTCTCGCGCACGAGCAGCGAGGAGGCGACGGCGGCGAGGAGCACCGCGACGGTGATCGGCAGGCTGCCGGAAACCTCCAACGCCAGGAACGACATCGTCAGGGGACCGCCGACGACGGCGGCAGCGAAACCGGCCATCCCGACCAGCATGGCGACGACGGGTTCGATGAGGTGCGGTTCGAACAGGCTGACGATCCCGTAGAAGACCTGCCCCGTCAGGGCACCGAGAAAGAGCGAGGCGAAGAAGAGACCGCCACGGAAGCCCGCTCCGATCGAGATCGACGAAGCCAGCGCCTTCAGGCAAAGCAGGGCGATCGCCGTCTTGGTGCCGATCACCATCAGGGCGAAACTCTCCTGCACGGCGGCATGGCCGGAGGAGAGCACCTTCGGGCTGATCAGCGCCAGGAGGCCGAGGGCGATACCGCCGATGGCCGGCCGGGCGAAGTTCGGTATCTTCACCTTGCCGAACAGGTTGCCGACCAGCGTGACGAGATACATGATAAGGATGCCGAGGCCGCCGCTTGCAAGCCCCAGCACCAGAAGCAGCACGATCTGCGTGAAGCCGATCGGCTGGGTGACATGGACGAAGATGCCGGTATGCGCCTCGCCGACAGCCTCCGAGACGAGCACCGCCGCGATCGAAGCGCAGATGACCGGCGCGAGCGCGACGATGGTATAAGTGCCGATGATCAGTTCGAACCCGTAAAATGCGCCGGTGAGAGGCGCCCCGAAGGCGGCGGCGATCGCGGCCGCGGCCCCGCAGCCGACAAGCATGCGCACGTCCGTGCGCCGCAACCTGAAGCGGGCGGCGATCTTCGAGGCAAGCCCCGAACCGATCTGCGTATAGGCGGCCTCCAGGCCGACCGAGGCGCCAAAGCCGTTGGATATCAGGGTCTGCACGACGATGATCAGGCTGTCGGTCAGCGACATGCGTCCGCCGTGCAGCGCATTCGCTTCCACCGGGTCGACCATCAGCCGGCTACGGCCGCGCCGCAGCCACAGGCTGAGGATGCCGAGGACGATACCGCCGACGCACGGAATGAAGACGCCGGGGTAGACGCTCAAGGAAGCGAGGCCGCTCAAGCGCTCTTCCGGCCCGAGACGATAGAGGACGACATGCATCCATTGGGCGGCGTCACTGATCGCAACGACGGACAAGCCCGCCAGCGCCCCGACGAAAGTCGCGAGGAGCGTCAGCCATATCTCGCCCCGCCGGGTCAACATACGAAGGCGCGCGAGCAGGAAATGCTGCTGCGGCTGAGCTTTCAGCGATTCGAGTTCCTGGCGTTCGCGCCTGATCCTCATACCGTGCCGCAATCGACCGAAGTGGGGTGCCCTTCGCCAGTGCCGAACGCGCGGCGCACCCTCCCCGCTTCTATCGGCGGCCTGGTCGACTTGCGAAGAGCGGTCGGAGGGTGGGAACATCAAACTACACCAACGGAAATAGCGAAACGGCCTCTTTTCACAGGGGACGTCTCGCGGATAACGAACACTAACAGCACTTCGTGAACGTTCCGTCGATATTGTGGAAATTGGCCGATTGCGCGATCAAAAATCGCTTCGAATCGTATCCGGCGAAAATGTCGCAGCCGGGCCTAGGATGAAGGCGCGGTCTCAGGCGTGCGGCGGCGCACGACGACGCCGAGTTCGTCGTCCTCCTGCACCTTCTTGAACTGGCGCTCGACCTCGCTTGCCTCCAGTTGACGACGCCACATCGACGCATAAAGACCGTCATGGCCAAGGAGTTCGCCATGAGTGCCGCGCTCCGCGATCAACCCGTCGCGAAGCACGATGATCTCGTCGGCATTGATGACCGTCGATAGGCGATGGGCGATCACGAGGGCGGTCCGTCCGCGCGAGACGTCGTCGAGCGACGTCTGGATTTCCTGCTCGGTCGCGGTGTCCAGCGCGGATGTCGCCTCGTCGAGGATGAGGATCGGGGGCGCCTTGAGGATCGTGCGCGCGATGGCGACGCGCTGCTTTTCGCCGCCGGAGAGCTTCAGCCCGCGCTCCCCCACCATGGTCTCGAATCCATCGGGCAACGAACGGATGAAGTCTCCCACCTGCGCCATCTCGGCGGCGCGCTCGACCTCGGCCTCGGCCGCCTCCGGCCGGCCATACCTGATATTGTAGGCGATCGTGTCGTTGAAGAGCACCGTGTCCTGCGGCACCATGCCGATCGCCGAGCGCAGGCTTTTCTGCGTGATGTCGCGGACATCCTGCCCGTCGATCCGGATGGCGCCCTCCTGCACGTCGTAGAAACGGAAAAGCAACCTGGAGATAGTCGATTTGCTGGCTCCCGAAGGACCGACGATCGCGACCGTCTTGCCCGCTGGCACATCGAAGGAGATGCCGCGCAGGATCGGGCGTTTCGGATCGTAGCTGAAATGCACGTCTTCGAACGTGACGGCGCCCCGGCCGATGCGCAGATCGGTCGCGCCGGGCTTGTCCGTCACTTCCGCCTCGACCTCCAGCAGATCGAACATCTGTTCGATGTCGGTCAGGCCCTGCCGGATCTCCCGGTAGACCGAGCCGATGAAATTGAGCGGCACGGACAGTTGCATGAGCAGCGCGTTGATGAACACGAAGTCGCCGATCGTCTGCTCGCCGCGCTGGACGGCCATCGCCGAAAGCACCATCATCGCCGCCATGCCGGCGCCGAAGATCGCGACCTGGCCCGTATTCAGCCAGCCGAGCGACGTCCAGACCTTCGTCGCCGCCCATTCGTAACCTTCCATCGCCTTGTCGAAGCGGCGTGCCTCCATCTCCTCGTTGCCGAAATATTTGACGGTCTCGAAATTCAGGAGCGAGTCGATGGCCTTGGAGTTGGCGTCGTTGTCGGAATTGTTCATCGCCCGGCGAATGCCGATGCGCCAGTTGCTCGCCTGCACCGTGAACGCGATGTAGAGGATAACGGTCGCCGCCGTTACCGCGACATAGGTCAGTCCGTAGGTGAAGGCGAAGACACCGGCCGTCAGGGCGAACTCGATCAGCGTCGGGATGGTGCTCAGGATCGTGAAGCGCACGATCGTCTCGATGCCCTTCACCCCGCGCTCGATGACGCGCGACAGGCCGCCGGTGCGCCGTTCCAGGTGAAAGCGCAGCGACAGGTCGTGCATATGCACGAAGGTCCTGTAGGCGAGTTCACGCACGGCGTGCTGGCCGACGCGGGCGAAAAGCGCGTCGCGAAGCTGGTTGAACGCTCCCTGGACGATGCGCGTGACGTTGTAGGCGACCACGAGCATCACCGGCGCGAGGAGGATGGCCGGCACGACGGCCGGGGCCTTCATCTGGCCGGTCAGCGCATCGGTCGCCCATTTGAAGAAATAGGGGACGAGAAGCAGCACCGCCTTCGACAGGAGCAGGAAAACGACCGCGTAGAGCACCCGGAGCTTGAGATCGGGCCGCGCCGAGGGCCACATATAGGGCCAGAGGTTGCGGATCGTCTGCAGCGGGTTGCCGCTGTCGGCGGATACGGTCTTTCGCCTGGCCATCAGTTCGTCTTCGTGCAGTCTTCGCAGCAGCCGCGAAGCAGGCCGTTCACATCGTCGGTGAGAGAAGCGAGCGCATCGCGATCGATGCTGTAGGAGGAAGCCTGCCGCTGCGGTCGGTAGGAAACGAGCCCGGCATCGACGAGAACACGAATGTGCTGCGACACCGTCGATTGGGCGAGGCCGACCCGGCCGACGACATCCTTCACGCAACAGGCGTCACGGTTGGCCAACTGACGAAGAATGGCGATCCGCACCGGATGGCCGAGCGCTGCAAGCTTGCGCGCGAGGTCGTCGGCGCCGCTCTCGTCCGCCAGGAGTTCGATCTTGCTGCGATTAAGTTTCATCGTATATCGGCGATATACGATGCGTTGACAGGTGTCAACCGCGCACCGGCAAGGCGAAAGCGCACCCCGCCAGCAGTAGCACGGCGCGGAGGAAATGCGGTTTTGCCGCTTGGGCGGCGTTTACCGGCGACCTTCCTTGCGCATCAGCTCCCGATGCATTTCGACTGCCTGGTCGATCGTCTTCTCGGGCTTTCCCGGCACGTCGAACACCTGTCCCGGAAGGATGAGATT
>Ga0164242_10010022_pt1 | contig 10171 bp, 8 predicted proteins | sample OricomgcompostMG_FD_108783 | JGI IMG/M metagenome (GOLD analysis project Ga0164242, IMG submission 108783) | Miracle-Growth compost microbial communities from Emeryville, California, USA - Original compost - Miracle growth compost (MG) ... | reverse complement strand
TCTCCGACGGATACCTGGCCAACGGGGCCGAGCCGTGGCAGGTTCCCGATCTGTCCGCGATCGATCCGGTCGATCCGGGATTCGCCACCGAACCGAACGGTGAGAACGGCGATTTCCTGCCCTACAAGCGGGATTCGGAGACCCTCGCCAGGCCGTGGGCCGTGCCGGGCACCGCCGGCCTGGAACATCGCATCGGTGGCATCGAAAAGTCCGACGGCACCGGCAACGTGTCCTACGACCCGGCCAACCACGACGCGATGGTCCGGATCCGGCAGGCCAAGGTCGACGGCATCGTGCAGGACATCCCCGATCTCGAGGTCGACGATCCGACCGGCGACGCTCGGCTGCTGGTGCTCGGCTGGGGCTCGACCTTCGGCCCGATTACGGCCGCGGTGCGGCGCGTGCGGGCAACCGGACGGCCGATCGCCCAGGCCCACCTGCGGCACCTGAACCCCTTCCCCGCCAATCTCGGCGAGGTGCTCCGGAAGTACGACCGGGTGATCGTGCCGGAGATGAATCTCGGCCAGCTGGCGCTGCTGTTGCGCGGCAAGTACCTGGTCGACGTGCAGTCCTACTCGCGGGTCCGCGGTTTGCCGATCTCCTTGTCGGAGCTGGCCGAGGATCTGCAGACAGAAATCGATCAGCTTGCTGATCACAACCCCGCTGGAGCGAACGCGTGAGCGTCGAGATCACCACCACGAACGGACACAACGGACACAAGAGCGGCCTCGCCGGAGTGCCGTTGGCCCTGGAGCCGCTGAACCGCAAGGATTTCACCAGCGACCAGGAGGTTCGCTGGTGCCCGGGCTGTGGTGACTATGCCGTGCTGTCGGCCTTCCAGGGGTTCATGCCGGAGGCCGGGATCAAGCGTGAGAACACGGTGATCATCTCCGGGATCGGTTGCTCCTCACGCTTCCCCTACTACGTCAACTCCTACGGCATGCACTCCATCCACGGCCGGGCGCCGGCGATCGCGACCGGCGTGGCGACCTCCCGTCCCGATCTTGGTGTCTGGGTGGTCACCGGTGACGGCGACGCCCTGTCGATCGGCGGCAATCACCTGATCCATGCTTTGCGCCGGAACGTGAACTTCACCATCCTGCTCTTCAACAACCGGATCTACGGGCTGACCAAGGGCCAGTACTCGCCGACCTCCGAGCTGGGCAAGATCACCAAGTCAACGCCGTACGGCTCGTTGGACAACCCGTTCAATCCGCTCTCCCTCGCGCTCGGCGCGGAGGCAACGTTCGTCGCCCGGACGATCGACTCCGATCGCAAACACCTCACGTCGGTGCTGAAGGCTGCGGCCGAGCACCGCGGTGCGTCGTTCATCGAGATCTACCAGAACTGCCCGATCTTCAACGACGACGCCTTCGCAGCGGTCAAGGACAAGGACACCAAGGCCGAAGCGATCATCCCGCTGACCCACGGTGAGCCGATCCTTTTCGGCGTCGACAACCGGCTCGGCGTCACCCGCGACCGGGAGACCGGAGAGCTGACGATCGCCGAGGTGGCCGAGGTCGGCCCGGAGAACATCGTCGTCCACGACGAGCACCACAGGGATCCGGCCTACGCATTCGCCCTGTCGCGACTGACCACACCGGGCGTCCTGGAGCGGGCGCCGATCGGTATCTTCCGCAACGTCGACGCTCCGGCCTATGACGACCTTGCCCGGGAACAGGTGGATGCGGCCCGCGCCAAGTACGACTCCGACGACGACGCCCTCCAGCAGATGATCAACGGCCGCGACACGTGGACCGTTGACTGAGTCCAAGGTCGACAAACCGGGGCTGCTCTACGGCCTGGGCGCGTACGGTATCTGGGGTCTGGTCCCGCTCTTCTGGAGGCTGGTCGACAAGGCATCGGCCGGGGAGATCCTCGGTATGCGGATGGTCTGGTCGCTGGTCTTCGCCGCCATCCTGTCGCTGATCATCCTGCCTCGCGACTGGTTCCGCAGGATGGCGACCCGGCGGACGCTGTTGTTGCTGGCGGCGGCCTCGGCCGTGGTGTCGATCAACTGGGGCACCTTCATCTGGGCCACCAACCACGGCCACGTCACCGAGACCGCACTCGGCTACTACATCAACCCGATCGTCTCGATCCTGTTCGGCGTGCTGCTGCTGCGCGAACGCCTCGCCCGATGGCAGTGGATGGCGATCGGCCTGGCGGTCGCGGCCGTCGTGGTGATGACGATCGAGTACGGCAAGTTGCCCTGGATCGCTCTGGTGCTGGCGTTCTCGTTCGGCTCGTACGGTCTGATCAAGAACCGGGTCCGGGCCGGTGCCGTGCAGACGCTGGTGATCGAATCCGGCTTCATGTTCCTGCCGGCTGTCGGCTACCTGATCATCCTGCAGGTGCGGGGAACCCTGACCTTCGGGCATCTCGGCCTGGTGCACAGCCTGCTGCTGGCGGCCGGTGGGCTGGTCACGCTCATACCGCTGCTGCTGTTCAGTGCCGCGGCGACCAGGATTCCGTTGAGCGTTGTCGGCATGCTGCAATACATCGCTCCGACGGTGATGTTCCTGCTCGGTGTGCTCCATTTCGGTGAGCAGATGCCTGCCGGACGCTGGATCGGTTTCGTGATGGTGTGGGTCGCGTTGATCATTCTCACCGTTGGCATGGTCAGGTCCCTGCGGCGGGTCAGGCCTGTTCCAGCCATCGGTGATGTGGAGGAAGCGCCCGGGGTTCCCGGCGCGTCCTGAGCTGTCGCACGGCGGTCAGCGTCTGCGACGAGCATGCATTTCCTGTTCGAGGCGATACGTCGCTCCCCCGTCGTCGGAGATCTCACCGCGCCAGACGAAGGAATCGGTCGTTATGTCGTTGAACGTCCAGCGGATCGGCCGTCCATCCTCTCCGCTGCCTTCCTGCATGATCATGTCGCCCTGGCGACGTCCGACGAGGGTGCAGTAGGAGCCGAGCCGCGGGCCGTACCAGCCGACCCGCCAGGCGTCGAGACTGCGGTCGTAGCAGCGGATCGTGGTGCCGAACCCGTCCTCGGCCGGTCCACCCCAGAGGTCCTGGATCGCGCGGCCGCCGAGGATCCAGCCGAAGTGCACTTCGCGTCGGGTCTCCACCCAGACGCCGCGGTCCTCCTCGAAGTGGCGGTTGTCGACATCCCAGGAGCCGACGAACTGCCCGTACAGTTCGGCATTGGGTCCGAGGTCGGGGTGGGGCCCCGATGCCGTCAAGTGGGTCAGCAGTGGATTGGTCATGGTGCCAGCGTCACCGGTCCCAGGCCTGCGTGTCTTGAACGATCTTGCGCTGTCGGTGCCCGCCGCTAGCGTGACGGCGTGCTTTCCGGATGCACCGTGGTGGAGACGCCCACCCTGCGGGTCGATGATGTGCGCTGCAGCGCGTCGTCGCCCGGCTGGTCGGCGCCGGAGCCGGTGACCTGGCGGGCTGTCGTGCTGGTCAGGTCGGGCGTGTTCCGGCGCAGGGTCGGCAGCCGCGAAGTCGTCCTCGATCCGTCGTCCGGTTACCTGCCCCGCCCCGGCACCGAACAGTCCTTCGCCCACCCGGCAGGCGGTGACCGGTGTACATCGATCAAGATTGCCCCCGAGGAACTGACCGCCCTGACCGGTGGCGGGACGGTGCCGCCGGGGGACTTCATCTCCACCGTCGAGACGCAGGTTGCCCACCGCGCGCTGGCCGGCCGCGCCCGCGCCGGCGCAGATCCGGACGAACTGGCCGAACGCGGACATGTCCTGGTCGGGACTCTGGTGACCGGCCGACTACCCGTCACGGAGCCGTTCGGCTCAGCGACCGCGCGGCGCGCGGTGGATCAGGTACGCGAACTGGTCGCCGTCGATCCGTCCATGTCATTGACCGAACTGGCCGGGGCGACAGGACTTTCGGCGTTCCATCTGAGCCGGGTCTTCCGGCGAGCCACCGGGCGCACGATCAGTGCCTATCGGATCGGCCTGAAGATCACAACCGCTCTTGATCAACTCGCCGACGGCGAGACCGACCTTGCCCAGCTGGCCGCACGCGTCGGATTCGCAGATCAGGCTCATCTGACGCGACTGTTGCGGCGCGAGTCGGGCTGGACGCCGGGATCGCTGCGCCGAATGATCGCAATCGGGTCTTGATCTTCGGGTCGGTGGCCCCATGACGATCAATCCATGTCCGCTGTCAACGTTCGACCCAGGCAGATCCGAGTGCCCGGAAACCGCCAACACCTGAGGCGGACGGACAACACTTCGAGAGTCGGAAGTGTCAGTGGCCGTCCCTAGAATTTCCTTATGAGCTTGGATCTCACGCAACTGGATACCTCGGCACTTGCCGCGGTCGCAGCCGGTTGCGTGCGGACCAGGGACGCCGCCGACTGCCAACTCCTCGAGGTCGCCGCCTGCTGGGCGGACCAGCACCCGGGCGACGGACTCCCGTTCGAGATCAAACTCGACAACGGCGCCGACGAACGCCAACTGATCATCGGCGGCGACGGAACCCCCAGCATCGCCGAAGGCGCCGCAGCCGACCTCGGCCTCGAAACCCGACTCAGCCCCGGCCAGGCCAAAGCCCTCATCGAAGACGCCCTGGACCTGCGCCACCGCTACCCGCACATCTGGGCACGCATCCACTCCTGGGCCATCCCCGCCTGGCAAGCCCGGCTGATCGCCCAAAAGACGCGCGGCCTTACCAAGGCTCAGGCCGACCAGATCGACCTCCGACTGGCCGGCCACCTGGGCAACCTGTCCAAGCAACGCCTGGAGAACCTCCTCGACGCCGAAATCATCCGGGTCGACCAGGAAAACCGCGAAAACTCCGCCGCCGAGGCTGCCCGGCATCGAGCGGTCCGGTTCGGCCGGCCCGACACCAACAACCTCGTCGACGTCCGGGCCAGGGTCACCGCCGCCGACGCATTCCACATGGACGCCGCGATCGACCGGCTCGCCGACATCCTCATCACCCGCCGGGACCACCTGCCCGACGGCGTCAACCCCCAGGGCGCAGACACCAAAGACAGCTGGCGATCCGTCGCCGCCGCCCTGTCCATCAACAACCCGGCCCTCGCCCTGCGGCTGCTCACCGAAAACCAGGAACCCGACCTCTTCGCCGACTGGAACGCCGAACAAGCCGAGCAGCTGGTCACCCAGATGGTCACAAAGATCGACCCCATCAAGCTGGCCCCTACCGAGACGCTGCACGTCCATATCAGCGGCGAAGCATTCACCGCTCCCGACCATTCGATCGCCAGGGTCGAGAAGGTCGGTCCCGCACTCCTGTCCACGATCCGGCACTGGCTCGGTACGGGCTGCAAGGTTCGGCTGCAACCGGTGCTCGACGTCGCGGACGTCAAGGCTGTTGATCGGTACGAGACCCCCGACCGGATGAGGGACGCCCTACTGGCCCGGACGCCTGCCAGCGTGTTCCCGTGGTCCAGCAGCCTGAACCGCGGCAACGACCTGGACCACACCATCCCGTTCGTGCCCATCCCTGCCGGCCCACCCCGACAGACCGGGCTGCACAACCTCGGCCCACTCGCCCGGAACGAACACCGACCCCGAACCATCGGCCGAATCAAGGTCCGACAACCCTGGCCAGGCAACTATGTCTGGCGAACACGCTACGGACGAGTACTCATCGTCAACGACAGCGGCACCCACGACCTGGGCAACCAAGACTTCGCCCAACAAGTCTGGAAGCTCGCCGACACCATGGCCCGCGTCCCAGCGACCCGCGCCGCCTGACCAACCCCCGGCATGAGACAGTCCGTCCATGACCCTGCCGATCTTCGATACCGCAACGACCGTCATCGTCGAGGAGCGCTGGCACGGGCTGCTGTGGAGTGCCTTCCCGGCTCGGGTGATCACCAGCACTCCGGACGAACTGGTCAGCTACACGCCGGAAGGGACGATCGGCACGTACGCGACCAACCGGGACCTTCCGCAAGCCGAAGGCCTCACTCGTGAGGAACGGAAGCTGATCAGCTGTGCTCCTCCGGGTTGTTCCAGAAGTAGCACTCCGGGTCGTAGACGGCAGGTGTCGGATGGATCCACGGGTTGACGAAGCCGCCGAGCGCGAGGTTCTCCCGCCGCGGCACGTTCATCAGATCCTTCTTGATCACCATCACCTGCGGGAAGTTGGCGACACAACCCATGAAGAACGGGCCGTCGGAGGTGTGGACCTTGAAGATGTCCCACACCAGCTCATGCCGCTTCATCTCGTCCGGTTCGACGATGGCCTGCCGGAACAGATCCCAGAGCTTCTGGACCGGCCCGTCCTTGTCCGGCTCCATCCGAGGTGGGTGCCGCTTCCACGGGTCGACGTCGGTCTCCTTCTCGTTCGTCCCGGTGCCCTGAAGTGACCACCACTGACCTTCCAACGGCGCCCAGTGTGAATACTGCGTCGGTACGATCCAGCCGGGATAGATCAACGGGTGCCCGTCGCCGACCTCCCAGTTGGTGTGCGCCATCAGCCGCCCTGACTTCCACTGATCATCGAAGGACTGCGGCGGGACCGGGGTGCGGGTCATCTTCACGCCGATCTTCTTCAGATCCGCGACCAGTTGGTTGTCCTTGGACGTGTGCTCAGCAGACTGATCGGCCGAGTACGGCAAGATCAACTCGAGCTTCTTGCCGTTCGGCAGCTCCCGCAGACCGTCGCCGTCGGAGTCCTTGACGCCGAGTTCGTCGAGCAACTGCTTGGCCTTCTCCGGATCGTGCTGGACGTACGCGTCCCGCCAATCCTTGTAGATCTGCTTGCCCTTGGCATTGAGCTGGAATTCCACCGCCTTCGGGCTCAATGTGCCCGTGGTTCTCTCGCCAGTGTTGAAGTAGACCGATTTCTGAAGCGCCTCACGGTTGAACGCGTACGAGATGGCCTGCCGGAATTTCGGCTCCCGAATCAGCGCCCGATAGTCATCGTCGGGGTAGTCGAAGTTGAGGAAGAAGATCGATCCGGTGCCCGATCCGCTGTCCCACAAGATCAATTCCGTGCCGGCCTTCTCCTGCGACTTCCGGATCCCCTCGACGTCGGACAGCAGGATGCCGTTGAAGGGGCCGTGGGTGTAATCCACAGATCCCTGCTGCAGTTGCAGCTTGCCCGCCTCCGGGTCGGTGACGACGGCGAACTCCATCTCGTCGACGTACGGCAGTTGATCACCGTTGGGCATCACCGCGTAGTAGTACGGATTGCGCTCCAGGACCACGCCCTTGTTGTTGTCGAAGGACTTGCATTTGAAGCCGGTCAGCGTCGGGCAGTCCGGGTTCCGGTGCCAGTCGGCCTTCTCCTCCATCAGGCCGCCGACGGTGTCCCAGTCCTTCGGCACGTTCTTGCCCGTGTCCGGGTGGAACTGCTCCAGATAGTGGTGCGGCATCGTCCAGATCGGCCCGTTGTGACCGACGTTGCCGTTGGCCCAGGCTACGATTCGATCCGCGGTCAACGGCGCCGGGCTGTCGAAGGTCATCTTCAGGGTGTAGTCGTCGACTGCCTCGAGCTTGGCCAGCGTGCCCTTACCGGACCGGGCCTCATCGGGAACAGCCTGACCCATCTTCTGGGCCAGGATGAACTTCTCCCACCACCACAAGATACTTGCGGTCGTCCACGGGTGACCGTCGGACCACCTCAAACCCTTGCGGAAGTGGAAGACCCACTCCGTGGCGTCGTCGTTGCTCTCCCAGGACTCGGCGATGCCGGGCCCGATGTCCTTGCCGTCGTTGAGATAGCGCAGCAGGGAGTGTCCGTAGAAGAACTCCGTGTCGCCACTGGACTTGGCCGCACCCTGGGTGGTCACCGTGTTCAGGTGCAGCTTGCCGCCGTACTTGCCCGGCTTGGCCCAACGGTGCGGGATCACGTACGGGTTCTCCGGCAGCCGCTGCTCGATCGGTGGCAGCCCCTTGCCCTTCAGCGACGGCGCCTCGTTGAACTTCGCGGGTTTCGGCAGCGGTTTGGTCGCCGATCCGACCGCGTTCGAGGTCTCGGCGCCGTTGTTGCCGGACGATCCCTGCTTTCCGCCGCTGCACGCGGCGAGAAGGGCAGCGCCGGCAACAGCAGCCGAGCCGGACAACAGTGTGCGGCGGCTGATCGGAGATGGCATGAACAGTCCTCCCAAGGCTGTCTTGTCTCCCCCGAGAGATACCTGTGCGGGCACTCTAACCCACGGGTGCATCTCCTCGGCGCGATCACCGCCGAGAAGTGTCGGACAACGACGAAATCGTTGTCTTGCCCAGCGGGGGTGGCCGCGGTCACCCCTGGCGATCGAGATAGGCCGCCAGGGCCTCCGCGCCGTCCCGAGGTGTGAAACCGGCCGCGGTGATCTTGCTCAGGTCGAGGACACTGTTCCGCGGACGGGGCGCCAGCTGCTTACCGGCGCCGTACGCTTCGGTGCTGACCGGCGTGACGTCGTCGGCCGAGCGCCCACGTGCGGTGAAGACCGATCGGGCGACACTCGCCCAGGACTGGGTCTCCCCGGCACTGGTCAGGTTGTAGATGCCGTGGTCCGGCCGCACCCGCAACAGGTGCTCGATGCCGCGAGCGATGTCGTCGGCGAAGGTCAGCCGGCCGAGTTGATCATCGACCACCGACGGCGACACGCCCTGATCGGCCAACCTGATCATGGTACGTACGAAGTTGCCGCCGTCGCCGATCACCCAGCTGGACCGGATGATGTAGTGCTGCGGAACGCCGGCGATGACAAGATCGCCGGCGGCCTTGGTCTGCCCGTAGACGCCGAGCGGCGACAGTGGCTCGGTCTCGTCGTGCGGGCCGGTCGATCCGTCGAAGACGTAGTCGGAGGAGATGTGCACCAGCGTCAGCCGGTGGCGGCGGGCGATCGCGGCCAGCGCGGCGACGCCGGTGACGTTCGTCGCCCACGCGGCTCGGCGGCCATCCGGGGTCTCGGCAGCATCGACCGCGGTGAACGCCGCGGCGTTGATCACCACGTCGCAGGATCGCCAGTCGAACTTGTCCAGCGATGCCGGGTCGGCAAGATCCAGCACCGACCGGTCGGTGACCTCGGCACCGGGAAGCTGTGTCGCCAATGCGCGGCCGACCTGGCCGTTGCCGCCGATGATCACGGTCCGCTTGGCCGGCATCGGCGTCACCTCGGCCAGCCGCGGATGGTTCCTGTCCGCCTCCGACAGCTCGCAATCGGCCAGCGGAATCGGCCAGTCGATCGCCACCGTTTCGTCGGCGACGTTCAGGAAGGTGTATTGCGACCGCGCCTGCGCACTCCAGTGCTCGTTGACCAGGTAGCTGTACGCAGTGTCGGGTTCCAGCGTCTGGTAGCCGTTGGCCACGCCGCGCGGCACGAAGATCGCCGTTCCCGGACCGAGCTCGTGGGTGTAGACCGTGCCGAAGGATTCACCGGCCCGCAGGTCCACCCAGGCACCGAAGATCCGGCCGGTCGCCAATCCGACGTACTTGTCCCACGGCTCGGCGTGCAGCCCGCGGGTCACCCCGGTGGAGGCGTTGAACGAGATGTTGTTCTGCACCGGCCCGAAATCGGGCAGTCCGAGCCTGATCATCTTCTCCCGCTGCCAGTTCTCCTTGAACCAGCCGCGGTTGTCGCCGTGCAACGGCAGGTCGATGATCAACAGGCCGGGGATCGGGGATTCGGTCACCTGGAGGTCGGTCATGATCACTGTCCTGATGCGCGGTACTTCGCCTCGGTCGCTTCCTTCTGGGGCCGCCACCAGACCTCATTGGCCCGGTACCACTCGATGGTCGCCTTCAACCCGGCCCGGAAATCGCCGAACAGCGGCTGCCAGCCGAGTTCGTCCCGCAGCTTGCTGGAATCGATCGCGTACCGGAGATCATGACCGGCCCGGTCGTTGACGTGATCGTAGGCGTCCCGCGGCTTGCCGAGCAGTTCCAGGATCATCTCGACGACGTCCTTGTTGGTCTGTTCACCGTCGGCACCGATCAGATAGGTGTCGCCGATCCGCCCCGCCTCGATGATCCGCAGCACGGCCCGGCTGTGGTCCTCCGCGTGGATCCAGTCCCGGACGTTCAGCCCGGCGCCGTACAGCTTCGGCCGGCCACCGTCCAGGACGTTGGTGATCTGCCGGGGAATGAACTTCTCCACGTGCTGGTAGGGGCCGTAATTGTTGGAGCAGTTGCTGATCGTCGCCGGCAGACCGAACGTGTGGCTGTAAGCCAGCACCAGATGATCGCTGGCTGCCTTGCTGGCGGCGTATGGCGAGCGCGGGGCATAGGGCGTGACTTCGGT
>Ga0164242_10010021_pt1 | contig 10173 bp, 8 predicted proteins | sample OricomgcompostMG_FD_108783 | JGI IMG/M metagenome (GOLD analysis project Ga0164242, IMG submission 108783) | Miracle-Growth compost microbial communities from Emeryville, California, USA - Original compost - Miracle growth compost (MG) ... | reverse complement strand
CCGGGTGCTGATCAGCGGCGACCAGGTATTGCCGCGCATTTCCAGCAACCTGTCGGTACGCTCCAACCATCCCGACGAAGATCCGGTTTCCCAGTTCACCAACTCGCTGCGCGCCCTCAAGGCAGCGCTGCCGGCGGAAACCCTGGTGCTACCGGCTCACGGCAAGCCGTTCTATGGCCTGCATCAGCGCGTCGATGCGCTGTGCGAGCATCACCGCGAACAACTGGATGCCGCCCGCGACGCCTGCGCCGAACAACCGCGCACCGCCTACGACATCTTGCCGGTGCTGTTTCACCGCAAGCTCGACGCCTCACAGATGATGTTCGCCATGAGTGAAAGCGTCGCCCACCTCAACTGCCTTTACGCTGCCGGCCGTGTTACTCGTACCGACTGCAAAGGCCAGCTCTATTTCTCCGCCGCCTGAACGGCGAGTCTCCTCAAAGGTACACCTCCCCGGCGGCTTTGCATTGTACAAATCCGCTGGGGGCGGGCTCTCCCGTGCCAGCCAGGCACCAGCCAGATCATGCGATCCCCCGGTGGCAGTGGTGCTGCATCCAGAGATAAATCTTGCCCACTCTGGGTTTCTTGCCATTCGGTCATCCGCAGCATTCACCGCGCGTCTGAAAATACCCATAAGCCGTTGATTTACAAGAGCCGCATAACGTGGGGGCAGAAAAAACGCCGACTGAAGGGACAAGAATATCCGTCAATCTTGCTGACTTAATAAAGTAGAAAAAAATAGTGCACGTGATCGAGCATGGCTCTTGACACCTCGAATTCCTTGATGCTAAAAACATCCTTATACGCGACCGATCGTTCGTTCGTATTACAGAAAAAATCGACCCATGCTTTTTCAGCTGCCGCATTTAGTCATTGATTGTTCGACCATGGATGTTCATTGGCAGGCTCATGAGCGTGGGAACACGAAAAATCTTCGGAGCAGGATTGCGTTGAAGAACTTTTCCGAGAACAGGAGATGGGAAGTATGAAAGTCATCATAGTCGGGGGAGGTATTGGTGGTCTTAGTACTGCCATTGGCTTGTCCAGAAAAGGATTTTCCGTACAAGTTCTTGAAAAGGCTCCTCAGCTGACAGAGATCGGGGCCGGGATTCAAATAGGATGTAATGGCACCTGGGTATTGAAAGAGTTCGGTCTGGAAGAAAAGATAGCTCAGGCTTGCATTGCTCCGGCGGCATGGGATTTCCGCGACCTGTATACCGGCAAGCTGCTGTACAGCGCTCCCATCAACGAGCCCGATGGCTCGCCGCACTGGGGAAGCCGTTTATACAACATACACCGTGCGGACTTGATTGATATCCTCGCCGAGGCCTTGCCCACCGGCACGGTAAAGCTTAATTCCGAATGCACGGGATTTTCCCAGGACGCCAACGGCGTCGAAGTTTATTTGAAGAATGGCGAGACCGTACGTGGTGACGTGCTGGTAGGTGCCGATGGAATCAAATCGGCAATACGGAGGCAGCTCAAGGGAGAGGAGGAGACGCGCTTTGCCGATATCCTGATGTGGCGCTCCTTGATACCGGCAGAGAAGCTCCGGGATGTCTACCTGCCTGAACGTGGCAATTACTGGACTGGGCCAGGCCGCACCCTGATCACTTACTGGCTAAGACCGAAAAACCTGTACAGCATCCTGGCATCCGTCCCGGCATCCGAGATACACAAAGAGTCCTGGACGGAAAGTGGTGATATAGAGGAATTGAAAAAATCTTTCCAGAACATAGAGCCGCGTGCGCAAAAGATGATGGACCAGATTGAAACGTCCTTCATCACCGGCATGTATTTCAGGGACCCCATCGATGGGTGGACGAACGGCCGCGTGACATTGCTGGGCGATGCCGCACATCCGATGACGCCTTACTACGCTCAGGGTGGTTCCCAATCACTGGAAGATGCTTATGTGTTTTCCGAGATGATGGCCCGAAAGGCGGCAGACAACCTGGAAGATGCGCTGATGGAATATGAGGCCCGGCGTCGGCCGCGTACCGTCAGGCTGCAGTCGGGCTCACGACGAATGGTGAAGATGACCCATGAATCGGAGCCGCAGCGTATTGCCGCTCGCAATGGCCGCTGGAAAGGGCAGCGCAGGATCGATCCTTATCTTGAGTCGGATTTTCGCATGGCCTGGGGTTACAACGTTGTCACGTCCCTCGATCGTCCGGCCAGCGAGGAACTGGGGCTCTCCGGTACGCGGGAAGGCCTCAAAATGCAGCGCCCGGAAAGCCAAAGGGCGTATGAGTTATGGAAAAACGCTTTTTCGCCGGAGGATTTTGCAGAAGGATACGACGGTTTCCGCAAAGGCTACGAGCGGCTGCTCAAGACCAACTTCCCGCTGCCCAAGGGTATTCCAGTTGCGAAGAAAGAGCTGTTTGATGTCAGTGCGCTGAGCGTCTCGGCCGCCGGCTGTGATGAGAAGACGCCTCATTTCACCATTCTGCACTTTCATGGAGGGGGTTACCTGTTGGGCTCGGCGGATAGCTCGCTGGAGTATGCCCACCGGCTGGCAGAGAACCTGAACGGGGAGTGTATCACCGTCGATTACAGGCTGGGGCCGGAGCATCCTTATCCAGCAGCGCTGGATGATGCGACAACGGCGTACCGATCCTTGCTGAATAGTGGCGTGCCGGCCTCATCCATATTGCTTAGCGGGGAATCGTCTGGCGGGGGATTGGCGATCGCACTGGCGCTGGTCATAAAAATGGCGGGAGATGCAATGCCTGCGGGCATCATTTCAGTCTGCCCTTATGCCGATCTGACCGTCAGCGGGCCAACCGTAGCGGAGTTTGCCGAGACCGATGCGGCCGCCAACCCCGATGTTCTGCGTCTGATGGCGGAGTCGTACTTCCAGGGACACGAGCCCAGGGATCCTCTGGTATCTCCCGTTTTCGCCGATCTGTCCGGGCTGCCCCCCATCTTTCTGACGGCCGCCGCGAACGAGGTGCTATTGAGCGACACGACTCGTCTGGCTGAAAGCGCCAGTTCCGCAGGCACAAGTGTGAAGCTTCGTATCGTTGAAGATTCGGTTCACGTCTATCCTCTCTTTCCATTCCTTCCGGAAACCAGGGAAGTAATGGCTGAAATAAAGGAATGGGCAAACGACCTGAAAAGTTTTTAGCAAGTAAAGGTTTGCCGTGTATTTGATTGGTCAGTAAACAAAGCATAAGTCTGATAAAGCAGGGAGAATGTGATGATTAGCATCATATCCAAGTTTCGTGGGTTTGCATGTCTTACCGTGTTGTCTCTCATAACAATAGTTCTGGCCCTCAGTAGTACGACTGCCCTGGCAAAGGGCATCTCGGGGGGCACCGTCAAGGTCGGCCTGCTGACCGACATGACCGGTGTATTTTCAAGTCTTGCCGGAAAAGGGTCAGTGGTCGCCATGCAAATGGCGGTTGATGATTTCGTGAACAACGAAAAGCCGGACTTCAAGGTCGAAACCGTTATCGGTGATCATCAAAACAAAACTGATATAGCAACAAACGTGGCGCGGGACTGGTACGACAACAAAGGGGTTGATGTCATCACGGGGCTCATCAACTCGGGAGTCGCGCTGGCCGTATCCGAGGTTGCCAGAGACAAGGATCGGCTTGAGCTGGTAACCGGTTCCGGCTCAACGCCGATCTATAGTGAAAAATGCTCGCCGAACACCGTGCTGTACGCCTGGACTACGGATTCTTTTGCCGGCACGCAAGGAAAATACCTCACCGCCGCGGGCCTGAAGACCTGGTATTTCGCTGGTGTGGATTACGTCTTTGGCCACTCACTGGTGAAAGATGCCAGCAAGGCAGTGGAAGCGGGTGGAGGGAAAGTGCTCGGCTCGACATTCTGGCCCCTGGGATCGTCCGATTTGTCCGCGCCTTTGATAAAGGCGGCAGCTTCCAAAGCTGACGTCATTGGCATAGCGACCGCTGGAGCCGGCATGGTTGAAGCTGCCCGCCTGGCCAGCAAGTTCGGCTTGACCCAAAAACAGAAAATTGCCGGGCTGGGTGCCACTTATGCCGATGTCCATGCCATGGGGCCGAAAATCGCCCAGGGAATGATGCTGGTAGAGGGCTTTTACTGGGACGCCGATGAGCAGTCCCGCGCCTTTGCAGAGCGCTATTTTAAGAAAGCAGGGAAGATGCCCAGCATGCTCAACACCGCCGTTTATTCCGCTGTTACCCAGTACCTGAAAACCGTCAAGGAAATAGGTTCGGATGATGTCAAGGATGTCTTGCACAACTGGCATGACGGCAAAAAGTTCAACGATCTGTTTCTGCGCAACGGCCACCTGAGAGCGGATAACCTGATGGTCCATGACGTTTATCTGGTGGAGGTGAAGAGCCCTGAGCAATCAAAAAGTGAATGGGACCTGTACAACATCAAAGAAGATGTCCCAGGAACCGAAGCATACCCTCCGATATCGGAGTCACTTTGCCCTAGCCTAAAGAACAAAGGGTAACGGGAATGACTAACAAGGTGTTGGAAACGGATGGCCTGTGCAAGAAATTCGGCGACTTTACGGCGGTGAAAGATGTCAGTTTCGCCGTCGAAAGGGGGAACATCCACGCCCTGGTTGGTCCGAACGGAGCAGGGAAGACAACGTTGTTCAATCTTATCACCCGGTTTATCAGCCCAACGGAGGGAGAGATTCTGTTTGAAGGGGTGCCTGTCTCCCAGGTGGCGCCAGCGGAAATCGCCAGGAGAGGAATCATACGATCCTTTCAGATCACATCGGTATTCAGCAATCTGACGGTTTTGGACAATGTTCGTGTTGTCTTGCTGCGAAAAATGGGTTGGTCATTCTCTTTCGTGAAGAGCAGGAAAGCTCTGGACAAGATGAATGACGAGGCCATGGAGGCCCTGGATTGCGTTCGTCTTGGCGAGTTTGCGTCCGAGATCGCCGGCAATCTTCCCTACGGCAGGAAGCGGGCGCTGGAGCTTGCGGTAACGCTGGCCATGGATCCCGTTTTGATGCTGCTTGATGAGCCAACGCAAGGCATGGGCTACGAGGATGTCCAGCATATAGCAGGCTTGATCAAGGAGGTGTCCGCAGGCCGCAGTGTTCTCATGGTGGAGCACAACATGACAATGGTCGCCCAGATCGCAGACAGGCTGACCGTTCTTCAGCGGGGCGAAATAATTGCTGATGGTCGCTATGAAGATGTCTCGAAAGATCCGGAGGTCATCAGCGCTTACCTGGGAGGCGGAGGCGTTGCCAGGGAGTATGAACATGCGACCCAATGAGTCCGTGATTCTCGATCTGCAGGACGTGTCGGCCTGGTATGGGCAGTCCCGTGCGCTGCACGGTGTGAACTTCTCGGTTCACGAGGGCGAGGTGGTAGCCCTCCTGGGGCGAAATGGAGCCGGCCGTACAACGACATTGCGCACGATATTGGGGCTGGTGGGAAAGCGTACCGGACTCGTACAGGCTTTCGGCCGGGACATCTGCAAATGGCCATCATACCGGATCGCTCGCCTGGGGGTCGGATATTGCCCCGAGGAGAGAGGTATTTTCTCCAAACTCACCTGTGAGGAAAACCTGAAATTGCCATGGCAGATCAAGACATCGGATGCCGCCATGTCTCTGGAGGAGATTTACCAGCTGTTCCCCAATCTGGCGGAGCGGCGGTACAGCAAGGGGTTGTCTTTATCGGGGGGCGAGCAGCAGATGCTGGCGGTTGCCCGAATCTTGCGTACCGGGGCTCGCTTGTTGTTGCTGGATGAGATTTCCGAGGGGTTGGCACCCGTCATAGTGGAGGGGTTGGCGGAGGCTATTCAGACGCTGAAGAAGCTGTCGTTCACGATTCTGCTGGTTGAGCAGAATCTGGCTTTTGCCGCTAGCCTGGCTGATCGCCTTCTGGTCATGGAGCATGGTTGCGTAATAAAAAGCCTGTCTTCCAGTGAGCTGGAAGCCCAGCGCTCCTGGGTGCAGGAAAAACTCAGCATTTAATGACGCTAAAAATAGTGGTTGCATATCATGGATATTTTTGGAGTGCCGCTAAACCTGTTTTTCCTGCAGCTCTTCTTTGGGCTGACCAATGGCTGCTTCTATGTTTTGCTCAGCCTGGGGCTCACTCTTGTTTTCGGGATGCTTCGCATCATCAACTTCAGCCACGGCGCCATTTTCACTCTTGGCGGCACCTTCGCGTGGGCGGCCCAGGAGTATTTTGCCGTAAACTACTGGGTGATGCTGTTGCTGGCACCGATAGTCATCGGCATCTTCGGCATCATCATCGAAAGGGTGCTAATCAGAAGGATATATGGTCTCGACGACCTCTATAGTGTGCTGCTGACGCTGGGGCTGACACTGATCATCGACGGCGCTATTCGTTCTGCATTCGGCGTCGCTGGCCACTCCTACGAACAAACCACCTTCGGAACGGTAAGTTTCGGGCCGATCATGGTGCCCCTGTACAGGCTGTGGGTGGTTGTTTTCTCCCTGCTTGTCTGGTTGGCGGTCTGGCTGCTGGTTGAAAGGACCAAGCTGGGCTCTTACCTGCGGGCGGGTGTCGAGAATGCGAAGCTTGTGGGCGCACTCGGTATCAACATATCGACACTTACAAGCCTGTCATTTGGTCTCGGGATGGGGTTGGCAGGGCTGGCCGGAGTGCTGGCGGCCCCGATCAAAACTATATCTCCCGTTTCGGGGGAAAACATTCTTGTTGTGGTGTTCGCTGTTGTCGTGATTGGAGGCATGGACTCCATGAAGGGGACGCTACTTGCGGGGATCGGACTGGGGCTAGTGGAAAGCCTGGTTAGAATCTATTACCCGGAAGGGTCCTCGGTCATCATATTCGTGATAATGGGTGCGGTGCTCCTGTTGCGCAAACAAGAAATGAAGAAGGTGGAGATATGAGCCAGGACTATATCGGAGCGGCGCGCCCGACATATCTGTACATTTATATCGCGGGCACCGTGCTTTTGCTGATAGCGCCCCTTATCGGCCTTTATCCGGTGCTTGGGACAAACATGCTCTGTTTCGCAATATTTGCCACCGGCTACTACCTGCTGCTGGGTTGTACCGGCTTGCCCTCATTGGGCCATGCGGCCTTTTTTGGTGTGGGAGGATATCTGGCTGGCTACGGCATCAAGGTGATCGGCATCACCCCGGAAGTGGCGTTGCTGGCAGGGGCTTTGAACGGAGCCGTGCTGGGTTTGATCATGGGGATTGTCGCTGTAAGGCGGTCCGGCATCGTTTTTGCCATGGTCACGCTGGCCCTGGCGCAAATCGTCTATTTTCTTTGTGTGCAAATACCGCAGACCGGAGGAGAAGATGGCATTGTCGGTATCAGCCGAGGAATGCTGTTCGGGGTGATAGATTTGAGCAGCGATACCGTGATGTATTACGTCACGCTGTTTTTCTTCCTGGCGATCTTCTACTTCATATTGAGAGTGGTGAGATCTCCGTTCGGCCTCTTGCTGAGTGCCATAAAGCACTCTGAATACAGGGTCATCTCTGTAGGTTTCAAACCCAACAATTACAAACTGCTCGTCTTTGTCATATCCGCTTCAATATCCGGTCTCGCGGGATCCCTGAAGGCGATGAGTACGGGGGTTGCCACTCTGGGTGATGTCCATTGGATGACCTCCGGCTACGTGCTGCTGATGGTGTTGCTTGGCGGGCTGGGAACGATATTGGGGCCGACTGTTGGTGCGCTTGTGTTGGTGTTCCTGGAGAACAAACTGGGAGCCATAGGGGTGTTTCTGGGAAGCGTGACCGGTATCAGTTGGTTCGGAACACTGGGACAGTCAGTGCCGATGGTTCTGGGAGTCCTTTTTGTTCTTTGCGTCATCGTCTTTCGGCAGGGCATTGCCGGAGGGTTGATGCTCTTGCTCGAGCGAATATCCTCGAACAGGAAAAGGCCCGACGACCCAGGCGATTTCGATTGATAGGGGGCGGCTTGAGGTGGAACGGCCATGAGACGTGAGGGCAAAGTGAATGCCAAGAGGAAATCAATACTTCTAATAATCGGAATGGTGCTTATTGGCGCCAGCCTGAGGGGCTCTTTTACGGGAGTGGCCCCCTTGATAGATGCCATCAGTCTGGATTTCGGGCTTGATGGCTTCCAGGCAGGGCTGATTACCGCCATACCTGTTCTTGCCTTCGGTGTGATATCGCCTTTTACCGGCGGAATCAGCAGAAGATACGGCCTGGAGCAGGCGTTGTTTCTGGCTATCGCGCTGATGATCCTGGGAATAATCATCCGTTCGGCAGGCTTGCTGTGGTCCTTTTACATCGGGACCGTGATTGTCGGCGCCGGAATCGCAATCGCCCAGGTGCTTCTGCCGAGTCTGGGGAAGCGCGACTACCCCAACAACATACCCTCGGTTACCGCCACTTGGGTGCTCGCCGCCGGTGCCGGGGGGGCGCTTGCTTCGGTGAGTGTGGTTCCCTTGAGCCAGCAGTTTGGCTGGCGTATGGCAGCCTTCCTGTTGGTCATTCTTCCATTAGCAGCCGGGCTGGTTTGGCTCAGGCAACTGCGTGGGCGCCCTGATGTCCCGGATGTTATTCCGGAGCAGGCGCCCAGTGACGTACGAGTATGGCGCTGCTCTCTGGCGTGGCAAATCACGGTATTCATGGCCTGCAATTCAGTCATCTTCTACACCATGGTGAACTGGCTTCCTTTGATGCTGGTCAACAAGGGAATTTCTGAAAGCCATGCAGCATCTCTGCACGGTGAGATGTTGTTGGCGACGGCGATACCGGCTCTTTTCTTCGGACCTCTCATCAAGCGAATGCGTGACCAGCGCCTGATAGCGGCAAGCATGGGCATCCTGATGTTCATTGGTGTTACCGGAATAAACTATTCAAGTGGCTTCATGTTTGCGTGGGTGCTGTGTCTGGGCCTGGGATCAGGCGGCGGTATCTTGCTTGCCTGGATCTTCATGGGGCTGAGAACGAATAATCCGCTTGAGGCCGTCAAGCTGTCTGGCATGGCTCAATGCCTGGGGTACATGCTCGCGGCATTCGGCCCCATATTGGCGGGGCAGGGCAAGGATTTGCTGGGAAGCTGGAGTGTGGTTCTTTTGATTGCTGCTTTGCTGGGGCTCGCCATGGCCATCTTCGGCGTCCTTTCGGGGCGCGATATTACACTATCGTAATGAATGAGGGTCAGGGTAATCGCTACGCAAGAAAGGTGTTATGATAACGCGCCGCGGTAGACGAAGACGCAACGAAACGGAAAGCACGATGACAGAGTTCAAAGCACGGCAGGGGCGTAGTGGGGCACTACTGCCTTACAACCGCCAAGAGCCGCTTTTCCTTGGTCAAAATATTGAAGAAGACGTAAAGAAAATCAACGATCGCTCCGGGGGAGGTTCCATGCGGAATCGTATCCTCCTTGTTGCGATCGCGTTGTTCGCAGAGCGCGGTTACGAGAATCTCAGTATGCGAACTCTTGCCAGTTGGGTTGGTTTGAAGCCGTCCACCTTATATAACTACCACCAATCAAAACAAGCGCTGCTCATCGATGCCATAGAGCTCATCATGGATGACTTCTTCGGATTCATCCTCAATGACATCGATGCTATCCCGCGTGCACAGCGCCTTTTCGAGATCATCCGGCGCCATGCCAGCTACAAGATGACCTATCAGCTTATATCGCGCGCCAATGACCGCTTGATTGATCCAGGCTTTACCAAGATGTTTCTTCCGGAAGATGCCGCGCGTCATTTTATCGGTCGAATGGCCGAGTATCGCCATATCGTACAGGATCTGATTACAGACCACGTCAAGGAAGATGATCCGCTGGACATCAAAATCGCCACATTGGCGATTCTGATCCAGTGTGATCGCATGGCTTACTGGTATAAGCCGGATGGCGAGCTCTCGTTCAATGAGGCGCTGCAGCAAGTTGTCATATTCGCTTGCCGCATACTGCGCAAACGCCCGCCGCCGATGCCTTCATCCCCGCGCCCCAACTAACGACGAATGGGGAGTTCGTGGTTTGCGGTTTGCGGCCTCAGACCGCCCACTCGATGAGCCACAACCAGACCGCCATCACCGGAACCAGAATGGCGAAAAGGGAGCCGTTCCAGAGCCAGGCAATAGCATAGGGGGAGCGGCCGACCAGCTCGGCGAGAATCATCATCGAAGCGGTAAACGGCGACACCAGCATGGAAATCGCCCAGGCGGTCATGAAGGTGGTGGCGAGCACCGCCGGCTCCAGGCCAATG
>Ga0164242_10010020_pt1 | contig 10174 bp, 8 predicted proteins | sample OricomgcompostMG_FD_108783 | JGI IMG/M metagenome (GOLD analysis project Ga0164242, IMG submission 108783) | Miracle-Growth compost microbial communities from Emeryville, California, USA - Original compost - Miracle growth compost (MG) ... | reverse complement strand
CGTCGATCATGCCGCACTACCGTGGAAACTGACCCTGTCCACCACCGCACCGGCCGCCTCCCCCAACATCGTCGCCCAAGGCGACGGAAGCTCCATCACCTGCCGCGTCACCGTCGACGACGAACTCAAAGACACCAAAACCTCCAACGGCGTGCACGCCCAGACCTTCTGCCTGGTGAAATCCGCATGAGCGAGCCTTGCCGAGCGAATCAACGGATGACATGCAGGCTCCGAGCCTGCGAGGAGACTGCATGAGCACCCCCACCGACGCCCCGACCGACAGCTTCCCCGCTGCCGCCCAGCAGCACCGACCCCTGATCCCCCGGCTGATCCGCACCTTCGCGATCCCGCTCATCATCGTTTGGGTCGCCGCCATCGGCATCCTCAATGTCGTTGTGCCGCAACTCGAAGAGGTCGGCAAGATGCGCTCGATCTCGATGAGCCCGGCCGATGCGCCGGCGATGATCGCGATGAAGCACGTCGGCTCGGACTTCAAGGAGTTCGACTCCGACAGCTCCGCCATGGTGGTCCTGGAGGCCGACCATCCGCTCGATGCCGCCGCGCACGCCTACTACGACGCGGTGGTCAAGAAGCTCGAGGCCGATACCGCGCACATCGAGCACGTCCAGGACTTCTGGAGCGACCCGCTGACCGCCGCCGGCTCGCAGAGCGCCGACGGCAAGGCTGCCTACGTGCAGGTGTACCTGCGCGGTAACCAGGGTGAATCACTGGCCAACGAGTCCGTCGCGGCCGTCGAGGACATCATCAAGAGCGTTCCGGCGCCGTCCGGTCTGAAGACCTATGTCACCGGCGCGGCCGTGCAGGCCGCCGATATGAACGTCGCCGGTGACCGCAGCATGCAGATGATCGAAGGCGTGACCTTCGCGGTCATCATCGTCATGCTGCTGCTGGTCTACCGCTCGATCATCACCGTGCTCATCGAGCTGGTGATGGTGGTGCTGCTGTTGTCCGCGGCCCGCGGCGTGGTGGCCTTCCTGGGCTTCTACAACATCATCGGACTGTCGACCTTCGCCACCAACCTCTTGGTGACATTGGCCATCGCCGCGGCCACCGACTACGCGATCTTCCTGATCGGCCGATATCAGGAGTCACGGGGCGCGGGCGAGTCGAAAGAAGACGCCTACTACACGATGTACCACGGCACCGCGCACGTCATCCTCGGTTCGGGATTGACCATCGCCGGTGCGACGTTCTGCCTGCACTTCACCCGACTGCCCTACTTCCAATCCCTGGGCGTCCCGCTGGCCATCGGCATGGTCACCGTGGTGTTCGCCGCCCTGACCTTGGGCGCCGCGATCATCGTGGTGACCAGCAAGATGGGCGCCCTGGACCCCAAACGCGCACTGCGCGAACGGGGTTGGCGCAAGATCGGTGCCGCCATCGCCCGCTGGCCCGGACCGATCCTGGTCGGCGCCCTGGCGCTGGCACTGGTCGGGCTGATCGCCGTGCCGGGTTACCGCACCAGCTACGACGACCGGCGCTACCTGCCTGCAGACCTGACCTCCAACCAAGGTTTTGCCGCAGCGGACCGGCACTTTTCCAATGCCAAGATGAACCCCGAGCTGCTGCTCGTCGAGACCGACCACGATCTGCGCAACCCCGCGGACTTCCTGGTGATCGACAAGATCGCAAAAGCCGTTGTGGCCGTCCCGGGCGTCGCTCAGGTCCAGGCGATCACCCGGCCACAAGGCACCCCGATCGAACACTCGACGATCCCGTTCATCATGGGCATGCAGAGCACCACGCAGGTGCTGAACCAGAAGTATTCCGAAGACATGACGCGCGACATGCTCAAGCAGATCGGTGACATCCAGACCAGCATCGACACCATGACCGCGATGCAGAAGATCACCGTGCAGATGGCCGATATCATGCACAGCATGGTGGCCAAGATGCATGGCATGGTCGCCGATGTGCAGGATCTACGCGACCACATCTCGGACTTCGACGACTTCTTCCGGCCGATCCGCAACTACCTGTACTGGGAACCGCACTGCTACGACATCCCGTCGTGCTGGTCGATCCGGTCGATCTTCGACACCCTCGATGGCATCGACACGATGACCGACGACATCCAGAGCATCCTGCCCGACATGGACAAGATGGATGCCCTCATGCCGCAGATGGTTGCGATCATGCCTCCGCAGATCGAGACCATGACGAACATGAAGAAGTACATGCAGATCATGTACGCCACCCAGAAGGGGCAGCAAGACCAGCAAGCCGAGGGCCAGAAGAACTCCAGCGCCATGGGCGAGGCCTTCGACAAGGCCAAGAACGACGACACCTTCTATCTGCCGCCCGAGGCGTTCGACAACCCCGATTTCAAGCGGGGTATGAAGAACTTCATCTCGCCGGACGGTAAGTCGGTGCGTTTCATCGTCCAGCACGAGGGCAATCCGATGACGCCCGAAGGCATTGCGAAGATCGACCAGATCAAACAGGCCGCCAAGGAGGCCATCAAGGGCACCCCGTTCGAGGGCGCCAAGATCTACCTCGCCGGTAGCGCAGCCACCTTCAAGGACATGGCCGACGGATCGCAGTACGACCTGTTGATCGCCGGGATCTCGGCGCTGGCACTGATCTTCATCATCATGCTGATCATCACCCGCGCGGTGGTGGCCTCCGCGGTCATCGTGGCAACGGTGGTGATATCGCTGGGCGCCTCGTTCGGCCTGTCGGTATTGATCTGGCAGCACCTGATAGGCCTGGAACTGCACTGGATGGTGCTGGCCATGTCGGTGATCATCCTGTTGGCCGTCGGTGCCGACTACAACCTGCTGCTGGTCTCCCGATTCAAGGAGGAGATCCACGCGGGCCTGAACACCGGCACCATCCGCGCCATGGGTGGCACCGGCTCGGTGGTGACCTCGGCCGGCCTGGTGTTCGCGTTCACCATGATGTCGATGGCCGTCAGCCAATTGCAGATCATCGGCCAGGTGGGCACCACCATCGGTCTGGGTCTGCTGTTCGACACCCTGGTGGTGCGCTCGTTCATGATGCCCGCGATCGCGACACTGCTGGGCAAGTGGTTCTGGTGGCCGCAGATCGTGCGGCAGCGTCCGGTGCCCGCGCGGTGGCCCACACCGTCCGAGAAGACATCCGTCTGAATCTGTGCTCAACCGGCGCCGGCGCACTCCCACAGTGCGCCGGCGCTACTCTTTTTCGCGCTGACCGCCGACTTTCTGGCCAAAACCCGTAGCGTCGGCGAGGGATGGAACCGAACGGCGCTCCCCTGCGTCAAATTCAGGCATGGGGGAGATTTTCTTGGCGACCGAGGCAATGGCAGTCGGCGTCACCAGACACGCACTGCAGACCAAGTATCTGAAGGTGCACCAAAATGTCTACGTACCAATAGATTTCGAATGGACCGCGCACAGCCGCGCGGTCGCGGCGTGGCTGTGGTCGAAACGCAGGGCCACGCTGGTCGGACACTCTGCCGCCGCGGCGTTGCGCAGCAGGTGGCTGCCTGATCACGCGCCGGCCGAGCTATCTCGAACCCGCACCCCCGCGCCGCCCGGAATAGTGGTGCACCGCGGCGCCATCGCCCCCGACGAACTGACCGAGATCGGCGAAATGCGGTGCACCACCGCCGCCCGCACCGGCTACGACCTGGGCCGACGACTACCGTTCGAGACGGCCGTCATCCGGATTGATGCGCTGCTGAATGCCACCGGATGCGCTGTCAGCGACGTCGCAGCAATCGCGCGGCGATACCCGGGAGCTCGCGGCATACGTCGGCTACGGACCGCACTCGAGTTCGTCGACGCGGGAGCAGAATCACCGCAGGAGACCCGACTACGTCTGCTGATGGTGAATTCAGGTCTGCCACGACCTCGGACGCAAATCCCGGTCGTCGACCAATGGGGCGTGGTGCGCCGTCGCATCGACATGGGCTGGTCCGACTGGATGGTCGCGGTGGAGTACGACGGGGAACAGCACTGGACCGATAGTAACCAGCACGCCGAAGACATCGATCGGTTGGAGTTTCTGGCGGCCTGTGGTTGGACGATCATCCGGGTCAGCCGCGACCAGTTGCGCTATCGGCCGCACGAGATCATCGCACGCATCCGTCGGGCGCTGCTGGCGGCGGGATGCCCACTGTGAGTCTCGCCGACGCTACGGGTTCTGGCGATAAACCTGCCGAAGCGCAGCACAAACCGTAGCGTCGGCGCACAAAGTAGGGCCAATCAGCGAAAACCTAGCTGGCGAATCCCCGACCCGCAGACCAGGCGAACACGGCGTAGGCCGCCGATGCCGCGAGCTGCTGGATATCGGTCTCACTGCCGCCGAGCTGGCGCATGCGATCGGCGAACGTGGACCCGATGATGTCCGAGCACGTCGACACCATCTCCGACATTGAGGCGCTGGCCGCGTCGGGGTACTGCACCGACCGGTCCGACAACTTGACTACTGCTCCCACGATCGCTCCTGACCGAACTTCAAATCCTTGATACCACTTTATTTTATCGGCTAACTACCTGCTCTGACGAGGATGTTTGTGGTGATATTGATCAGGATACCCAAAGAATTGTGGAATTCGTCACACCGACGTGCCGATGTTCCCACACTGTGACCACCCGACACTCACCACTGATCCCAGGGCACACTCCAATCTCCGTTCTGCCAGAGCTGCAACGGCTTGCCACCGGTATTACGGACCTCGACGACGTCGCCGGGCACCGAGAAGTTGTAGAACCACGACGCGTTATCGCGGTTGAGGTTCAGACAGCCGTGGCTGGTGTTCGTTTTGCCCTGCGCCCACACCGTCTCATCGAGTTCATGCAGGTAGATGCCGTCGGAGCTGATCCGCACCGCATACGGGATGGTCACCTTGTAGCCCAGGTGCGAGTTGATCGGCAGGCCATAGGTCGACGAGTCCATGACCACGGGATTGCTCTTGTCCATCACCGTGTAGGTACCGGGCTGGGTCCAAAAGCTCAGGGTCTTGCCGTTGACCGTCTGACTGCCGCCGCGGCCCATCGATGTGGGCATCTTGCGCACCAGGGTGCCACCGTCATAGACACTGACCTGCTTGGTGTTGTCATCGGCGATCGAGATATGCGAGGCGCCGATGGTGAACGTCGGACCCGAAGCAATCGACACCACCGTGCCGGGAACCCAGTACTGCGGCGGACGCCAGTGGGCGGTCTGGTTGTTCACCCAGTGCCAGCGACCGGACACCGGGGGGTTTGCCTGCACAGCGACCGACTGTTCGGCGGCGGCACGGTCACCGACCGGCGCAGCAAAGTGCGCCACGATGACCGTCCCGACGCCGTAGACGCCACCTTCACGGATCGGGGCACCCGAGGTCATCGCGAACGACGCCGGCGGCGGGCCCGCAGGTGGGGCGTCCTCGTCGTCGGCGGCGGCCACCCCGACCGGCGCCCAGAAACAGACCAACAGAACCGCGATCAACGCGCGCACCAGCACAAGCATGCGGTCACAGTACAGACGCGCCATCGACCGCCCCTTCCTGTGCCGGCTTCCCGTTTCCACCCGGCCAACCGCGGCCGCCGGACTGCTATTCCTCAGCAGAATCTGCTTACTTTCAGCAAACATACGGATGCGCACTGAGCAACAGATAGTCAACGCATAAGAATTAGCTGAGGTTGGACCACAAGCACATCTGCGCAGCTAACGTGATCGCGCGCACACCGGCACTAGCATCGTCAGTGATGGAACAGCACTCCGACGGACTCAGCCCGCAACGAATCAAACGCGCCGATCTGGTGTTGTCCGGCGGCGGCGTCAAGGGCATCGGCCTGGTCGGCGCAGTGGTGGCCCTCACCGACTCCGGGTACCGCATCCGCCGGATCTCGGGGACCTCGGCGGGTTCTCTGGTGGGTGCGGTGGTCGCGGCCGGCCTCGATCAGCTCAGTGGCGCCGATCTACGACGTCTCGCAATGTCGTTGCCCTACCGCAAATTCCTCGATCCCGACCCGGTGGCGCACCTGCCGTTGCTGGGCATGGCATGGCAGGCCATCCGCGGCCAAGGCCTGTACCGCGGCGACTACATCCGGGACTGGGTGGCGGCCGAACTCGAGAAATTCGGCGTGCACACCTTCGGCGATCTGGCACTCGACGACGACGAACTGCCCCCACAACAGCGCTACCGACTGGTGGTGACGGTCGCCGACATCACCCGCGGACACCTGGTCCGGTTGCCGTGGGACTACCGTCGGCTCTACGGCCTCGACCCCGACCAGCAGTCGGTGGCCGACGCGGTCCGGGCGTCGATGGCGATCCCGTTCTTCTTCCGGCCGGTCACCATCACCAGCGCCGCAGGCGTCACCTCGACACTGATCGACGGCGGCCTGCTGTCCAATTTCCCGATGTATTCGCTGGACCGGATCGACGGCAAGCCGCCCCGCTGGCCGAGTTTCGGCATCACCGTGACGGCCAAGAACCCCGGCGACGGTGACGGTGACGCCGAACCCGGCCTGGAACCGCTGATCGATCTGCCCGGTGCGCCCACGTTGCTCAAGGGTCTGATCAACACCGCACTGCTGGGCCATGACCAGACCTACCTCAGCCAGCCGTCGGTGGCCGCCCGCACCATTGCGGTGGACTCGTCCGGGATCGGCTACCTGAATTTCAATATCTCGCAGACCGAACGAGAAACCTTGTACGACAACGGCTATCGAGCGGCGCGGGAATTTCTCACCAACTGGGACTGGGACGCGTACCTACGGCAGTTCCATCCCCGCGCCCACAACAGCTTCGAACCGTGAGAGCTAGATGGGTCGGGGAACCCCGTCCGGTCCGATCGTCAGCCCCGGGCACAGGAACATCATCGCGCTGTTCATGACGGCGGAGGCGGCCGCCTTGGGCAGCTTGAGGTCCCTGGCGATGTCATCGGAGGCCTGGTTTGTGGTCTCGCCGGCGTAGACGAACATGTTGCAGGTGCGGCGCCCGACGGTCAGCAGGTCCGCATCGTCGGTCTTGACCAGACCATGCAGGTTGTCCAGATAGGCCACTTCGGCCGCGGTGGCCGCGGTCTTGGTCGGCACGCACTCCAGCGGGTTGTTCCGTTCCGCGCAGGAGCCGAGCAGTCCAGGGCCCGAGTCCGCTGTCGCAGGTCCGCTGCCGAACAGGCCCACCGACAGCACCGCGGCAATCAAGGACCCGACTGACGTTCGACACACCACCATGCCAACCCCATTCAGTCCGCTCGACGGCCAAGTACATGCACGAAACATCCACCCAGGCCAGACGGATTGCGCGGCCATACCGGAATAATAAGGATTACGCGGCCGATTCGATCACCGAACCCGCAATCCGTCATCGCGAATCAACTGACGCACATGTCAATTCGGCGTCGGTCAGTGGAACCCGACGCCTCGAACGGCCAGTTGCGTCACCGCTTCGACGGCCACCTCGCGCAGCACGCCCGAAGGATCCAGCTCCGGCGGCCACGGGCCGGCGAACTGCCTGATCGCGATCGCGCGGTTCGCCGCCGCACGTTGCACCGCGGCCAGCGCAACCGCGGGCCCGGAATCGGCCCGCCCGGACCGGAACCGGCCGACCGCGGCGAGCAGCGAGGAATGCGCGGGCCGGGCCAGCTCTACGCCACCGATCACTCGGCCGCGTCCGATCCAGGTGTCGACGACCTCGTCGCCCAGCCCATCGATGAGCTCACCGAACGCCATCAGTTCGGTGGCCGCCAATGCATGATCGCGTGACGAATTGAGCACTCCCCCGATGATCTCGATCGTCGGCGCGCCGCGGCGGCCATCCGGACTGAACCGCAGGGTGCGACGCCCTCGCGTCGACGCCAGGGCGTACTGCCAGGGATCGATCGCCGAGCCTGCCGGTTGCTCGGTGTCGTACAGCCAACGCAGGCCGGCCAGTAATGCCGGCAGATGCGCCGACACGGCAATCACATCGGCCCGCAGTCGGCGATCCGGCCGCAGGCATTGGCGCACGGACGACCGTCCGAGTTGATATCGCGCCATATTCGAATCCGCCCTTCGCACAACACCGGCCCGGGAATCCGGAATCAGTTCATCCACTCCGGTCACAACTCACGCAGCAAACACGTAACCGACCAGCGACCAGCCCAATCCCATCCCGGTGGCAATATTCAAGATCGACAAATTTGCTCAGTTCTGATGCCCTGGCAAATTCCCCCTGTCGGTAACATCAGCCTACACGAGGGTCGGCGAAGGTGATGCGAATCACGGCGAAGGATCTGGAATTTTTCAGAGAACCAGCAGATGAATAGCGAATAGCGGGGGTAGATGATGATATCCACCCGGCGGCGGTGGGCTTCATGCCGCCGCGCTCCAGCCGTGGACAGATCCGCAAACCGGGCCGGATAGCTAATATATCGACGCGCTCAGCAAACCGTAAGCCAGAACCGCGGCGGCCCATGGAGCCACCCCGGTGTTTGCCGTCATGGCAAATATTTCGATTGTCACCCATGTGACCGCGTCCCACCCCCTCCAGGGCAGCGTCACCAATACCGCACACATGATCTGAACGCACCGAAAGGGCTTCGGCACCAATCGCTTCCACACCACCGGTGAACCCCGCGCCGCCGAGGTGGCCCGCTCTCGGCCCGGACACTCACCGGTTCGCGAACGCGTTGCGGCCCCGGGCGTGGGCTATCGACGCATCGCCCGCGACCCGACACGCAAGATGGGGTTCATCCGGCCCTCACCTGCGCGCCCACTGCGGGTCGTCTCGACGGAGTGCACTACCCACATGGCCGAAGCAGACACCCGCACCGCAGCATCCGAGATCACCCGCGATGAACCCGTCGACGTCACCACCGAGGTGGTCGGCATCGTCGAGACCGCCAGCCCCAAGCGCACCCTGGCGATCCGCCAGGTCCTGACCCGTCAACTCGACGCCGGCCAGGGCCTCACCGGTGAGCTGCTCGGTGCGGCCACCGACATCTCGGCCCTGCTGGCCCACACCCCGGCCACTGTGATCAGCGAGATCGAGGACGGCGCAAGCCTTCCCGAGGCGCTGAACACCACCCGCGACGGACTGTCCGACGACCTCAACGCCGCCGGAAATCGGATCCGCGGCGCCGTCGGCCGATACGTGGTCGGCCAGGCTGTGCTGCCCAATTCGGTCATCAGCGGGGGTTCCGACGTCGCCGAAGCGGTGCTGCGGGCCCGTGGTTCGGTGCTCGACGCGGCAGTGAGCGCGGCGTTCACCCTGGCCCGCATCGCCGCCGAAGGTGGTGATGTGCGCAACGGTTACAGCCGCGAGCGCAGCCAGGTCGCCGACCGGGTCGGTGCGGCGCGCTCCGAGGTCGGGGCGGCGGTCAGCCGCGCCCGGCAGGAGATCGTCGACGCTGCCGCACCGCTGTACGTCACGGTTATCGACGGTGCCGCCATTTCCGAATAGTGGCGGTGGCGCTGGCGTGCCAACCCGCGGGGTGACACACTCAGCCAAGTGCAAACACTTTCGCGCCGTGGCTTTCTCGCGCTGACTGCTGGATCCGCACTGCTGGCGGCCTGCAGCAAGCCGCAGCCGTCGGGCACCGTGGCCTCGGACGGGTCGGTGACCATCGACCACGCATTCGGGCAGACCAAGATCCCCGGCCCGCCCAAGAAGGTGGTCAGCGCCGGGTACACCGGGCAGGACGACCTGCTCGCCGTCGGTGTGGTGCCGATCGCGGTGACCGAATGGTTCGGTGGCCAGCCGTCCGCGGTGTGGCCCTGGGCCCGGCCCAAACTCGGTGGCGCACAACCGGTCGTGCTGAATCTGGACGACGGCATCCAGGTGGACAAGATCGCCGAACTCAAACCCGACCTGATCATCGCCGTCAACGCCGGACTGGACGCGGACACCTACAAGAAGCTGTCCGAGATCGCGCCGACGGTCGCCCAGAACGGGCAGGACGCCTTCTTCGAACCGTGGAAGGACCAGGCCACCACCATCGGGCAGGCGGTGTTCAAGGCCGATGAGATGACCAAGCTGATCGACGATCTGGACGCCCGGTTCGCCGCCGTCGACAAGACCTATCCGGTGCTGACCGGTCGCAAGGTGTTCCTGGTCAACGGCGCTCCCACGGTGGCGGGTGTGACGGTGATACCGGCGGGCTGGCGCACCGCGTTCCTCGACCAGATGGGCATCGGCACCCCCGGCGGGCTGGACAAGTTCGCCCAGGGCCAGCACGCGTTCGTGCCACGCG
>Ga0164242_10010019_pt1 | contig 10177 bp, 7 predicted proteins | sample OricomgcompostMG_FD_108783 | JGI IMG/M metagenome (GOLD analysis project Ga0164242, IMG submission 108783) | Miracle-Growth compost microbial communities from Emeryville, California, USA - Original compost - Miracle growth compost (MG) ... | reverse complement strand
ATGATTACGGCGTCGCTCGCCGTCTGCCTGGTGCTGGGCGGCATCGCTTCGCTCATCGTTGGTCTGATTACGGGGGCTGCGTTTCGCCGCTTGTCCCAGGTACGGCAAGCGATGGCCGCGATCGGAAACGGCTCGGGTGACCTCACGCAGCGGCTTCCGGCACAGGGGCGCGACGAGGTAGCGGACATCGCGGGCTCGTTCAACAGCTTTGTCGGGAAGCTACAGCAAATGATGCGCGAGATCCGCGAAGCGAGCGATGCCGTGCGCTGTGCTGCCGGGGAGATCGCCGCCGGCAACCACGACCTCTCGTCGCGTACCGAATCGGCGGCAGCCAGCCTTCAGCAGACGGCTGCGTCGATGGAGGAGATCACTGCAACGGTCGGCCAGTCCGCCGCCGCGACCCGGCTGGCCGACGAGCGCGCCGCGAGCGCCCTGCAGATTGCGTCGCACGGCGGCGAAGTCGTTAGCGAGGTCGTCGCGACGATGGGCACGATCGAGGCTGCCTCCGGCCGGATCGGCGACATCATCGGCGTCATTGACGGCATCGCGTTCCAGACCAACATCCTGGCGCTGAACGCCGCCGTCGAGGCCGCGCGCGCGGGGGAACATGGGCTGGGTTTTGCGGTCGTCGCCCAGGAAGTGCGCAGTCTGGCGCAACGCAGTGCGCTGGCCGCACGCGAAGTGAAGACATTGGTCGAGTCGACAGTGGCGAGCGTGGCGGAGGGCTCGGACGAAGTGGGACAGGCCGGCCAGACGATGCGCGAGATCGTGCTCAACGTGTCCGGCGTAACGACGATCATTTCTGATATCAGGGCTGCTGCCGATCAGCAAATGCGCGGTATTGAAGAAGTCAACCGCGCGGTTACGCAACTCGACGAGATGGTTCAGCATAACGCGGCGCTCGTCGAGGAGTCGACCGCAGCGGCTTCAGCGTTGCGGATCCAGGCCGATCAGCTTGCGGCGACGGTCGGACAGTTCAGGATCGCCTGAAAAAGCGGAGCGCAGCCCTCTCACTTGCCCGACTGGACCGTGCCGCTTTCGGCCGATCCATAAGAGGCGTTCGTCAGGGTCTCCTGTTGGGCGACATTCGCCTCGGCGCGTTTGAGACTGTCCGGGTAAAGCCAATCACTGGCGTACGGGTTGTAGCCGGCCTTCTCGAGCTGGATGAGACGCGCGTGCACCTGGGCACGCGTCAGCGGCTCAGCGGATTGAGCGTGTGCGAAGGCCGGGAGTAGAAAGCAGGCGATGACAGCAGCGTTTTTGGCGACGGAGTACATGTGGAGCCTCTTGGGAGGAAGTTCCGCCGCGAATCGTTCGCAGCGATGAAGAAAGTCTACGGGTTAACGACACTAGGGTAAATACTGATCGAAGGCGATTTGGCCTTGTCGTCCGCAAGGTGGACTCATTTGATAGGTATCCAGGCGAGTCGTGACGCTTGCAATTACCGCCTCTTTTTGGCGCGCGAGCAAACGCATTCGAAATCCGAGCCACTTCGCGCGTGAAGCCCCTGGTATCTCATGCACGGTCGGCACCTCGTGATGCTTCGACACGAGCGGCGCGCCGCGGCCATGCACGACTAAGGTTGCGTGCTCGCCCCCGTCCGTCGCGCGACCGGACATGACCGCCCGCAAGCGGCGAAGCTGCGCAGCTCTTAGAATGGCGCTGCTGACCAGCGGAACAGAGCGCGCACTTATGCCGAATGGGTGCGTCGCTCCCAGACCAACAAACGGAGCTTCTGCATGATTACGCTGAACATCAATGGTGAGCCGCACCAGGTCGACGCGCCTCCGGACATGCCGTTGCTGTGGGCAATACGCGATCTCGCCGGCCTGACGGGAACCAAGTTTGGCTGCGGCATCGCCCAATGCGGCGCATGCACGGTGCATCTCGACGGCGCGGCGGTGCGCTCGTGCGTGCTGCCGGTCGCGGCCGTCGGCGACAGAAAGATCACGACGATCGAAGGCGTCGGCGCTACGCCCGCCGGCAAGAAGGTACAGGCAGCATGGCGTGCACTCGACGTCGTGCAATGCGGCTATTGCCAGTCGGGGCAGGTGATGTCGGCGGCGTCGCTGCTCGCGTCCAATCCGCATCCCAGCGATGCTGACATCGACGCGGCGATGGCGGGCAACATCTGCCGCTGCGGGACCTATAACCGCATTCGCGCGGCGGTGAAACAGGCCGCCAGGGAGGCGTGATGGCAGGTGAACGCCCCGATGCACACCCCGCCGATCGCGACGCGCGACGCCCCGGCCTCACGCGCCGCTCGTTCCTCAAGTTCGCCGCGACGGTCGGCGCCGCTTCCGGCGGCGGCCTGCTATTCGGCTTCAGCGTGCCCGCCATAGGCCAGAACGAGGCCACGGCGCAGGGTGCCGCGCGCCAGTCCGTGATCGGCGGCGACGGCGTCGAGCCCCCGCCGCCGAACGTGTTCGCGCCGAACGCGTTCATCCAGATCGGCTCGGACGGCAAGGTCACGCTGATCATCCCGAAGGTCGAAATGGGCCAGGGCGTGTACACCTCGATTCCGATGCTGATCGCCGAGGAACTCGAAGTGCCGCTCGAAAGCGTCACGCTGGATCATGCGCCACCGGACGAAAAGCTCTATAGCGATCCGCTGCTCGGCGGGCAGTTGACGGGCGGCTCGACGTCGATCCGCTATGCGTGGGATCCGATGCGCAAGGCCGGCGCGAGCGCCCGCACGCTGCTCGTGACCGCTGCCGCGCAGCAGTGGCAGGTCGACCCGTCCACCTGCCACGCGCAGGCGGGCGAGGTGCTGCATCCGCCGAGCGGCCGCAGCATCGGCTATGGCCAGCTGGTCGACGCTGCGGCGAAGCTGCCGCCGCCGCAGAACGTCTCCCTGAAGGACCCGAAGGACTTCCGGCTGATCGGCACGCGCGCGAAGCGGCTCGATTCGCCCGAAAAAGTGGACGGCGTGGCCATGTTCGGTTTCGACGCGCGGCCGCCCGGCATGGTGTACGCGGCGATTGCGACGTGTCCGGTGTTCGGCGGCACGCTCGCGAGCGTCGACGACACGCACGTGAAGCAGATTCCGGGCGTGCAGCAGGTCGTGAAGTTCGACAATGGCGTCGCCGTGATCGGCGCGCATACGTGGGCCGCGAAGCGCGGTCTGCAGGCGCTGTCGATCCAGTGGAACGAGGGGCCGGGCGCGAACGTGTCGATGCAGACGATCGTCGCGGACCTGCAGAACGCCGCGAAGCGCAACGGCGCAGTGGCGCGCAAGCAGGGCGACGTGGACCACGCGTTCTCGAATGCGAAGACCCGCATCGATGCCGTGTATCAGCAGCCGTTCCTCGCGCACGCGACGATGGAACCGGTCAACTGCACGGTCCATTTGCGGCCGGATGCGTGCGAGATCTGGATCGGCTCGCAGGTGCCGACACGGGTCGTCGGCACGGCGGTGGCGCTCACCGGCCTGCCGGCGGACAAAATCATCGTGCACAACTATCTGATCGGCGGCGGCTTCGGCCGGCGGCTCGAAACGGACATGGTCACGCAGGCGATCAAGGTCGCGAAGCAGGTGCAGGCGCCGGTAAAGGTGCTCTGGACGCGCGAGGAAGACATCCAGCACGACATGTACCGGCCGTACTACTACGACGTGATTTCGGCCGGCCTCGATGCGAACGGCAAGCCGCTCGCGTGGCAGCACCGCATCGTCGGTTCGTCGGTCATGGCGCGCTTCGCGCCGCCCGCGTTCAAGGGCGGTCTCGATCCCGACGCGGTCGAGGTCGCAGCCGACCTGCCGTATGACCTGCCGAACCAGTTCGTCGATTACGTGCGCCAGGAACCGCACGCGGTGCCGACCGCTTTCTGGCGCGGCGTCGGACCGACGCGCAGCACGTTCGTTGTCGAGAGCTTCATCGACGAACTCGCGGCGCAAGCCAAGGCGGATCCGGTCGAGTACCGGCGCGATCTGCTCGGCAAGTCGCCGCGCGTGCTGAACGTGCTTAACGTCGTGACCCAGGCCGCGCAGTGGACGCCAGGCGCGCCGCAAGGCAACGGGCGCGGACGCGGCGTGTCGGTGATGCATGCGTTCGGCAGTTTCTTCGCGATCGTGGTGGACGTGTCGGTGAACGCGGGCGAGGTCCGCGTGAATCACATCACGTGCGCAGTCGACTGCGGGATGACCGTGAATCCCGACACTATCGAGGCGCAGGTGCAGGGCGGCATCATTTTCGGCCTGACGGCCGCGCTGTACGGCCAGGTGACGATCACCAACGGCCGCGTCGATCAAACCAACTTCACCGACTACCGGATGTTGCGCATCAACGAGACTCCGGGCATCGACGTGCATATCGTCAAAAGCAGCGAGGCGCCCGGTGGGATCGGCGAGCCGGGCACGGCGGCGGTGCAGCCGGCGCTCGCGAACGCGATCTTCGCGGCCACCGGCAAGCGGCTGCGGCATCTGCCGGTCGGCGATCAGCTCAAAAGCGCGTAAGCGGAGACAACCGATGAACAACCCACTGAACGGTTTCGGTGCGTCGCTTCGCATCGCGTTTTCCACGCTGGCGCTAGCATGCGCGGCGCTGCCCGCGCATGCGGCCGACACGGCCGCGGCAAACGGCAATGGCAATAGCAACGGCAGCGGTAACGCCGACGCGGCGCTGATCGCCCGCGGCGCCTATCTCGCCAAGGCGGGCAACTGCGTGGCGTGCCATACGGCGCCGCGCGGCAAGCCCTTCGCGGGCGGCCTGCCGATGACGACGCCGCTCGGCCGCATCTATGCGACCAACATCACGCCGGACCCCGACACGGGAATTGGCCGCTACACCCAGGAGGACTTCAACCGCGCGATGCGCGAGGGCGTCGCGAAGGACGGCCACAACCTGTATCCGGCGATGCCGTATCCGTCGTATGCGAAGGTCAACGATGCGGACATGCAGGCACTCTACGCGTACTTCATGCATGGGGTGACGCCGGTGCGGCAGGCGAATCGCGAGTCGGACATCAAGTGGCCGATGAACATGCGCTGGCCGCTCAAGCTGTGGAACCTCGTGTTCCTCGACAAGGGCGTGTACCGCGACAAGCCGGGCAAGGACGTCGCATGGAATCGCGGCGCGTATCTGATCCAGGGCCTCGGCCATTGCGGCGCGTGCCACACGCCGCGCGGCGTCGCGTTCGAGGAGAAGGCGCTGGACGAAAGCGGACCCGCGTTCCTGACGGGCGGCGTGCTCGACAACTGGGTCGCGTCCAACCTGACCGGCGAACACAACGTGGGTCTCGGGCGCTGGACCGAGGCGGACCTGACGGCGTTCCTGAAGACCGGCGCGAACCGGCACGCGTCCGCGTATGGATCGATGACCGACGTGATCAACGACAGCACGCAGGCGCTGAGCGATGCCGATCTCGGTGCGATGGCGACGTACCTGAAGTCGTTGCCGTCGGCCGGCGGCAACGGCGCGCCGCCGTATGCGTACGATCCGCAGACGACGAAGGTTTCGCTCGCTCACCCGGTGAACGACGCTGGCGCGCGTGTCTACAACACGTACTGTCTGCAATGTCACGGCGCGGACGGACGCGGCTTCGCGCCGATGCTCGCGCCGCTCGCCGGCAATCCGACGGTGCTCACCAGCGATCCGGCGTCGCTCGTCAACGTGACGCTGAACGGCGCGCAGGATCTCGTGATACAGGGCGTGCCCGCGCCGTATCCGATGCCGAAGTTCGCAGGTGTGCTGAGCGACCGCCAGATCGCGGACGTGCTGACCTTCATCCGCGCGGGATGGAACAACGGCGCCGCGGCCGTGCAGCCCGAGGTCGTCGCGAAGTTGCGCACGGAAACGGCCGACCAGCGGCAACGCCGTTAGTCGATTGAGGTGTCGCCGGCGCGAAAAACGGCTCAGGGATGCGGCCCCTGGGCCGCTTTTTTTGTGGCTCCGGCGCGGGTCGTGCGTGCGTCCTGCCCAGCTCGGGTCGCTATTGGCTCGCGCCGGCCGGATGGTCGCTTGCGGCGGTCGCCGGCGCGGCGACCGGCGGGCCGCTGCTAGCCGCGCTCGCGGGCGCAGCGGCGTCTGACGGGGTGTGGTCCGCTTTGCTGCAGGCGGCCGTCAGCGCCGCTAACGACGCAGCGGCGAGGCAAAGGACCAGTCGATTACGAAAGCATGCCGTGCGGTGTCGCATGGGCGTCTCCGGTGCGGAACCCGAATTCAGCCAGCAGCACACAACGTGCCGCGTGGCGTTTCTATGCAACCCCGGGTCAGGGCCGCTGTCCACTCTCCCTACGTAAACCCTGGCGTGTTCGTCCAAAGTTTTCAGATAACATGAAAACATATCCCGAAACCGATTGCCCATGACAACCCGCAACGTGACGCTGACCGATCAGGTCGCGCAACAGGTCATCGATGAAATCCAGCGCGGCATCTTTCCGGTCGGCAGCAAACTGCCGACCGGAAAAGCGCTGGCCGCCCGTTTCGGTGTGAGTTCGGCGGTCATCCGCGAGGTGACCGAGCGGTTGCGCGCGAAGGGGCTCATCGACAGCCGGCAAGGCGCCGGCTGCACGGTCAAATCGAACATCGAGGCGGCCGGCTTTCTGATTCCGGGCACGGCCGACGCGAACCTGTCCCATATGTTCGAGTTGCGGATGGACCTCGAAGGCGCGGCGGCCGCGCGCGCAGCCGCCCGGCGCGACGACGCCGACGTGGCCACGCTGCGCGGTCTGCTCGACACGCTCGAAGGCAATCTGTATGACCCGCAGCGCGGCGTCGAACTCGACGTCGCGTTTCACGTGGCGGTCGCGCAGGCGACGCACAACCGCTATTACGCGGACCTGCTTCACTACCTGAACCAGCAGTTCCGCCTGTGCATCCAGATTGCGCGCGCCAACTCGGCACAGCATCATCGGCTGCCGGAGGGCGTGCATCGCGAACACGTGCGCGTGCTCGACGCGATCCTGGCCGGCGACCCGCCGGCTGCGCGGCGCGCGATGAAGCTGCACCTCGAATGCGCGGCAAGCCGCCTCGGTGTGCCGCTGCACCGCGAGCCGTCGACCACGGCGGACCCGGACGCAAGCGCGGACGCGGACGCGGACGCGAAGATGCCAACACCCGGCAACAACGAAGGAAATTCCTGATGGCTTCCGAAACGCCATTCGCGCGCCGCCTTACCGAAGCGCTCGGCGCCGGCTCCGTGATCGGCGCGCCCGACGACATCGCGCCCTGGCTCTCCGACTGGCGCGGCCTGTACCGCGGAGCGGCTCAAGCCGTGGTGCGGCCATCCTCCACTCAGGAGGTCGCCGTCTGTCTCGCGTTGTGCAACGAGGCTCGCGTGCCCGTCGTACCGCGTGGCGGCAACACCGGGCTGTGCGGCGCCGCCACGCCCGACGCCAGGCCGGAAAACGTCGTGCTAAGCCTCGAGCGCATGCGCGAAATCCGCCAGATCGACACGATCGCGAATACGTTGATCGCCGAGGCCGGCTGCGTGCTCGGCGATCTGCGGCGGGCGGCGGCCGAACGTCGGCGGCTGCTGCCGTTGAGTCTCGCGGCCGAGGATTCGTCGCAGATCGGCGGCAATCTTTCGACCAACGCCGGCGGGGTCAACGTGCTCCGCTATGGCATGGCGCGCGAACTCGTGCTCGGCATCGAAGCGGTGCTGCCCAACGGCGAGATCTTCCAGGGCCTGCGTGCGCTGCGCAAGGACAACACCGGCTATGACCTGAAGCAGTTGCTGATCGGCGCCGAAGGCACGCTCGGCGTCATCACCGCCGCCGCGTTGCGGCTGCTGCCGCGCAACGATGCGTCCACGGTCGTACTGGCCGCCGTGGATTCGCCGCAGCAGGCGCTCGAGCTGTACGAACTGCTGTTCGACCAGGCGGGCCATCGTCTGCAGGTATTCGAGTTCTTCACCGATGTCTGCGCGGACCTCGTGCTGGCGCACGTCGAAGGACTGCGCGCGCCGTTTCCCGCACGTCATGCGGCATACGTGCTGATCGAACTGGCCGACACCGCCGATGAAGCCGCGCTGCAGGCGCTGACCGAACGCGTGATCGGCGACGCGATCGAGCGTGAGCTATGCACCGACGCCGTGGTTTGCGCATCGTACGCGCAGGCCGACGCGATGCGCCGGCTTCGCGAGGAAATCTCCGAGGCGCTGCGCATGGATGGCCCGCATCTGAAGCACGACGTATCGCTGCCGATCGAATCGATCCCGGCGTTCATCGCATCGGCCGGCGCACGGCTCGAAGCGCGCCATCCCGGCCTGCGGCTGTTCGTGTTCGGCCACTTCGGCGACGGCAATCTGCACTACAACATCGCGCGGCCCGCCGGCAGCCCGCGCGACTTCTTCGTGCAATACGGCGAATCGTCCGTCACGGACGACGTGTTCGACGAAGTCGCCCGCTACGGCGGGAGCATCAGCGCCGAGCACGGCATCGGTCAGCTCAAGCGCGAGTATTTCCACCGCTACAAGAGCCCGCTCGAGGTCCGCCTGATGCGCGACATCAAGCAGTTGTTCGACCCGGCCGGCATCATGAATCCGGGCAAGATTTTCTAGGCCCGGCGCAGACGCCCGATCGGGCACTGTGCTGCGGGACACGAGACATTGAGGACTACAAGATGAGTTCGGAGACGACGAAGACGATGCCGGTCAACCATGCGCCAACCCACGCCGCAACCCGGCGCGATGGCGGCAGCACCCTGAAGCGGGCCCTGCTGACCGCTTTTTTCGGCTTCGCGATCGACGTATTCGATCTGTTCCTGCCGATCATCATCCTGATGCCGGCGTCGATCTATTTTCGGCCGCCGCAACTCGTGTCGCCGGTGCTCGACTCGTTCATCTTCGCGGTCGCGCTGCTGGGGCGCCCTGTCGGCGCGCTCTTCTTCGGCTATCTGGCCGACCGGCTCGGCCGCAAGCGCACCGCGACGTTCACGATGAGCGGACTCGGCGCCTGCGTGCTGCTCACAGGCCTGCTGCCCGGCTATCAGACGGTCGGCATGCTGTCGCTTGCCGGCCTGCTCGGCCTGCGGTTTCTCACCGGCTTCTTCGCCGGCGGCCAGTACACGGGCTCGGTCACGCTCGCGATGGAAGCCTGCCCGAAGAACAAGCGCGGCTTCTACGGCGGACTGATCGGCGCTGCGTCGAACCTGTCGTACATCGTGATGTCGGGCCTGGGGCTGCTCCTCTTCACGCTGCTGCCGCCGCACGGCATCGACTCGGCCTATGTGCAGTGGGGCTGGCGCATTCCGTTCTTCATCGGCGCGCTGCTCGCGTTCGGCTTTCATCGCTACGTCACGCGCGAAGTCGAAGAATCGCAGCGCTGGCTCGAAGCACGCGCCAGCGGGGACGGCATCAGCCGCCATACGTTCGCGACGCTCTTTTCGGGCATGCAGGCAGGCAAACTCGTGCAGGGCTTCGTGCTGATGAACGGCGTGTGGCTCGTGTACCTCGTGCCGGGCGCGATCATGCCCGGGATGCTGCGCGGGATGCTTCACCTCGATTCGGCGCACGTCACGTCGATCATGCTGATCGCGACGGTGGTCACGTTCTTCGGCTATCTCCTCGGCGGCGCGATCAGCGACCGTATCGGCCGACGCGCGGCGTTCGTGCTGTTCGCGGTGGTGGCCGGCACGCTCGGTTCGACTTTGCTCTATCTGCTCGCGGGTCTTTCCGCCGGCCAGTTCGGCACCGTGCTCGTCGTGGCCGCCAGTGCGTTCTTTACTGCCGGCCTCGTCTGGGGCTCGGGCCCGCATGCGTATCTGAACGAGCGGTTCCACACCGGCAACCGCTCGTCCGGCTACGGCATCGCGTTCAGCTTCGCGATCATCCTGCCGTCGTTCTACGGCCTCTATCAGCGCTGGCTCGATGCGTGGTTTCCCGCGCACGTCACGCCGGCGCTGCTGTTCGTCATTGCGAATCTCGTCGTCATCGGTTCGGCGCTCGCGGGCCCGGAGACGTACCGCTCGAACAATCTCGACGACTAGCCGGCCGTCCTTTCCGATCGATACCTTGCTACAGGGAGCCTGAAGTTCATGTCTGAATCCGCACATCCGCGCAACGGCGGCCAAATTCTCGTCGATGCGCTCGTCGGCAACGGCGTCGATACCGTCTACTGCGTGCCCGGCGAAAGCTATCTGCCGGTGCTCGACGCGTTGCACGACGCGCACGGCGTGCGCACCATCACGACGCGTCACGAAGGCGCGGCGTCGAACATGGCCGATGCGTACGGCAAGCT
>Ga0164242_10010018_pt1 | contig 10178 bp, 9 predicted proteins | sample OricomgcompostMG_FD_108783 | JGI IMG/M metagenome (GOLD analysis project Ga0164242, IMG submission 108783) | Miracle-Growth compost microbial communities from Emeryville, California, USA - Original compost - Miracle growth compost (MG) ... | reverse complement strand
TCGACACGCACGGCCTCGTGTTCATGGACGCGCCGGGCTACGACCCGATGGGCGCGACCGGCCAGATCGCGAGCGGCGCGAACCTCGTCGTGTTCACGACGGGCCGCGGCTCGTGCTTCGGCGCGAAGCCGGCGCCGTCGATCAAGGTCGCGACGAACACGAAGATGTACCAGCGCATGGCCGACGACATGGACATCAACTGCGGCGACATCATGGACGGTACCGCGACGGTCGAACAGAAGGGCGAGGAAATCTTCCGGATGATCGTCGACGTCGCGTCCGGCCGTCCGAGCAAGAGCGAAGCGCTCGGCGTCGGCAACGAGGAATTCGTCCCCTGGATGATCGGCGCGCAGATGTAACGCGCGCCGCGCACGAGACGGGAGGAGGGGACGGGCGGCGACGCGTCGCCGCCCGGCTGCCGCCGGTCTCGTGCCTCCTTCCCGCGGCGGCTCCGGTACGACCGCCGCACCAATCCCAAATGAAGTAAAGACTCCGACAGGTGCGCGGCGGATCGCGCGCGCGTGTCGGCGCACGGAGACAAAGCAGTGAAAATCAAGGCAACAATCGAACGATTCCCCGGCGGCATGATGGTGATCCCGCTTCTGCTGGGCAGCATCCTCAACACGTATTTCCCGGCGGTACCGAAAATCGGCAGCTTTTCGACGCAGCTCGCGCACGGCGCGCTGCCGATTCTCGCGGTGTTCTTCGTCTGCATGGGCGCGGAAATCGACTTTCGCACCGCGCCGCGCGCGCTTAGGAACGGTGCCGCGATTACGCTCGCGAAGCTCGCGAGCGGCGTCGCGCTCGGTCTCCTGGTGAGCCGCTTCTGTACTGGTCACGAGTTCTTCGGCCTGTCGGGCATGGCCATCATCGCGGCGGTCACGAACGCGAACATGGGGCTGTACGCTGCGCTCACGAAGCAGTACGGCGATGAAATCGACACCGGCGCGCTCGCGGTGCTATCGATACTCGAAGGCCCGTTCATCACGATGGTGGCGCTCGGCGTATCGGGGCTCGCGAGGATTCCCTTCATCGACCTCGTCGCGACGATCCTGCCGATCATTGCCGGCATGGTGCTCGGCAATGCCGATCCCGACATCCGCCGGTTCCTGCGCTCGGGCAGCGACCTGTTGATTCCGTTCTTCGCGTTCGGCCTCGGCGTGCAGATCAATCTGCATGCGATCCTCGGCGCCGGGCTGTCGGGCATCGTGCTCGGCCTGATCACGCTCGCGGTCGGTGCGATCGTGAACGTGATCGCATCGCGGCTCGCCGGTGGGTCCGGCATTGCGGGCGCTGCTGCCGCGACGACCGCCGGCAACGCGGTCGCGACGCCGGCTGCGATTGCAGCGGTGGATCCGCGTCTCGGCGCGATGATCTCGGTCGCGACGCCGCAGATCGCCGCGTCGACGATCGTCACGTCGCTGCTCGCACCGTTGCTGACGGCGTTCTCCGCGCGGTTGCTGAAGCGCCGCACGGCGCGCAACGCGCAGGCGGAAGAAGAAGCCGAACTGGGCGCGCGGGCCGAAGTCGGCTGACGCGTCCATAAGGCGCCGCGAGTCCGCGCTCGCCGCTCGCCGCTCCCATGGGGGCAGCGAGCGGCGAGCGGGGCAACAGGCCGGTCAGTCGCCGCCGACACCGAACCCGGCGTGGCCCCGACCGCCCGCCGGCACCAACGCTGACCGGTTGCTACACTGTTCCCCGGCACGCGACAGATGTCGCGTCGAACCATATGGCACAGGAGGCGAATTCATGACGAAGCGGTACAAGGCACTCGTTGCGGGCGGGCTCGGCGTGATCGGGCGCCAGCTCGTCACGCATCTCGCGGCGCTGCCGGACTGGGAGCCGATCGGCCTGTCGCGACGCGCGCCCGGCGGCGATGCGCCGGCGCAATACATCCCGGTCGATCTGCTGGACCCCGCCGACGTCCGCGCGAAGCTCGGTCATCTGCGAGACGTCACGCATGTTTTCCATGCCGCGTATCAGGAGCACCCGACGCCGCAGGCGCTGACGGATGTGAATCTCGGCATGCTGCGCAATCTGGTGGATGTGGTCTCGGACGCGTCGCCGACCCTGCAGCGCGTCGTGCTTTACGAGGGCGCGAAATACTACGGCGCGCATCTGGGCCATTTCACCACGCCGGCGCGCGAAGACGATCCGCGCCATATGCCGCCGAACTTCTATTACGACATGCAGGACTGGCTGCTCGAAGCCGCAGCCGGTCGGTCCTGGGACGCGACGGTCCTGAGGCCGGACGTCGTCTGCGGCTTCGCGCTCGGCAATCCGATGAACCTGTCGATGCTGATTGCCGTCTATGCGTCGATCAGCAAGGAACTTGGTCTGCCGCTGCGCTTTCCGGGCACGGCGAACTGTTACGACAGGCTCGCCCAGGTGACCGACGCCGCGCAGCTTGCTCGCGGCTCGGTATGGGCCGCGACGGCGGCGCCGGGCGGCGAGAGCTACAACCTGACGAACGGCGACGTGTTCCGCTGGAATCAGCTGTGGCCGGCGATCGCGCAATACTTCGAGATGCCGCTCGCGGAGCCGCAGACGCTGAACCTGCGGGGGCAGATGGCGGACAAGGGACCGCTATGGGCGCAGATGACGGCGAAGTATGGTCTTGCCCCGGTGCCTTACGAACAGGTCGCGGCGTGGGCGTTCGGCGACTTCATCTTCCGCTGTGACTGGGATGTGATCTCCAGTACGACGAAGATCCGACAGGCCGGCTTTCATGACGTGGTGGACAGTACGGAAATGTTTATCCGCCTGTTCGACGAGTTCCGCGCGCGCAAGGCAATACCGTAGCCGGTGATGCGATGCCATGAGGTCTCGTTTGCTCGCTCGGTCCTCGTAGATGTTATTTGGTAGTACCGCTAAATATATTCGACGGGCCTCGGCCGCTTTATGAGCGCGACGCGCTATTGCCCGAGTCCCTCGATCCGGACGAGTTCGAATATGTAGCCTTCTGGGGTAACCGCGCAGAGGGGCGAAGGGCCGTCGAGCGTTGCATCGACGGCCCTTCGCTTTTATCCGAATGTCCATAGCAGATCGCCTCCATCGCATCTTGACGGAGATCAAGCGATATTGCGAACTCAAAGGACTGGAGTATCAGGCGGAATTTGGTTCCCGTGATGCCAATAAATTTCATTGCGAACTGATCTGGTTCGACTCCTCGCGTTGGGTGGTCGCAACAAGCGGTCCATAACGGTTCCCGGTCCACTAACTTCCTCGTTTGAAGTCATGCCGGGTCGGGGGATGAGACGGACCCGACATGGCTTCTCGCGCATGGATGGCATGCCGAACTTTTATTCCCCTGAGGACACAGCAATGAAATTCAAAAAAACGCTCGCCGCGGCAGCAGTAGCCAGCATGTTCAGCGCAGGCGCTTATGCGCAGAGCAGCGTGACACTGTACGGCTCGCTCGACGCAGGTATCGGCTATGTGAACAAGGTCGGCGGACAATCGTTGTGGGTACAGACAAGCGGGGCGCTCTCGGACACTTACTTCGGGCTGCGCGGCGTCGAAGACCTGGGCGGCGGCAACCGCGCTATCTTCAAGCTCGAGTCGGGTTTCAACATCGGTAACGGGCAGTTCGGCGGATGGCTGAACACCGGTAGCCAGGGGCTGTTCAACCGCCAGGCGTATGTCGGATTGTCGAACGACGCGTATGGCACGTTGACGCTCGGTCGCCAGTTCGACTCCGTGGTCGACTATCTCGGGCCTCTGTCGCTGTCCGGCAAGGGCGTGAACCTTGCGGCTCACCCGTTCAACAACGACAACATCAACGGGCAGTACGCGATTTCGAATGCGGTCAAGTACGAAAGCGCGGACTACGCCGGCTTCCACTTCGGCGGCATGTACGGCTTCAGCAATTCGCCGGACTTCGCCACGGGCCGTCAATGGAGCGTCGGTGCCAGCTACGCGAACGGTCCGTTCAAGGCAGCGGCCGCATATGACCAGTTGAACAACAACGGCATCGGAGCGCTGAACAGCACGGCAGCGCGAGATGGAGAGTTTCTTGCGGCGAATGTTCAGCGTACGTTCGGTCTCGGCGCCAACTATACGTATGGTCCGGCGACGGGCGGCCTGTTATGGACGCGTACGCTGCTGCAGGGTGGCGGCGCACTGGGCGGCCAGACCTTCGACAATGCCCGTTTCGACAATATCGAGGCTAACGTCGTGTACGGTCTGACGCCGGCGCTTGCCCTCGTTGGCAACTATACGTTCACGTACGGTCGCGTCGACGACACGTCGCTGCGCTGGCACTCGCTCGCAGCAGGCGGCGATTACGCCCTCAGCAAGCGCACGGACGTCTACCTGGCCGGTGTGTACCAGCACGCGACCGGTCATGCCGGCGTGCAGTACCAGGGTCTCGGCGGCACGAATATCGCCGGCATGCTGCCGGCGTCGGGCACCCAGAACCAGTTGGGTCTCGTGACGGGTCTGCGGGTCAAGTTCTAATCTCTCACGTTTAGCGGTTCATGAAGGCGGCCCTTGCGGCTCGCCTTTTTTGTTTTCTTCCCGCATTCCTGCGCTTCGTCGAGACTGCAAGTGGACCGGCGCCCCTTTGCGAAGCCTCGATCATGACGACCTCCTGGTAAGGTCTTGTCAACAGCGGTACGATATGCCGCGAACGCAGGCCGGACGCACATACCGATAGAGAGGAGACACCCGTGCTGAAGAATCTGGACCCGTTGTTGAATGCCGATGTGTTGCACGCGATTGCGTCAATGGGACACGGCGACGATCTCGTAATCTGCGACGCGAATTTTCCGGCCGATTCGGTCGCGCGGCACACGGCGCTCGGCCGGGCGCTGCGGCTCGATGGCGTCGATGCGCCGCGTGCGGTGCGCGCTGTGCTGTCGTTGATGCCGCTCGACAGCTTCGTCGAACATCCGGCGCTGCGCATGGAGGTGGTCGGCGAGCCGCACGCGCTGCCGGCCGTCCAGCAGGAGGCGCAGCGCGAGGTGGACGCGGCCGAGGGACGCAGCGTGCCGTTCGGCTCGATCGAGCGCTTCGCGTTCTATGATCTCGCGCGCAAGGCCTACTGCGTGATCGCGACCGGCGAGGAGCGCGGCTATGGCTGCTTCGCGTTAAAGAAGGGCGTGCTGCTCGCGGCGGATGCGCCCCGCGAGCCGGCGCGCGGGGCGCGGCCATGAACGCGGCTAGCGGCGCGCCCGGTTTGGCAAGCGTCAACCTAAGCCGCGTTCGCGGCTGCCAGCGGGATGCGCGGGCCGAGTCTCGCACTACGGCAACCCTGCTGCAGAAGAAACCGCTTGACGTAACGCCGCATACCGCGTAATGTGGGGAACTAAAATCTCCAGAATATTCGATTGCTCATCATTTGCCGCTATCAGCGGCTCTCGTTGACCTCTCCTTTTTTGGTTGTTCGTTCGCCTTTTTCCGAAGGCGTGCATCTTTATTGTCTACTCGAGGAATAACTAGTGGAAACCGGTACTGTCAAATGGTTCAACGATAGCAAGGGCTTTGGCTTCATCACTCCGGACAAGGGTGGTGACGACCTGTTCGCACACTTCTCGGAAGTGCGTGGCACGGGTTTCAAGACGCTTGCCGAGGGCCAGAAGGTCAGCTACGAAACGAAGCGCGGCCCGAAGGGCCTCCAGGCTTCGAACATTACGCCGCAGTAACGCTATCGGATGGCGATGCCCGTTGCGGCGGCGCCATCCTCTCGCCTTGCGTGGCGGTCGTATTGCCACGCTTGTCAGCTATCTTTCCCGTATTCCTGTTCCGGCCGGTTCGACGCTCCAGGCGTCGTTGCTTCCTGGCCCCAGGTTTCGCATAGCGCCGCTTTCGGCGCAGGTGCGAAATGCGCCGAACAACTCTCAACATCAACACGCGTCGAAACGATGCAGTGATCGGCGTCATGCGCCGACGTCTTGCATTTGACGCGACATTGCGCTCCCAAGGAGGCATTGATTTGGCAAAAGAAGAACTGCTGGAACTAGACGGGGTCGTCGACGAGGTCCTGCCGGACAGCAAATACCGCGTCACGCTCGAGAACGGCGTGGTGGTGAGCGCGTACGCATCGGGCCGCATGCGCAAGAATCACATCCGCATTCTTGCCGGAGACCGGGTCACGCTGGAGTTGTCGGTCTACGATCTGTCGAAAGGACGGATCAACTTCCGGCACAAGGACGAACGCGCGACTGGCGGAATGCCGCGAACCGGTATGCGCCGCCGCTAGGCGCGCCACGATCCCAACACCCGCGTCCGCGCCTGGAAGGTGCATGGCGTGGCGCGGTGTCTCGAGGGCGGCCCGTCAACGAAGGCCAGGCTATTGTGCGTCCACCTGCGGCGCTGAAACTCGCGACGATCAGTCGGACCCGCGAGGCGGCGTGCGGTGTCGCGCGAGAAACCGGTCGAGCTGCCCTGCAAACGCCTTGCTGTCGCGTGCGCTGAAAGGTGCCGGGCCACCCGTATCGATGCCCGAATTGCGCAGTTGATCCATGACGTCGCGCATCGTCAGGCGCTCCTGGATATTCTCGCGCGTAAACCAGTTTCCGCGCGGATCGAGCGCATGAGCCCCCCGCTCCATTACCGCAGCGGCGAGTGGTATGTCTGCGGTGATCACCAGGTCGCCCGACGCGACGAGCTCGACGATTCGGGCATCGGCCACGTCGAAACCGGCCGGCACCTGGATCGACTGGATAAAAGGCGACGGCGGTGTGCGCAGGTATTGATTGGCAACCAGCGTCACCCGCACTTCGGCACGCCGCGCGGCTCGAAACAACATGTCCTTGATGACGGCGGGGCAGGCGTCAGCGTCGACCAGCACTTGCATGAAGACGACTCCGGTTCATTAGAAGGCGACCAACGACGAAAGATGGTCGGGCGCGCCGACGGTGGACACTGTTCACGTCAGTTCTTTTCCACGCCAACGGCGACTCACGTCGTGCTCGGGAAACTCCCCGAACTGCAACGCCGCGAGCTGCGCATAAAGCGGCGAATGCTGCAGAAGCTCGGCATGGCGTCCCTGCGCGACGATGCGGCCCTGTTCCAGAACGACGATGCGGTCCGCCTGCTGCACGGTGGCAAGACGATGCGCGATGACGAGCGTAGTAAGGTTCAGCGCCGCATTGTCCAACGCCGTTTGCACGAGCCGCTCGCTCGCGGCATCGAGCGCGCTCGTCGCTTCGTCGAGCAGCAGGATGGGCGGATTCTTGAGTATCGCGCGCGCGATCGCAATCCGCTGACGCTGACCGCCGGACAGCCGCACGCCGCGTTCGCCGAGAAACGTGTCATAGCCTTGCGGCAATTCCTCGATGAAACCGGCGGCAGCAGCCATCTGCGCGGCGCGTTGCACTTCGGCGAGCGTGGCATCGGGCATGCCGTAGCGGATATTGTCGATGACGCTGCCCGAAAAGATCACCGATTCCTGCAGCACGACCCCGATCGCCTGGCGCAGCGCGGCGAGCCGCACCCGGTTCGTCGGCACGCCGTTGATCAGAATGCGGCCGGACTGCGGATCGTAAAAGCGCAACAGCAACTGAAACAGTGTGGTCTTGCCGGCGCCCGACGGCCCGACGAGCGCGACATGTTCGCCCGGATTGATATGGAGCGAGAACCCGGAAAGCGTGGCGATGCCCGGACGCGACGGATAGGAAAAGCCGACGTTGTCGAAGCGGATGCCTTCGCCACGAGCCGGCAGCGGCACGGGCGTTTCCGGCTCTTCCACGGGCGAGCGCGCGGCGAGCAGTTGCAGTAGCCGCTCCGTTGCGCCGGCGGCCCGCTGCAGGTCGCCCCACACCTCGGCGACGGCGCCCACGGCACCCGCCGTGAACACCGCATAGAGGATGAACTGGGACAGCTGGCCTGCCGTCATGTGTCCGGACAGCACCGCCTGTGCGCCGAGCCAGAGCACGAACACGATGGCGGCGAAGACGAACACGATCACCACGGCCGTCAACGACGCGCGTGCGCGGATGCGCGTGAGCGCCGTATCGAAGGCCGCTTCGACGGCGCCACCGAAGCGCCGCATCTCATGGGTTTCCTGCGTGTACGACTGCACGGTCGGCATCGCATTGAGCACTTCGCCCGCCAGCGCGCTCGCATTCGCGACCTTGTCCTGGCTCGCGCGCGAAAGCCGCCGCACGCGTCGTCCGAAGATCACGATGGGCGCCACCACCACGATCAGCGTGGCGATGATGTAGCCGGACAGCACCGGGCTCGTTGCGATCAGCATCGCCACGCCGCCGACGGTCAGCAGGGTATTGCGCAGTCCGAGCGACAGGCTCGTGCCGACCACGGCCTGGATCAGGGTCGTGTCGGTGGTGAGCCGCGACAGCACCTCGCCCGTCTGTGTCGTCTCGAAGAACTGCGGACTCATCCGCATCACGTGGTCGTAGACGGCTCGCCGCAGATCGGCCGTCACCCGTTCGCCGAGCCACGCAACCCAATAGAAACGCAGTGCGGTCGCGGTGGCGAGGATCAGCGCGACGACGAAAAGCGCGATGAAGTAGCGATCGATATGCGTGCGGTCGCCGCTCGCGAAACCACGGTCGATCAGGTACCGGAACGCCACCGGGAGGGCCAGCGTCGCGGCCGCGGACGTCACGAGCGCAAGGAACGCCAGCGCCCAGCGTTTCGCATAGGGTCGCACAAACGGAAGCAGGGCGAGGAGCGGGGCGACACGGGGAGCGCGCGCAGCGGCGTCGGGCATGGAGGGTCCAGGGCGGGAGCGGGGATAGGTGGATTGTGTCAGACCGCCGAAGCGTCGGCGGCATCGCCGGTCTTGCGTTCGTCGCCGGACCGGATGGTTTGTTGCGGCAGCGCGTCATCGTATCGCTTTCCGCATGACGCGGGCGGCGAGCCGGCGACGATCGCCGACCGTTGGTGGGATTGCGCACGGTACCCTCGCCGCTCACGCCGTAAGGTGTTGCCGTGGCTTATCAGGCCCGCCGGTGCGAATTCGGGGATCTGCGGAAGGCATGAGTATCCGTGCGTCCGCTCCCTTCAGACCGCCGCGCCATCCCACGGGAGCAATCTGATGCATACACGAACCAGGGTACGCGACATTCAAATCGTCTCGGCCGCGAGGTTTTTACGGCTTTTCGGCAAGCTCGATTACGGTCGCCGGTTGATAGAAGGAGCGGGCCGCAATCGGCTCGGAGCCGCAATGCTCGGATGGACGCTCGGATACCGACGCAGCTTCCGGACGCTGCGCGAAGCCGAGAGGGCGGTCGAGCCCTACGCAAAAGGCGGGCACGAGAATCCGGTAAACGTGGCCTGGCATCTGGATAATCTGGCCGCGACGAGCGATTATGCCGCCTTCTATTACCTTCGGGACCGAGTGCCTCACGTTCAGAGAATATTCGATCTTGGCGGCAATGTCGGCAACCTCTATTACCGGTACAGGAATTACCTGCCTCTGCGGGACGACGTCACCTGGACCGTCCACGATCTGCCGGAAAACAATTCGCGCGGCAAAGCGCTGGCCACCAGCGAAAACGTAAAAGGTCTGGAATTCACGGACGATTTTGGAAAGGCCAGCGGCGTCGACCTGTTTATTGCCAGCGGCTCGCTCCATTATTTTGAAACGCCGCTGCCGGAATTAGTGGAAAAGCTTGGCCGGCGGCCGAAGTATATCTTGATAAATCGTACGCCGATGACAGACGGGCCCGACTTCGCGGTGATTCAGGACGTGGGAAAAATCCGCGTTGCCTGCATGCTTTACAATCGCGCGAAACTCATTGCCGATTTCCGGCGCCTGGGCTACGAGGTGCACGGCGAATGGTGGGTGCCCGAACACGGGATCCCAGTGCTGGACCGACCTTCTTCCAGCGTAAGAGCCTATGCGGGCCTGTGGCTCGAACACGAGTCAGCTCTCAGCCTCGCGCGCGATCAAGGACTTTACTCGTCGCAGGCCGCTTAACGCCGCGACTTTGGTGCGGTCGACGAATTCCGAGCTCCCCGGCGGCCGAGGGGCCAGTCCGAGCCGGCGCAAATGATAATTGGCGCGGTACATATCCGCGTAACGCTGTGGCAATTCCATGTTGAGGCTCAGCGAGACGGACACGTTGTCGTGGTTTTGCACCCAATGCGCGGCGTGGGTAGGGATATGCACCGCATCGCCGGGATGGAGCGTGAATTTGCGGGCGACCTTCTCGGCATGTGGTTTGTAGGTCCCCGCGGTAATCGAGACCGCGTAGTATTGCTCGATC
>Ga0164242_10010017_pt1 | contig 10179 bp, 10 predicted proteins | sample OricomgcompostMG_FD_108783 | JGI IMG/M metagenome (GOLD analysis project Ga0164242, IMG submission 108783) | Miracle-Growth compost microbial communities from Emeryville, California, USA - Original compost - Miracle growth compost (MG) ... | reverse complement strand
GATAACGCCGCGACAATGACGATGGTCCGCAGCGACAGGGCCGGCATCGGGGATCGCAGCACCCTGACATCATGCCCGATGCCAGACGACAAACGGGGCACGCGCCGAAGCGCGTACCCCGTCCGATCGATGTCTGTGCCTACTTGGCCGCGCCCAGCGCCGCGTCGTAGTTGGGCTCCTGGGCGATCTCGGGGACCAGCTCGGTGTAGGCGACGTTGCCGTCGGCACCGATCACCACGATGGCGCGGCCCAGCAGGCCGGCCATCGGACCGTCGGCCAGCGCGATGCCGTAGTCGTCGCCGAAGCTGCTGCGGAACGCGGAGGCCGAGCTGACGTTCTCGATGCCCTCGGCGCCGCAGAAGCGGTTCTGCGCGAACGGCAGATCCTTGGACACGTTCACCACGGTGGCGCCGGAAGCGGCCGCGCGCTCGTTGAAGGTCCGGACGCTGGTTGCACACACCGGGGTGTCAACCGACGGAAAGATGTTGAGCACCACGGTCTTACCACTGAACTGGTCACTGCTGACCGCGCCCAGGTCGGTACCGACCAGGGTGAACGCCGGAGCCGGAGAACCGACCGCGGGCAGGTCACCGACCGTGTTGATGGGGTTTCCCTTGAGTGTTATCTGTGCCATGGTTCCCAAGTCTGCAAGCCCCACCTCACATCGCTGCGCGCGGGGTCGGTTTAGGTGCTCAGCGGCGCTTGTCGCGCACCTTGTAGCTGGACGGCCAGGACTGACGGGTGTCGTCACCCACCAGCGGGGTGCCCTTACCGCCGATCCGCACGTTGTAGGCCTCCTTGCCCGGGCCGACCTCCTTGTTGGCGTGTTCCTGGGCCAGGTACAGCAATTGGTCGATCTCGGCCTCGGCGAACGCCACGAAGGTGGTGCTGCGCGCGATGTCGTCGATACCGACGGTCATCCGGGCCGGAATCACCTGGGCCGCCAGCACCGCGGCCGCCAGCAGCACAGTGGGCACCACCCAGTAGCAGATGTAGGCCAGCGGCGATCTCGCGTCGTACAGGGTGGCGTCCGGGTCCAGCGCCGACGGGATCACCGCCGACACCGTCATGGCGGCGAACACCGCCACCCACAGCCAGCCCAGCACCGCGACGATCTGCCCGAAGAGTTCGGTCTTGGCCACGTCGGCCGGCAGGCCCGCGGCGGCCTGCCGGCGCACGAACGGACGGCCGGTCAGCATGCTCACCAGGGTGACCAGGAACAGACCGCCGAAACTCAGGGCCAGCAACCAGCCCTGGGCCAACCGCTGCTCGACACCGAGCGACACGATGACCAGTACCACGAACGTGGCGAGCGCGCCGATGCCGAGCAGCGGATCGGATGCCTTGTCGCGCAGCACGGTCCGCTCGGCGGCGATCACCGCGACGGCGACGATCAGCGCCAGTACCGACGAGAGCCCGAACGGGACGTTACCGACCAGAATCCAATAAACCAGCCACGGCGCGAAGCCCAGAAGAATGCCCACGGTCGCACAGTCTATTTGCAACTTGGGCGTGTTTTGTAACGCTGACCGTCACAAACCACGCCGAAATCGCGCTACTGCCACTCGATGATGCGGCTCAGGTAGGGATCCATGCCGTTGGTGCGCACCGCCGACACGGTCACCGACGGCTCCGTGCCCTCGATCATCTGGCCGTTGCCGATGAACAGCGCGACGCTCTGTGAACCGGCCGGGCCGTAAAAGATCAGGTCGCCGGGCAGGGCCTGCTCCGCGGTGACCTTGCGGCCGACCTTGTACTGCTCCCCCGACGAGCGTGGCAGTTTGATGCCCACCCCGGCGAACGCGTACTGCACCAGACCCGAGGCGTCGAAACCCGGCGTGGTCGGCGCCGGCGTCACCGCGGCGGTCGCTGCCGTGGGCGCGAACAGTCCGGCCAGCGACGGCAGCACGCTGTTGTTCGGCGCGGCGGCCTGCGGCGCCGTCGGCAGCACGCCGGCCGGTTGGGTACCGACCTGCGGCATCTGCATGCCGGGCGCGACGGCCCCCGGGGCGGGCAGGATCTGACTCACGCCCGCCGGCGGCAGGCTGGGCCCGTTGACGCCGCCGCCGCCGTAGACGAACGGCACTCCACGCTGGGAGAGCGCGCGCTGGATCACGAAATTGATCGCCTGCTGATGCGTGCCACCGGTCCAGGTGCTCGGATCCGCTGCTGCCACACCGGGCGTGGCCACCAACAGGGCCACGCTCAGCACCATCAAGCACATGCGTTTGATCATCGCTCCACCTCACTCGCAGCAGTCACTACAGTCACTTTTACAACATTCGCTCGCGGTATCCCACAAAAGTGCTGGTCAGCGCGAGATTATTGTCAAAACTGTGACGCAATAGTGATCGGAGGCAAGGGATTTCAGTCCCGCAGCACGATCACGGCAACCACTGCGGCGCCCGCTTCGAGCGCCAGGATGGTCAGCGCCACCGCGGTCCAGCCGGCCGCGTCGAAGGCCAGGCCGCCGAACCAGCCGATGACGCTGGAGCCCGCGTAATACGCCAGGTTGTAGAGCGAGGACGCCTGGGCCTTGCCCACGGTGGCCAGTTGCCCGGTCCAGCCGGAGGCGATCGCATGCGCGCCGAAGAACCCGGCGGTGGCTACCAACAGCCCGACGAGAACGACGACAACGTTGGCGCTCAAGGTGATTCCCACGCCCAGCGCCATGACGACGATTGACCCCAGCAGCACCGGGCCGCGGCCGTGCCGGGTGGCACTTGCCCCGGCCCGCGCCGAGGCCCAGGTGCCCGCCAGGTAGGCCACGAACACCAGACTGACCACCGACTGCGGCAGCGAAAACGGCGGCGCGCTGAGCCGGAAGCCCAGGAAGTTGTACATCGCGACGAAGCCGCCCATCAGCAGGAAGCCCTGCAGGTACAGCGCGAGTTGCCGGCCCGAGCGCAGGTTGACCAGCAGCCGGTGCCCCAGCGATCCCTCGGCGGCGTCGGCGCCGGTGCCCGGGCGAAAGCCCCGCGGTGCCGGCGCCAGCCTGGCGAAGCCGAAAGCCGCTGCACTGCACAGCAATGCGACAGCGAACATACCCAGGCGCCAACCCAGCACCTCGCCGACCGGCGCAGATACCAGCCGGCCCAGTAGCCCGCCGATGGTGGTGCCCGCGACGTAGGTACCGGCGGCCCGCGCGGCATGGCCCGACTCGATCTCCTCGGTCAGGTAGGCCACCGCGATGGCGGGCACTCCACCGAGCGCCAGGCCCTCGACGAACCGGCCGGTCAGCAGCAGCTCGAAGGTCGGTACGAACGGCACCACCAAGCCCAAAACCGTTGCGATACCGACCGATAGCGACATGGCCTTGACCCGCCCGATCCGGTCGGCCAGGGTCGACCAGCCGATCACCCCGATCGCCAGCCCGATGGTCGAGGACGACACCATCAGCGCCGAGGCCGCAGCGCCGGTGTGCAGGTCGGTGGCGATCAGCGGCAGTACCGCCTGCGGCGAATACAGCTGAGCGAAGGTGGCGATGCCGGCGCAGAACAGGGCGGCCAGCAGCCGTCGGTACGCGACGGACCCACGCTCGTGTCCGGTCCACGACGTGGCCTCGGCGGGGATTTCGACGCTCACGTTCTGCGACGTTAGAACTTTCTGCGATCATGTGTCCAATACATGAAACCGTCTAATTCAATGCGTTTTATGCATGATCGATGTCCGCGACGAAGGCCGCGAACCGCTGCACCGCGGGCGGTAGGGTGCGTCCCTTGACCCAGGCCATGCCGATCTCCCGTTTGACCTTGGTGCCCGAGATCGGCAGATACACCACCGCGGGATCGCCCCGGCCCGGTCTCGGCAGCGGCACCACGGCCACCCCGAACCCGGCACCCACCAGGCCCTCCATCGCCGGAATCTCCATGGCCTCAAAAGAAATCGTGGGTGTGATAGCGCTCTCGGCCCACAATTGGTCGGTCAATTGCCGCAGCCCGTACTCGGCCCGCAGCGCGATGAACGTCTCGTCGGCCACCTCGGACAGTCGCACCCGGGCGCGAGTGGCCAATCGATGATCGACCGGCACCGCCAGGCACAGCCTTTCGATGTAGAGCACCCGCCAACTGCACGGCAGCCGGTCCGGGCGCGGCGAGGTGATCGCCACATCCGCCTGGCCGGAGTACAGCCGTTCGGCAATGTCGTGCGCGGCCCCCTGGAACAGCTCGAAGCGCACGGCCGGGGCGTCGGCCCGGAAGCGCCGCAGCACGTCGGGCACGTACCGGTCGGCCGTCGAATGCAGGAAGGCCAGCCGCACCAGCCCGCTGTCCGGATCGAGCAGCGCCGCGATCCGGCCCTGCGCGGTGTCCATCTCGGCGATCGCGCGGCGAGCATGCTCGGCCAGGATGGCACCCATCGCGTTGAGTCGCAGCCGTCGTCCGACGCGATCGAAAAGCGGTGTGCCGACCTGATTTTCCAGTCGCACCAGGGCCCGCGACAGCGTCGGCTGGGCGATGCCCAGATCGGCGGCCGCCTCGGTGACGTGCTCGGTATCGGCCAGCACCACGAACCAACCGAGCTCGTCCAGATGCACGAAAAGCACAGTACCCCGCAGGCCGGGTAGCCCACGGGGTACTGAGTCGGGTTGCTCCTAGACGTCGAAGCGGTCGGCGTCCATGACCTTGGTCCACGCCGCGACGAAGTCCTTGACGAACTTCTCCTTGGCGTCGTCCTGGGCGTACACCTCGGCCAGCGCCCGCAGCTGCGAGTTCGAGCCGAACAACAGGTCCACCCGGCTGGCCGTGAACTTCGGTGCGCCGCTGGCCCGATCGGTGCCGACGTAGGTGCCGTCGTCGGCCGACGAGGGCGCCCACTTGATGCCCATGTCGGTCAGGTTGACGAAGTAGTCGTTGGTCAACTGGCCCTTGCGGTCGGTCAGCACACCGAGGTCGGTGCCGCCGTGGGTGGCACCCAGCGCCCGCAGACCACCGATCAGCACGGTCATCTCCGGGCCCGACAGGCCCAGCAGGTTGGCCCGGTCGATCAACCGGTACTCGGCCGGCAGGCTGTCGCCCTTGCCCGCATAGTTGCGGAAGCCGTCGCCCTTGGGCTCCAGGTAGGAGAACGACTCGATGTCGGTCTGATCCTGGGTGGCATCGCCACGGCCCGAGGTGAACGGCACAGCGACGTCGAAGCCCGCGGCCTTGATGGCCCGCTCCAGGCCGACGACACCGCCGAGAACCACCAGGTCGGCGAAGGACACACCGGTATCGGACGCCTGCTGGATCTCCTCCAGCTTGCGGATCACCTGCGCCAGTTCGTCGGGCTCGTTGACCTCCCAGCCCAGCTGCGGCTGCAGCCGGATGCGGCCACCGTTGGCGCCGCCGCGCATGTCACTGGAGCGGAAGGACGCCGCCGCCTTCCAGGCGGTGTTCACCAGCTGCTGGGTGCTCAGACCCGACTCGGCGATGGCCACCTTGAGCGTGGCCACATCGGCATCGCTGAGCTGCTTGCCGGCCGGCACCACGTCCTGCCAGAGCCAGGTCTGCTTCGGCACGAACGGACCCAGGTAGCGGACCACCGGACCCATGTCGCGGTGCAGCAGCTTGAACCACGCCTTGGCGTACTCCTGCGCCAACTCCTCGGGGTGATCGAGCCAGCGGCGGGTGATCTCGCCGTAGATCGGGTCCATCCGCATCGACAGGTCGGTGGTCAACATCGACGGGTGCGTCTTGCCGTTGCCCTGCGCCATCGGCACCGAGTTGGCCCAGCCGCCGTCCTTGGGCTTCCACTGGTGGGCGCCGGCCGGGCTCTTGGTCAGCTCCCACTCGTTGCCGTAGAGGATCTCCAGGAAGCTGTTGTCCCACTTGGTCGGGGTGTGCGTCCAGGTGACCTCCAGACCACTACTGACGGTGTCGTTGCCCAGACCGGGGTTGGCCCAGCCCAGACCCATCTGCTCCAGCGGCGCGGCCTCGGGCTCGACACCGTTCTCGATGTCGGTGGCGCCGTGGGTCTTGCCGAAGGTGTGGCCGCCGACGATCAGCGCGGCGGTCTCGATGTCGTTCATCGCCATCCGGCCGAAGGTCTCGCGGATGTCGATGGCCGCGGCCACCGGATCCGGATTGGCCTCGGGGCCTTCGGGATTGACGTAGATCAGGCCCATGGTGGTGGCGCCGAGCGGGTTCTCCAGCTTGGTGCGGTCGGTGCCCGAGCCCGCGTAGCGCTCCCGGGTGCCCAGCCACTCGTGCTCGGCGCCCCAGTAGATGTCCTCTTCGGGCTCCCAGAAATCGGGGCGACCGAAGGCGAAGCCGGCGGTCGTGAAGCCCATGTGCTCCATCGCCCGGTTCCCGGCATAGACGATGAGGTCCGACCAGGAGATCTTGTTGCCGTACTTCTTCTTCAACGGCCACAGCAGACGACGGGCCTTGTCCAGGCTGACGTTGTCGGGCCAGCTGTTCAGCGGGGCGAAGCGCTGCATGCCCCGGCCACCACCGCCGCGGCCGTCCTCGACCCGGTAGGTGCCGGCGGCATGCCAGGACATCCGGACGAACAGGGGGCCGTAGTGGCCGAAGTCGGCGGGCCACCAGTCCTGCGAATTGGTCAGCAGCTCATCGAAATCGCGCTGGAAGGCGTCGAAGTCGAGGGTCTTGACGGCCTCGCGGTAGTCGTAGCCCTCGTCCGTCGGATCGATGGCCGGGGGGTTCTTCTGCAGGATCTTCAGGTTGACCGCGTTGGGCCACCAGTCGCGGTTGCTACCGCCCTCGACCGGGGGCTTGATCACCATGGGGCAACCACCGGTCTGCGCGGGTTCGGTCTGAGCTTCGCCGATGGGAGGATGTGTCTCAGGCACTGCATTTCCTTCCAGGAGTGATGAATTGGGCTGTGGTCACGGTTGTGACCGCAAGGCTGATGCGGCAACGCAGTCGGGGCACAGGCCCCAGTAGATGACCTCGGCCTCGTCGAGTACGAAGCCATCGAGCGCGCCGTGTGTGTCCGACGGGGTCAGGCACGGGGTATCGCCGACCGCACAATCGATGTCGGCGATGATCCCGCAGGATCGGCAGACGACGTGATGATGGTTGTCGCCGACCCGGGATTCGTAGCGGGCCAGCGAACCGGAGGGCTGAATCCGGCGCACCAGGCCTGCAGTGGTCAATGCGGCCAGGACGTCGTAGACAGCCTGCCGGGACACGTCCGGCAGGAGATCTCGCACCGCATCGAAGATGGTCTCGGTGTCGGCGGGCGGGTTACAAGCAACCGCCTCCAGAACCGCGAGACGGGGGCGGGTCACACGAAGATCTGCACTGCGCAGTTGCTCCGTGTAGTCCATTGCCACAAATCAAGTTCTACGCGCTTTTCTGGACTGAGTCAAGAGTTTATCCGAAGAATCTTTCCGTCCGCAGATCCCCTGCACCAGGACCACAGCGGAGCCAAAACCCCTGCCACACATTACGTTTACCCGTTGCGCCGAGTGGGCTTTTTCAAGATTTCCCCGGGCTTTCGCACGTACCCACGAAATTGCCGCCCGGGTTGTTAATCTGCTGGCTATGCAAGGCGGCAGCGTGCTTCACCCGGCATTTCACGCCCCGGCGGGACCGCAGCAGAAAGTGGCGCACCGGTGACCGCCGCGGTCGACGATCACTACTACTACTGGCTGACCTCACTGCTGGCCGCACGCGGCCTGCAGACCAGGACCTCGCGGGTCATCGCCGTCATCAACGCAACCATGGGATTCGGCCCGTTGGCCCTGACGGCCAGCCCGTACGGACCGCACGGTGCGATACCGCAATCGATCGCGATCCTGATCGCCATCTATTTCCTGGGCATCGCAACCCTGTGGCTGCGGCATGGCTGGCCGTCGCGCCGGGTCGCCGAGGTGACGGCGCTGACCACCGCGGTCGCGGCCTGCGTGGCGTGCCTGATCATCTCCAGTCCACTGGTGGGACTGTTCGCGACGACGACCTTCGCCCTGGTGACCAATCACATCGCGTTCTTTCACCGACGGAGCATCCTGTACGCGGCATGGGCCCTGGGTGCGCTCACCGTGGTGTATCTGGCCATCCGAGTCGCCGAGCGCGATCCGGTGGTCGCCAGCTGTGGGGCGGTGGCGGTGCTCTGCCTGAACCTCTTCGTGTACCTGACCTGCCGGCTCGCTGTCGGGATCGGTAGCACCGATGTGCATCACAGCGAGATCGAACCCTTGACCGGCCTGCTCAACTCCGACGGGCTGTACTCGCGCACCGCCAACCTGCTGGCCGCCCGCAACCGCCAGGACGACCGACACCTGGTCCTGGTAATGGTGAGCATCGACAGCTACCACCTGCTGGCCGCCATGGCCGGCCGCAAACAGGCCAACCAGGCCCGGATCGAGGTCAGTCAGGCACTACGGGAAACGGTACGGCGCAACGCCATTGCCGCCCACATCTCCAACAGCGAGTTCATCATCGCCGACACCTTCACCTCACCCGATGCCTCGCCGCTGATCAACCGGGTGCAGGGCGCCATGCGCTCCACGCCGTCGCGGGTGACCGCCAGCATCGGCGTGGTGTGCACCCCGCTGGCCCCGTTGACGGTGCATCCGCCGGACGTGGTGATCGACAAACTGCTCGACGCCGCGGCGCAGGCCGTGACCCAGGCCCGCGAGGCCGGCGGCAATGACGTGCGCTACGACATCCGCGAGGACTTCCCGATCGAGAGCTGAGGCGCGCAATACCGGGGCACGTCAGACTGATGTGATGACTGCCATCGTGGTCGGACCGACGCTGGCTGTCGTCTGCCTGGTCATGGCCGTCGCGGCAGCATCGATCTACCGCGTCGGACAACTCGGGTCGGGATGGGTGGTGCCGGCGGCGGCGTTGCGCGCGGTTGCCCAACTGGCCGCGGTGTCCGCGGTGCTCGCGGTGGCGATCACCCGGCTGTGGTCCTCGATCGCGGTGCTGACCGTCATGTTCGGCGTTGCCACTCTGACCGCGGCCCGGCGCACCGGGGCCGGTCGAAGCTCGGCGTGGGTGGTACTGCCACTGGCGGCCGGACTGACCGCGGTGCTGCCACCGCTGCTGCTCAGCGGACTCGTTCCGGCGACCGGCGTCGCGGTGGTCCCGATCGTCGGGATCGTCCTCGGCGGCACCATGACCGCCGTCGCGATCGCCGCGAAACGCACGCTGGACACTCTCGGCCACCGGCTCGGCGAGGTGGAGGCGGCGCTGAGTCTCGGCCTGAGCGAACGGGATTCGCGGATGGAGGTGATGACCCGAGAACTCACCGACGCGCTGCTGCCCAACCTGGATCAGACCCGCACCGTCGGCCTGGTCACACTGCCGGGCGCCTTCGTCGGTGTGCTGCTCAGCACCGGCTCGGCGACTCAGGCCGGCGCGGTGCAGGTGCTGGTGCTGGTCTCGCTGATGTTGTCGCAGACCTGCGGTGTCGCGGTGGTCGGCGAACTGGTGGCGCGCGGCCGGATCAGGCGGAACCGCCCAACTGCGAGCTGATCAGCGGCGCGATCCGGCCGGCCAGGTAGACATGGCCGGCATCGGTGGGGTGCACGCCATCGCGGCCGATCAGGCTCGGGTTGTCGACGAACCAGCGCTCGGCGATCGGGTCGATGAACGTCGCGCCGGCGAAACCGGCCTGCATGCGCAGGATGTCGCGAATCTGCAAGACCGCGGGTGGCACGTCGGCGGTCGGCCAGGGCGGACCGATGACCAGCAGCTTGGCGCCCGGCGCAATGCGGTGCGCCTGATCGAACGCGTCGTGCACCAGCCCGGACAGCACAATCGGGTCGGCACCCTGGTCGTTGCGCGAGCCGAAGAACACGACCAGACGGTCGTCGGGCTTGACCGCGCGCGCCGTCAGGTCACCGAAGATGCTGCCGTGATCGCCGCGCTGCCAGTAGCCGGCGCGGCCCTCGGCGGCCACATCGGGGTTGACCCGCAGGCCCTGCCGGGCCAGCTGCCCCCACGCCACCGACGTCCAGCCCCGCGTTCCGAGGCCGCCCATGTTGGTGCCGGTGGTGTAGGAATCGCTGACCACCGCCACGTGCTGGATCACCGAGCCCAGCGACTCGATCTGGTACGAACGTACCGGAATTCCGGACATCGCCAGCACCATCGTGATCACCATCAGCAGCCCGGCGCGCACACCGATCAGACGTTTCACCACACCCCCAGTCGTCGACATCGGATGCAGCTTAGAGGTCTCTCCTGTCAACCGGCGCGCGACGAGCGGGTGTCGTCGTCATCG
>Ga0164242_10010016_pt1 | contig 10180 bp, 10 predicted proteins | sample OricomgcompostMG_FD_108783 | JGI IMG/M metagenome (GOLD analysis project Ga0164242, IMG submission 108783) | Miracle-Growth compost microbial communities from Emeryville, California, USA - Original compost - Miracle growth compost (MG) ... | reverse complement strand
TCCCTATCCGCCGCGCGCGCAGGAGACTTGAGAAGAGCTGTCCCTAGTACGAGAGGACCGGGACGGACGAACCTCTGGTGTGCCAGTTGTTCCGCCAGGAGCACGGCTGGTTGGCTACGTTCGGCAGGGATAACCGCTGAAAGCATCTAAGCGGGAAGCTCGCTTCAAGATGAGGTCTCCCACAGGGTCAACCTGGTAAGGCCCCCGATAGACCATCGGGTTGATAGGCCGGAAGTGGAAGCGGGGCAACTCGTGTAGCTGACCGGTACTAATAGGCCGAGGGCTTGACCACACCTTTTCAAGGTAATATTTGCTACGCGTCCACTGTGCGGTTCACGAGTTACGGTCGGCAGACCACAACTCCATAGAGTTTCGGCGGCCATAGCGAGAGGGAAACGCCCGGTCCCATTCCGAACCCGGAAGCTAAGCCTCTCTGCGCCGATGGTACTGCTCGGGGGACTGGGTGGGAGAGTAGGACGTCGCCGGACATTCTTCCGATGGGGGTCATTCGTTGACGAATGGCCCCCATCGTGTTTGTGCGGTTGCCGGCTTGGAGGAGACAGCGTGACGGGTGGGGAGCACCATCGCGGTGGCCGCCCTCGGCGGGACGACGGTGCGGCGCGACAGCGGCGTAGCCGGCAGGCTGATGCGCCGCAGGACAACCGTGGACAACGCTGGGCGCGTGGTCCGGTCGGCCCAGAACTGCCGCCTGAGGCGCAGTTGGATCTGCTCGACCGACCGGTGCGTGACGCGGTCAGTGGCCTCGGTGGCACGCTCGCGGTCGTGGTCGGACGTCATCTCGCGGCAGCTGGGCTGCTGCTGGACGAGGATCCAGTCGCAGCACTCGAGCACGCGCTGGTTGCGAAAGCGAAAGCCGGCAGGCTCGCGGAAGTACGCGAGGTGGTCGGCGTGGTGGCCTACGAAGCCGGCGACTTCGCGCTCGCGCGGTCGGAACTGCGAGCAGCACGCAGGATGACGGGTCGCGGTGACCTGGTGGCGTTGTTGGCGGACTGCGAGCGTGGATTAGGTCAGCCGGAACGGGCCCTGGAAGTCGCGGCGTCCGTCGACGTCCGACAGCTCGATCCGGACGTGCAGATCGAGCTCGCCATTGTCGTCTCCGGCGCGCGTAGCGACATGGGGCAGCAGGAAGCGGCTGTGCAGGCGTTGGAGATACCCCTGCTGCGCGCCGGCCGGACGGTGGCAGGCCAGCCACGACTCTGGTATGCGTATGCGCAGGCGTTACTAGCAGTGAACCGGAATGCCGAGGCGGCCGAGTTCTTTCGCCGGGTTGCCCTGGTCGACGTCGACGGCGAGACCGATGCCGCCGACCGGGCCGCGGAACTTCTGCGGTGAGACCAGGGCTGGGCTGCGGTCGATAGGGCGGTGAGACCAGGGCTGGGCTGCGGTCGATAGGGTGGTGGCGCGCCCGGCGGCTTCGCGCAGCTGCGCCGCGGCTGGCGCGGGAACCGAGGGAGCTCCGTGAGCAGTGCGGCCGCGGTCGGGCAGTGGTCGCTGTGCGCGAGCCCGCCTCCAGTCGAGCGCTACGACGTCGCTCTCCTCGATCTTGACGGCGTTGTGTACGTCGGCGACACGCCGGTACCCCATGCGGTCGAGGCGCTTGCCGCCGCCGAGCAGCAGGGCATGGCTCGTGAGTACGTCACGAACAACGCGTTGCGGCCGCCCCAGGATGTCGCGGCCAAGCTCAACCGCTTGGGCATCCGGGCGACCGTGGAGCAAGTGGTGACCAGCGCGCAGGCAGCCGCACACCTGCTGGCAGACCGGCTCCCGGCCGGTGCAACCGTGCTCGCGGTCGGCGGCAAAGGCCTTCGTCAGGCGGTGCTCGAGCGTGGTTTCGCGCTCTGTGACACCGCGGATGCCGATCCGGCGGCGGTGGTCATCGGCTATGACCCCGAGATTGACTACCGTCGGCTGAGCGAGGCTGCGCTCGCGGTCAGCCGCGGCGCTACGTTCGTGGTCTCGAACCGCGATGCCACCATCCCGTCCGCGCGTGGGCTGCTGCCCGGAATGGGTGCCCTCGCCGCGGTGGTCGTGACCGCGACCGGTCGTGAGCCGCTCGTCGCCGGCAAGCCCGAGGAGGCGTTGCACGCCGAGTCGGTGCGGCGCAGTGGCGCGCAACGGCCGATCGTGGTCGGCGATCGCCTCGATACCGACGTCGAGGGGGCCCGCCGGGCCGGAACTCCCAGCCTGCTGGTGCTCACCGGGGTGACCGATGTGCTGGCGCTCGCGACCGCGCCGCCGCATCGTCGGCCTGATCTGGTCGGGCACGACCTGCGCGCCCTGCTGCAGGCGCATCCGGATGCCGTCGACGGCCGGTGCCGCGATGCCCGTGCCCGGTACGACAGCGGCAGTCACCGCGTCGTCGTCGAGGTCGGAGCGAGCCGGGACCGGACGGACGCGGTCCGAGCCGCGGTCACGGTGGCGTGGCGGGCGCTTGACGAGGGCAACCGAGTGGAGGGTGTGGACGGGATCGACGGCTGATTCGCTTCCTGCCGGACGCGATGGAGGAACGCCGGCCCACACGTCACAGCAGTGAACGGAGCCGAAGCAGGTCGAATGGGCTCGCGCTGATCCGCACCCGCCCGGCAGCCCAGGCCGAACTGAATGCGAGTTCGCCGCGGGTCACGGCGACCAGGTCGTCACTGCTCGCGGTCAGCCGGATCTGGGCCTGCTGCTGACCGCCGCGACCCAGGTCGGTCAGGACGCCGTCAACCAGTCGTGCCGTCCAGGTGATGTCGAGATCCGGGACGCGCACCGACAGGGTGCGGTTCAGCCCCTTCGCATGGGGGAGCCCTGAGCCATCGGCCGACAACTTCGCCGCGAGATTCTGGAGTGCCTGCTCGCAGTCCTCGGCATCCGCCATCCTCACCCCGTCCCGTTCTGCTGTCGGCACGCACGGCACGCTGTCGAGGATGCCGGCAGCGGGACCAGGCCGAAGGGTAGCGTTTGTACGTGGTGACGCGTTCTTGCGCATCTGGCCGAGTTGTCGCGACCGGATCGCTACCGATGGAGGAACCCGTGGGCGAGGAAGGGCTGCACGCCGAGGCTGGCATCGCGTTGACATCAACCGCCGATGCCAGTGGTTCCGACCAGCAGGCGGCAGCACTGGACGTGACCGACCCCGAGCTCCAGGACGTTGTCGAAGCGTTGCAGGCAGCGCGTGCGCTGCCGCTGCCCGAGCGGGTGGGCGCGCTGGAAGCGGTTCAGGCGGCGCTGTCCCAGCGTCTCGATGCCGTCGACGGAACGTGAGCGTCGCGGTCGTGGTCCGTCGCGCCCGCCTGGATAGTGAGCTGGTCCGCCGCGGGCTGGCACGCAGCCGCGAGCAGGCCGCTGAGTTCATTGCGACCGGACGTGTCGTTCTCGCCGGTGTGACCGCCACCAAGCCCGCGTCGGCGGTCACACCGGACACCCCGCTACTGGTACGGCCCCCGGCGGACGGTGGGGTGGACTACGTCTCCCGCGGCGGCCACAAGCTCGCCGGTGCGCTCGCCCGATTCACGCTGGCGCCAGAACCGTTGCGGATCGCAGGGGCGGAGTGCCTCGATGCGGGTGCGTCCACCGGCGGTTTCACAGACGTGCTGCTTCGCGCCGGGGCTACGCGGGTAGTCGCCGTCGACGTCGGGTACGGCCAGCTGGCCTGGTCGCTGCGTCGTGACGAGCGGGTTGACGTACGGGAGCGTACAAACGTCCGATCGCTCACGCCCGACGACATCGGCGGGCCCGTGGCCATCACGGTTGCTGACCTCTCGTTCATTGGCCTGCGCACCGTGCTGCCCAGCCTGGTTGCGTGCACCCGAACGGATGGCAACCTCGTGGTGCTGGTCAAGCCGCAGTTCGAAGTCGGACGGGAGCGTCTCGGTCCTGGCGGGGTTGTTCGCGACCCGGACCTGCGGGCCGAGGCGGTGCTGCGGGTCGCCTCCGCTGCCCAGCAGCACGGCTTGCGGGCACGCGGGGTGGTGGCATCGAGCCTTCCCGGCCCGCAAGGGAACGTCGAGTATCTGCTGTGGCTGGCCGGGCCGGGCGCCCCGGCTCCGGAACCCCAGCAACCGGAGGCGATCCGCGCCGCCGTGCAGCGGGCGATCGAGGCGGGCCCATCGTGACCCGCCGCATCCTGCTGGTGACCCACACCGGGCGCGACCACGCTCGTGAACGTGCTGCGTATGTCACCTCCCGGCTGGTCGCGGCCGGGGTGGAGGTGCACGCGCTCGGGGACGAGGACGCGGATCCGGCGACCGCCGCCCGGTAGGGCGGATTCTCGACCGGCGCAATCCCGCCAGGCACGGAACTCGTCCTCGGTCTCGGTGGCGACGGCACCCTGCTGCGTGGTGCGGAACTTGCCCGGAGCGCGGACCTGCCCCTGCTCGGCGTGAACTTCGGGCACGTCGGGTTCCTGGCCGAGACCGAGCCGGAGGACCTGGACGACACGCTTGACCGCATCCTGCGCAGGGACTACGCGGTCGAGGAGCGGATGACGCTGGACGTCGCGGTCCGGGTAGGGGACCGGATCACGCACCGGGACTGGGCGCTGAACGAGGCTGCCGTGAACAAGACCGACGCGGTGCGCATGCTGGAATGCGTGATGGCCATCGACGGCCGGCCGGTGTCACGCTTCGGCTGCGACGGCCTCGTCTGCGCGACACCGACGGGCAGCACGGCGTACGCCTTCTCGGGTGGCGGGCCGGTGGTCTGGCCGCGGGTGGAAGCGCTGCTGGTGGTTCCCATCAGCGCACACGCGTTGTTCGCTCGCCCGCTGGTCACCGCACCGGACTCGACCATCGCGGTGGACATCCTGCCGGTGGTGGAGCCTGCTGTCGGGAGCGAGAGCGCACTGCTGTGGTGCGATGGCCGCAGGCTGGTACGGCTCGCCTCCGGTTCGCGGGTGGAGGTATGCCGCGGAGAACGACCGGTACGGCTCGCGCGATTGCACGACCGGCCTTTTACCGATCGGCTCGTGGCGAAGTTCTCGCTCCCGGTTGGTGGGTGGCGCGGAAGTGCGCACAGCAGTTCGACCGCCCCGGGCGATGGGCCGGAATCCCGGCCCGCACAGCACTAGTCTCGCGTCGTGCTCGAAGAAATCCGGCTCGACGGGCTCGGCGTGATCGCGGCGGCTGCGGTGCCGCTGCATCCGGGCTTCACCGTACTGACCGGTGAGACCGGTGCCGGTAAGACGATGTTGCTCTCTGCGCTTGACCTCCTGTTCGGCGGCCGGGCAGATTCGGCGCTCGTCCGTCCGGGCGCGGCGCGCGCCCGCGTCGAGGGCCGGCTGCATCTGGCCACCGCCAGTCCCGGCACCGCCCGGGCGCTGCAGGCGGGCGCCGAGCTGGACGAGGACGGCAGCCTGCTGGTGCAGCGGACCATCGGCACGGAGGGCCGCAGCCGGGCACTGCTCGGTGGCACCTCGGTGCCGAATGGGGTGCTGACAGAGATCGCGGCGCGCGTCGTCGCGGTGCACGGCCAGGCCGATCAGCACCGATTGACCGCGGGATCGCGCCAGCGTGAGGTGCTGGACCGCTATGCCGGTGCCGCTGCTTCGGAGGCCCTCGCCGCGTACCAGGTGGTGTACACGCGGCGCCAGGAGGTGGCTGACGAACTGGCGGAGCTGGTCCGAACCGGTCCCGATACCGGTGCCGAGATCGAGCGGCTGCGATACGCGACCGAGCGGGTGGCCGTGCTCGCCCCCGATCCGGACGAGGACGACGAGTTGGCCGAGCGAATCGGCCGGTTGTCACACGCGGACGCGTTGGTGCAGGCGGCCTCGGTCGCGTATGCCGCAATGGGCGGCGAGGAGAGCGATTCGAGCACTGCGGGCGGGTACGCCTCGCTCGCCGCCGCCGCGCACGCACTCGCCGCAGTCGCCGGACACGATCCGGTGTTGGCAGATCTGAGCGCGCGGGCCGAGGAACTGCTCATCCTGGCTGCGGACCTCCAGGGGGATCTGGCGGGCTACCGCGAGCAGGTCGCTGCCGACCCGGCCGCCCTCGCCCGAGCGCAGGAGCGGGTCGCTGCGCTGGCGGATGCCGGTCGTGCCTACTGCCCGCAGGATCCGACCGCTGCGGGGCTCGTGGCCTGGTCGCGGGGTGCGGCGGCACGGCTGGCGGCACTCGAAGGCGCCGAGGCGCGCCAGGGCGCGCTACGGGAGACCGTGCGGCAACTCGACCGCGACGTGGCCGAACGAGCGGCGGCCCTGCATGATGTGCGTGCTGCGGCCGCGTCCCGGCTCGCTGAGCAGGTTCGCAGGGAACTCGCCGGTCTCGCGATGCCGACTGCCCGGCTGACGGTGCAGGTTGCCGAGGCGGCGCCCGGGATGCACGGTGCCGACGAGGTAGCCATCCTTTTCGCGGCCCACGACGGCACCGCAGAGCGTCCACTGGCGCGCGCCGCAAGCGGCGGCGAACTCAGCCGCGTGATGCTCGCGCTGGAAGTCGTCCTCGCAGGCGCCGATCCGGTGCCGACGATGGTGTTCGACGAGGTCGACGCCGGGGTGGGGGGCGAAGCTGCGGTGGAGATCGGTGTCCGGCTGGCACGGCTTGCCCGTCACCACCAGGTCCTGGTGGTGACACACCTCCCGCAAGTAGCAGCATTCGCCGATCTGCACGTACGGGTGCGCAAGGACGCCGGTGGGGACGTGACTGCCAGCGATGTGACGGTTCTCGATGAGGACGAACGCGTGGTCGAACTGGCCCGAATGCTCGGTGGGCTGGCCGGTAGCGAATCGGCGCAGGAGCACGCGCGTGAATTGCTCGCCCGAGCGGCGCCGGAGCGGGCTCCCGGAACGACGGTTGCGCGGCGCTGATCCGGCGCGTGCATGCCGGGGTGTCGGGATCCGGCGGACCTATCGGCAGGTGTTACCGTGAACTCCCGTGGTGAGGGCCCCGTTCGGGGCACTCGACGAGCCCGCGGAAGTGAGTGGTCAGTGCCCCAGGCGCACGTCACCAGACATCTTTTCGTCACCGGAGGCGTCGCCTCCTCTCTCGGCAAGGGCTTGACCGCGTCCAGCCTCGGTCGTCTGCTCAAAGCACGCGGGTTGCGGGTCACTATGCAGAAGCTTGACCCGTACCTGAACGTTGACCCGGGGACCATGAACCCGTTCCAGCACGGCGAGGTCTTCGTCACCGAGGACGGTGCCGAGACCGATCTCGACATCGGCCACTACGAGCGGTTCCTCGACACCGCGCTGCGCGGAGACGCCAACGTCACCACCGGGCAGGTCTACAGCCAGGTGATCGCCAAGGAACGGCGCGGCGATTACCTGGGCGACACGGTCCAGGTGATCCCGCACATCACGAACGAGATCGTCGAACGGATCCGGTCGATGGGCGGGCCGGAGGTCGACGTGGTGATCACCGAGATCGGTGGCACCGTGGGTGACATCGAGTCGCTGCCGTTCCTGGAAGCGGCCCGCCAGGTTCGCCACCTCGTGGGACGGGACCACTGTTTCTACCTGCATGTGTCGTTGGTCCCGTACCTGGCGCCCTCCGGGGAGTTGAAGACCAAGCCCACCCAGCATTCCGTCGCCGCGCTGCGCAGTATCGGTATTCAGCCGGATGCGCTGGTGTGCCGCTCGGACCGGCAGATTCCGGAAGGCCTCAAGCGCAAGCTCAGTCTGATGTGTGACGTCGAGCTGGAGGCAGTCGTCGCAGCCCCGGACGCACCATCGATCTACGACATCCCTAAGGTGCTGCACTCCGAGGGCCTGGACGCTTACGTGATCCGCCGACTGGGACTCCCGTTCCGCGACGTCGACTGGACCGACTGGAACATCCTCCTGCAGCGGGTGCACCATCCCTCAGCGCAAGCGGTCATCGCTCTCGTCGGCAAGTACGTCGACCTCCCGGACGCGTACCTGTCGGTCTCCGAAGCGCTGCGCGCCGGCGGCTTCCACCATGACGCCAAGGTGGAGATCCGCTGGGTGAGTTCGGACGACTGCGCGACGCCGACCGGCGCTGCCCGTGCACTCGAGGGAGTCGACGGCGTCCTGGTTCCAGGCGGGTTCGGGATTCGCGGCATCGAGGGCAAGGTGGGCGCGCTTCGGCATGCGCGGGAGACCGGAATCCCCACCCTCGGGATCTGCCTGGGCCTGCAGTGCATGGTGATCGAGGTGGCCCGTCATCTGGCCGGACTCGACGGCGCGGATTCCGCCGAATTCACCCCGGAGACCGCGTATCCGGTGATCGCCACGATGGCCGACCAGGTGGACGTCGTCGCCGGGGCGCGGGACATGGGGGGCACGATGCGGTTGGGTGACTACCCGGCGATCCTCGAAACCGGTTCGATTGCCGCGGCCGCCTACGGCACGGACCGGGTCGTGGAACGGCACCGGCACCGGTACGAGGTCGCGAATGTCTACCGAGACGCGCTGCTGTCAGCCGGCTTGAAGGTGTCCGGGACCTCACCGGACGGACGGCTGGTGGAGATAGTCGAACTCGACCGCTCGGTGCACCCCTTCTTCGTGGGTGCCCAGTTTCATCCGGAGTTCACCTCCCGCCCCACCAAGGCGAACCCGCTGTTCGCGTCGTTCATCGGTGCCGCGCTGGTTGCCCACGAACAACGGACCGGTCAGCTGGACCTGCCCGAGTTGACCCGGGCCTGACCGTGGCCTACGAGGTCGCCGCCACTCGCCGTCACCTGGAAGGCCGGGTTATCGCGGTGCGTTCGGATGACGTGGCCATGCCGGACGGGTCCACGGCGACCCGGGACGTGGTCGAACACCCCGGAGCGGTCGCGGTGGTGGCGCTGGACGCGCGGGACCGAATCGCCCTGGTGCGCCAGTACCGTCACCCGATTGGCCAGCAGCTCTGGGAGCTCCCGGCCGGGTTGCTCGACGTGCCGGCGGAGGAGGCACAGGCTGCGGCCGCGCGTGAGCTCCAGGAGGAGACGGGATGGTCGGCGGCGTCGTGGTGGGTGTTGCTCGATCTACTCACCTCGCCGGGCATGACCGACGAGGCGATCCGCGTCTATCTCGCTCGCGATCTGCGTGAGGTCGGCCGCGCGCCTGGTCTCGATGAGGAAGCGGAACTCGAACTGCGCTGGTGCGACGTGGATCAGGCGGTTCAGGCGGTGCTGGCCGGGGGCGTGCGGAACGGCCCCGCTTGCGCCGGGATCCTCGCGGTGCAGGTCGCCAGGGCGGCATCGTTCGCGGGGCTCCGTGGTGCGAACGACGCGTGGCCGGACCGGCCGGACCGCGTCGTTGCGCCCGACTGATCGCCGTACCCACGGGTGCCCGGTGCGCCGTCCTGACGGGTCGCGATGCTGGCGCACCCGCTGCACTACGGTGGCGCCATCATGACTGCGGTGACGATCGAGGCGGTATCCCGCGTGATACGGGACTTTCTGGATCATCTAGCGGTCGAGCGGGGTCTTGCGACGAATTCCCTGTCGGCTTACCGACGGGATCTGAACCGTTACCGGGAGTTCCTGCAACTGCGTGGGATCGGTGACCTCGGCGACGTCGTGGCAACGGACGTGAGCGCCTACGCCGGCGCCCTCCGGGACGGGTGGGACGAACATCAGCCGCTGGCATCGGCCAGCGTGGCGCGGGCTCTGGCTGCCGTCCGCGGCCTGCACCGGTTCGCGCTGCGGGAGGGACGGGTCCACGTCGACGTCACGGCGGAGATCCGGCCTCCGACGCCCGGCCGCCGGCTCCCGAAGGCGTTGGACGTGGACGAAGTCGACGCGCTGCTGGCGGCGGCCGGCTTCGACCAGACCGAACTCGCCTTCCGTGATCGGGCCCTGCTCGAGTTGCTGTATGCGACCGGTGCCCGAATCTCCGAGGCTGTCGCCCTCGACGTAGACGACCTCGTCGATGACGGGGAGGCACGCATATCCAGCCCGACATCGCGAGGCACCGGGACCGTGCTATTGCGCGGCAAGGGTGGGAAGGAACGATTGGTCCCGGTCGGCCGCGCGGCACTGGAGTCCATCGACGCCTATCTCGTTCAGGCGCGGCCTGAGCTCGCCCGGCGCGGGCGCGGTTCGTCGGCGCTGTTACTCAATGCGCGAGGCGGCAGGCTGTCCCGGCAGAGCGCCTGGACAGTGCTGCGCGCGGCAGCCGATAAGGCAGGGATCCGGCGGGACGTGTCCCCGCACACGCTGCGGCATTCGTTCGCGACCCACCTGCTCGACGGCGGCGCGGACGTGCGGGTTGTCCAAGAACTCCTCGGCC
>Ga0164242_10010015_pt1 | contig 10180 bp, 6 predicted proteins | sample OricomgcompostMG_FD_108783 | JGI IMG/M metagenome (GOLD analysis project Ga0164242, IMG submission 108783) | Miracle-Growth compost microbial communities from Emeryville, California, USA - Original compost - Miracle growth compost (MG) ... | reverse complement strand
CTACGATACACTCCCGTCTAGCATCAAATCCAAGTGTAGGATACACTTCCACAACTTCATGCAGGACGTCCACCGGCGACTGCACAAACTAAAGATGGAGTACGGCAACGACATCGACGCCGTGCCGTTCGTGGCGGCGGACATCGCCGAGCAGGGCAACGTGCTGTGCTTCGACGAGTTCCAGTGCACCGACGTCGCCGACGCCATGATCCTACGGCGGCTCCTTGAGTCGCTCATGTCGCACGGCGTAGTCCTCGTGACCACCTCCAACCGCCGCCCGGACGAGCTGTACAAGAATGGCATCCAGCGCGAGTCCTTCGTCCCAGCCATCCACCTGCTCGAGCGACGCCTGCACGTCATCAACCTCGACTCGACGACGGACTACCGCAAGATCCCGCGCCCGCCCTCGGGCGTGTACCACACGCCGCTCGACAGCCACGCCGCGTCCCACGCCGAGAAGTGGTTCCGCTTCCTCGGCGACCCGGACACCCCCGAGCCCCACCCGGAGGTCCAGCGCGTGTGGGGCCGCGAGATCCACGTGCCGCGCGTGAGCGGCCGGTGCGCCTGGTTCACCTTCGACGAGCTGATCGGCAGGCCCACGTCGGCGGCCGACTTCCTGGAGCTGGTGCGGTCGTACGATGCCTTCGTCGTCACCGACGTCCCCGGCATGACTTACCGCCAGCGCGACCTTGCTAGGCGATTCATCACCTTCATCGACGCCGTGTACGAGGCCCAGGCCAAGCTCGTTCTCACCACTGCCGCTCCTCTAACGGAGCTGTTTGTCTCGAGGGAAGAGATGCAGGAGTCGCTCGCCGCGAACGGCGATGAAGGTGCCGAAACCGCCCGTGGCGTGGAGGAGGCAATGGGCCACCTTTTCGAGTCGATGGAGCACAACGTGGACCAGTTGAAGAACTCGAACCTATTTACGGGCGACGAGGAGGCCTTTGCGTTCGCTAGGGCCTTGTCGAGGTTGAACCAGATGGGGAGTAGGGAGTGGGTTGAGAGGGGTATGGGCTTGGAGAAGGACGGCGGGAAGAAGGAGAGAGATGACTGGGCGAAGACGAGGAGTAGGCAGATGGAGGATAGCATGTGAGTGGATATGCGTGTTGCCGAGATATCCTTTTTGAGTGTTAGGCATGAGCATTCTGCGAGGCGCTGTAGATGGGCAATAGTCAGCAGGACAACGACTGTTCGCATAGTACTATCTCGCATTGGTTTCCTCTTCGCGAGTACGCGGGATGAAGCATTCATAGCACATAGAGTTACAATATATAGACACAAGCGAACTCCATTATTCTTAACCCTTCCCCGACATAACGCCTATCCAGGAGCCGTAATTGCTTGTCGCGCTGGCCCCCTCCGATGTGGTGAATCCGGCCGAAGTGCCGCCTGCTGCCTGTCCTTTATTTAGTAAAGGCCTGGGAAGAGCACCCAGGGGACCTCGGCCTTGTACTCCTTCCACTGCTCGCCGTATTTCGAAACCATGTAGTCATCCATAACGGCCACACTCCGGGTAGCAAAGTCATACGACTGGAAGGCCCCCATCACCAATGCGGCGGGCCAACCTCCAGCGGCGAGGGTGTACCCCGTGCGCCACACCGCATACCCTCCGTAGTTGATATGGCTCGCGAGTTTCCACAGTCCCGTGCGACATATCTTGCCCTTGTTCTCCGGGCGGTCCTTGAACCGCTTGCGCTGGATCTCCGCAACCGTCTCTACGGCCATGCCGACGATGTACATCACCGCGCCAACGGCCACAGGAAGACTGACGGCGCGTCCGGTGCCGGGCACGGGGATGTCGGGTCCGTAAGCCAGAGCCGCAGTGGTGGCAGCCGTGACGGCAAGTATCGAGTTGGCCGAGTTGACGAAGCTGTTATACAGGCTGACGGCGACGGCCGCGGCAGGCGGGAACTCCTCCCGGCTGAGGTAAGTGAGCCAGAAGACCTGCTTTACGGTCGAGCCGACGGCCATGCCGAGCACAATCAGGCGTGGGAGAGGGAGGCCCAGGCGGTCGAGCAGCGCACCGCCGGGGATGAGACCCGTGGTGCCTAGCGGGAGGGTCGCGAGGCCGACGGCGGAGAGAAGACCGGCGCCCAGGCCGCGGGCGAGGATCTCGTATTGCAGGAGCGGGTCGAGGGCGCGGAGACCGATGAAGGTTGCTGTGCCGAGCGGGTTGGACTTGTATACCCCGCGGCTGATCAGGTCTCTCGGGTCCTTTCTGGGGCCATCGCCCTTTGAGGGCGGGTCGGTGGACGACATTGTGCCGAGCGGTGCTTTATGCCTGTGGGTTTCTCTGCTTAGAGCGATGGGAATAGGAGAAACGGCGTGGTGATCGCCAACTTGATGACTTTTGGGTTTCTAAACACCCTACGATGAAAGAGACGAAGATGAAGTTTCACATGAGTAGAAAATATCCGTGGGTTGGGAGAGACGGGAGGGGTCTCGATAATTATGACGTGAGGTCCATGGATGTAACAGTGTGACGACTTCGGAAGGCACGGCAGACTGAGCTTCCTCCAAGCTTGCATCCTACACAAAGTGCTACACTACCTGACTACCTAGAAAAAGAGCGGTACCACTTACTACTCACCAAGAAGTGGCACCGAGGGAGGCAGTAGTGCTGGTTCTGGTAGCAGCCATCACTTGACACGAAGCTGTGAGCTTTCTTTCCGCAAATCGACTTCTCTGTTGCAATGCCAAGCTGCTCGTTGAGTTTAAACTCCTTCTCAAGCGGAGGTACCTTAGTTATGTAACCGACGTATCGGAGTTAATTAGTGGTTGATTCTCCGCATGGTTAGCGCGCGGGCCGCCCCAAGGCAGGCAGGGGCTTATGTATGCGTCACACTGGACGTGCCCACCTTCCGGACCTGGAAAGGCCGATTGCCTCCCTCGGGTCCCTGACATGCCCGCTTAACCTTTGATCGGCCTCGACCCTTGGACTCCTCTTCATCCCAGCAAACAACACACGCCTCTACGAATACCAAGTCTATCGAAATCACTGAAGATGAGGATCCCAAACGCTTCGGTTCTCGCGCTACTTCTGCCCGCAGTTAGCGCTCGCTTCGTGGAAGAGAGTGAGCAGGCAGAGCGCATTGGTTTGTTTACAGATTGGGCGAAACCCCAAGTCGACAACGGGGCCCCCAAGTATCACATCGAGTTGTCTCCTGGCGAGACCAGGTGGGTGACCGAAGATGAGAAGTGGGAATTGCGCAGGGTAAGCGTCAACCATCCTCCAACCCTCTCGACGGATCTCTCAAATTCGCCTGTTTCTGACTCGCCACTCCACAGAATGGCAAGCGCTTCTTCGACATCACCGACCACCCCGAACTCGCTTCCCTCCGCGCCCGCTCTGCTGTTAAGAACGTCTTCCCGAAGAAGCCTGCATATCAGAAGGAGATCAACCCGCTCTTGGTCAACCTCTCCAGGACGGAGATGAAGGATCACCTTGAGAAGTTCACGAGCTTCCACACCCGTTACTACAAGTCCGACTACGGCCGGCAGTCAAGCGAATGGTTGCTCAGTGTGGTTCAGAACACGATCAAGGAGGCAGGGGCAGAGAAGCACGTTTCTGCGAGACACTTTGAGCATCCCTGGGGGCAGCACAGCATCATCGCGACGATTCCCGGCAGGACGAACTCGACCATCGTTATCGGTGCTCACCAAGACTCCATCAACCTCTGGCTACCGAGCTTACTGGCTGCGCCGGGTGCAGATGATGATGGAAGCGGTACTGTCACTATCCTGGAAGCGTTCCGGGTGCTGTTGTCGTCCAAGGATATTGTCAAGGGCAAGCATGAGAACACCATCGAGTTCCAATGGTACAGCGCCGAGGAAGGCGGGTTACTCGGTAGCCAAGCCATCTTTTCATCTTACGCGAAGGCCGATCGGGACGTCAAGGCCATGCTTCAGCAAGACATGACTGGCTTCGTCGAGCGCACACTCCAGGCCGGCCAGGCCGAGAGCGTCGGGGTCGTGGTCGACTTTGTCGACCCGAATCTGACCGACTTCATCAAGACAGTTATCACCGAGGTATGTTGAGAACGTCCTTTCTCCGGCCTCTGTTTCTTTTTCTGTATTTTCTTTTTGCTAACCCTCATGGCCAGTACTGTGATATCCCTTACATCGAGACTAAGTGTGGTTATGCCTGCTCCGACCACGCCTCGGCTTCCAAAGCTGGTTACGCCTCTGCATTTGTGATTGAGTCGGCGTTCGAGCTGAGTGATAACCACATTCATACCGTCGACGATAAAATCTCGTACCTGTCGTTCGACCATATGCTGCAGCACGCCCGTATGACGCTCGCCTTCGCCTACGAGCTGGCTTTCACCGACTTTGCCACACTGGCGAACGAGGCGGATGAGATGGAGGACCTGTGATGGATACAAATTACCCAAGGTAGATCAAAAGGGCTGGGAGACTCATAGCTCTGTTAGACTCGTCGCTAACGAAGGTTGGTGGAGGTGGGGAGTCGAGGTTTATGACAGGGATTGTGGGCGGCGCGGGGAATAACGAGGACATGTAACAACTAAAACAACCTAACGATCACCAACTCTGCACTCGTATTAGACTTGATGAAAGTAGTCCAATTGTGGGAATTCTGCACACCTAGTTACTCCCCCTAAGCCCTGCAGCTCGCCGAGATACCCGGCCCTTGCCTCGATGACGTCATGTTTACTACAGAACGAGGAAGTGTAAGCCACGCGGCCCACGCTACGGAATACATGCACTCACTCTACTCAGGCGATGCGCTCATGCAACAAAATACCGGCGTGTAAACGAATTGCTGCAGAAATCTCTGTCTTAAAGGCCTCGACATTTCTGATTGAATTCTAGTTGACCTGCGAACACTGACACACGATATCGACACTGAAGCCTGCACCACTGCCTCCCCTCTTGGTAACATGGCTTTCTCCCTTGTCACATAATGTCCATGTCCCAATATCTTCAAAACTCAATTGACTTTGTTTATCAAGTCTGCTTCCAGTTCCCAATCAGCGCTCTCACTATACCCCGTCAACTACCTAGCCCCCAGCTCCTTGAAAACGTGGGAATGGCAACCACCAAAAAAGGGACAGGTTCTGTCAGCGACCCCATCTATGAGTTATGCCAGTCGGTTGAAAGCGTGTCTGCAACTCTGGCAAAGGACCCGACTATTGCGCCCGGCGATGCTTGGAAGAGTCTTTACGGCCACCGTGTAGGTCGGGAGTCCGGCACCGAGTCGGCTAGTACCTCGGGAGCAGAGGGCGCAAGTAAGAACGGCGACGCGCTAGCAAGAGCTGCAAAGTGTGGGAAATGGGGTCCGACAAGACCAAGCGACTTCTTTCTGCAGGTAAGTCCCTCATATCATTGGAACCGAGCGGGAAAAAAAGATGTTAATTAGAACAGATATACAACGATGCCTTATGTACCCTGGATGAGGGTGTAGATCGGGCGATGGTTAGCCCATCACTCATAGGGAGCTGCGGTGTTTTGCCCCTTACTATTATCTCAGTGTAAGTCAGTGTGAGGTCTATTCCCCACCCCTCAGCCACCATGGCTAACTCTGAGAAGAATACCTGATATCGTCCGGCATATGTCGAACATTATCGTCAGAGCCGAGAGGGAGGTCATCCTTGCGACAAACTATTGGCAAAATTCGGTGGCCTCCAAGTTCATAACCGACGCTATGAAAGAGCTCTCTCGTCGCGCTGGCCAAAATGGCACCAAGGTCGTGATGAAGATCATTTACGACCGGGGTAGCCCGAGGCAGGTTTTCGAACCTCATTACATCGTGAACGAGAAAGGCTACACTAGCGAGGCCGTCCTGATTCCGCGCCCCGAGGAGATACCCAATATTGATCTGGAGGTGATGAACTACCACCAGCCAATGCTGGGGACATTCCACTGCAAATACATGATCGTGGATAGAAAAGTAGCTGTGCTTCAGAGTAACAACATTCAGGACAACGACAATCTCGAGATGATGGTTCATCTGGAGGGCCCTATCGTCGACTCTTTGTACGATATGGCTTTGATCTCGTGGCATAAGGAATTTCACCCTCCGCTGCCGAGCCATAACTCTCCCGCCGCCCAAGGTGGACTTGGAGCTTTCGGAGACCAGTATTCTTCCATGGTTAATGCTGATGGGACGCTGAAAGGCACTGATACAATCGTCGATCCCAGCAAGATGGCCCCAAGACAAGCATACGAGTATGGAAAAGCCAAGGTCCACCAGCCTGGAGTGGTTGATCCCTCCGCGCAGCAGCAGAGCAAGGGACCGGACCGAGCCGACACCCTGACAGGGCCAACAACAACGAAGAGTGTTCTCCATCCACTCCCAGGCGCAGATCAACAAACGAACGGAAAATCCCAAGGTAGTTCTATGGATGCTCAAGGTCAGGGTACAGTTGGTGCTGGGGCGAAGGGCGAGGACGAGACGGATCAGCAAACGCCGCAAGGGGGGCCGGATTTGCACGCAGAACGATATCTTAGTCAAGGAGATCAAGCAATCCGTCAGTCTCAGATCCAGCAGCCGTCGTCTCAGACACGACCCTTGCCAGAACATTCGGCGGAGGAACCACACTATGACGATGACATCGCCGGCGAGGTGGCGCGAGTGCAGACGTCAGTATCGCCGTCACCCGGAGAAAGTCGCCGAGAGGCCGTCACACGAAAGCTCAACCACACCACCAACAAGGGTTTCGAAGGTACCGCCCCCGAGTGCAGCCCCCAGGAAGAGATGACACCATATATCCCCCATCCTGCCCACGAGCCCTTCCCGATCGCCATGGTCTGCCGAGCGCCGTACGGTCCTCCGAATCATAGCGCTGGATCGAATCCCCAGAATGCGGCTTGGCTGTCGGCCCTCCGCCACGCGCGGAAGAACGTCTTTATCCAGACTCCGACATTGAACGCTGAACCTCTAATCCCGGCCATCATCGAGGCGTGTGAGCGGGGGGTTGATGTGTACTGCTATGTCTGTCTCGGGTACAACGATGCGGTAGGTTTCGAGCCAACCTCTTTACTGTATAACTTCACCAGTACTAACACGTGTCTCAGGGCGAACTACTCCCAATGCAAGGAGGCCACAACGAGATGATCGCCCAAAACTTCCACAAATCCCTCTCCGACGCGGGGCGGCGCCGCCTACATTACTTCTGGTACGTGGCCAAGGACCAGACCGCGCCCCTCACGCAGCGGCTCAAGCGGCGGTCCTGCCACATCAAGCTCATGATCGCCGACGAGCACATCGGAATCGTCGGCAACGGCAACCAGGACACGCAGAGCTGGTTCCAGAGCCAGGAGATCAACGTCATGCTCGACTCACCCGACGTCTGCCGCGCTTGGATTGACGCTCTGAGGAGGAACCAGAACACGCACCTATACGGCGCGCTTGACGAGGAGGACGGCGTGTGGAGGGACGCAGACGGAAAAGAGCCGGAGGGGGCGATGGGTGCTGATCCGGGGAGGTTTAGTTGGGCGAAGGGGTTGATAGGTGCTGTGAAGAGGGTGCAGGGAACAGGGGGGTTCTGAGGGTTTCTCTAATTTTTGCTCTAATATTCTTCTCTTATTAGCATGGCGAATACGGGTTGTTATTTTCTAGTTTCTTGCGCTCCATGGTAAACAGTGAACAGGTACGTCTGGTTGCTGAGGTCGATATTGGGCGGCGTGAAGCCACAAAAGTGGTTTACAGCCAGCCCGAACGGTAACAGTTTTCTCTTCGCCAAACTACCCACTCCTTAACCGGAATGCGACTGGGAGACGGACACCTCCAATGCGGCGTAGCGGACCCATCCTCGATCAGATCGTGTGAGGCACAAACAAGATACTGGCGTCCGTCAAGGAGCTGGAAGGAGGAAGAGGCCGGACAGGGGTTAGCGGATAGCACTAATAAAGTGGGGCGCATTTACATTTTCTCACCGCTCTCGATAAGGTGGCAGAACTACTACCCCACTAAAAACTTTTGAGAACTTCGGTGCACCTCTATCTCAACTCCCACATCCATTCCCTCGGGCTTCCTTGCGAGCGACAAAATCGATTAACGCGACCAAATATGCCCAAGGACAAGTCTGGAGAGCGCGGTGGTGCGGCTGCGAGCAGGGCCGCTGACCCACGCTTCTCCAATTTCGAGACTGATCCGCGCTTTCGCCTGCCGTCTAGGAAGAAGACGAAAACCACAATCGACAAGCGCTTCTCACACAGACTGAAGGATGACGATTTCACAAGCACTGCCAAAGTCGACCGCTATGGCCGTAAGCTAAAGGACGAATCAAGAAAAAAGGCCCTGCAAAGCCTATACCAGGAGGAGGATGAGGACGATAAGGAGGGGGAGAAGGGAGAGGAGGCTGTAGTCGACGACGACGAGGTCATCCAGCGTGAGCTCCGATCCGTCGATGTGAAATACGACCCCGCGCGAGGCGGTGGCTTCTCGGATTCCGAATCGGAGTCCGAGTTGGACGAGGACGAGGATGAGGAGGGCGGCGCCGAGCTCGAGGCTGGCCCTGCGCTCGACAAGTTCCGCGAAGAGCAGGCGGGCGTCGAGACCGGCGAGGTAACAAACAGGATAGCAATTGTCAACCTCGACTGGGATCACATCAAGTCTGTGGACCTCATGGCGCTATTTTCGAGCTTTGCGCCCACTGGTGGCCGGATTGAGAAGTTGTCGATCTACCCGAGTGAATTTGGCAAGGGTCGGATGCAAAGGGAGGAATTGGAGGGCCCGCCGAGAGAGATCTTCAAGAAGAATAAGTCAAGCGATGAGGATCTTGAAGAGGCCCAAGACTCGGAAGATGAGGGTGACGATGTTGACGAGGATGAGGAGCTAGACTCTGATGAGGAGGTGAAGGACCTCATCAAGGAAGGCGATGACAAAGACTTCGACAGCGATGCCTTGAGATCGTATCAGATGGACCGATTGAGGTACTACTATGCGGTCATGGTCTGTTCCAATGCACCCACGGCTCAGAAGATATACGAGGCTACCGATGGAAGCGAGTACATGTCTTCATCAAACTTCTTGGACCTGCGGTTTGTCCCCGACGACGTTACCTTTGATGACGAGCCGAGGGACGAGTGTGACAGCGTTCCGGCCGGCTACAAACCCATCGAGTTTGTCACCGACGCGCTTCAGCACTCCAAGGTGAAACTCACTTGGGATATGCATCCCGAGGAGCTCTCACGGAAGGAGACGATCAAGAAAGCATTTAGCGGGAGCCGTGCCGACATCGCGGACAATGACCTCCGGGCATACTTGGCAAGTGATAGCGAGGGCGAGGACGACGAGGAAGGAGACGAGGAGCCCGCCGATGCTCCAGCGGCAGAGGATGGACCACAACTCACCAAAAAGGAGCTGGCCCGCAGGAAGATGCGGGCTGCCCTAGGCCTAGGAGATGAACCAGCTCCGAGGGCATCCAAGACTGGCCCTGTAGGAGATATGCAGATTACCTTCTCGGCTGCCTTGACCGAACAGGGATCTAACGAAGATGGGGCCAATGTGGAGGAGACAACTATCGAAAAATACAAGCGAAAAGAGAAAGAGCGGAAGGCGAAGAGGAAGGAGAAGGCGGTGGCCAAGAGGGAGGGGATTGAGGAGGAGGCTGGCGAGGCTGGCGAGGCTGGCGATGTTGGCGCGGATGGGCAGGGCGAGGATCTCGGGTTCGATGATCCGTTCTTCACCACCGAAGAGCCGGCGCAGGCAACGAAGTCGGCCATGCGGAAGGAAGAACGGCGCCAGAAGCGCGAAGCCAGGGAGGCCGAGGAGGCGGCCAACGCTGCCGAGAAGGCGCAGCTGGAGCTGCTGATGGCCGAGAATACGAACGACCAGGCCGTCCACTTGGACCATTTCGACATGAACGAGATCGTCCGCGAGGAGAAGAGGAAGGGGAAGAAGCAGAAGAAGAAGGGCAAGAGCGGCAAGGAGGAACGGGGCGGCCTACAGGAGGATTTCGATCTGGACGTGGCCGATCCTCGTTTCAAGGCTGTGTTCGAGAGTCACGAGTTTGCCATCGACCCGTCGAATCCGAAGTTCAAGGCTACGAGCGGGATGAAGAAGCTGCTAGAGGAGGGACGGAAGCGAAAGGCGGGGGCAAGTGAATTTGAGGAGGAGCAGGATCGGAGAGAGAAGAAGTCGAAGGATCGGCATGGTGAGATTGGTCGTTTGGTTGATGTTGTAAAGAAGAAGTCGAGCAAGAGGTAGCGTGTG
>Ga0164242_10010014_pt1 | contig 10180 bp, 11 predicted proteins | sample OricomgcompostMG_FD_108783 | JGI IMG/M metagenome (GOLD analysis project Ga0164242, IMG submission 108783) | Miracle-Growth compost microbial communities from Emeryville, California, USA - Original compost - Miracle growth compost (MG) ... | reverse complement strand
CAGCCGCAGAAAATCAGCCGGGCGGGATCTGGGACCGCCGCTGCAGCAACCCGACGACCCGCGCACGTCCAGCTGGCTCATCGCGCTTGGGTGGCCTCGTCCCGCTCGGGATCGACCCGCGTGTCGAGTTCGAGCAGCATCGACCGCAGCTCCGAACGCAGGAAGTCGCGGGTGGCCACCTCGCCGAGCGCCTGCCGCACGGTGGCCATCTCGCGAGCCAAGAACTCCATGTCGGCCCGGGTGCGCAACTGCACGTCCCGGTCGGAGTCGTACTGCACCCGGTCGCGCGCCTCCTGCCGGTTCTGTGCCAGCAGGATCAGCGGCGCCGCGTAACTGGCCTGCAGCGACAGCATCAGGGTCAAGAAGATGAACGGGTAGTTGTCGAAACGCAGCCCGGGTGGCCCGGCTGTGTTCCACACCAGCCAGAACGTGATGAACAGGGTCATCCAGGCCAGGAACCGCGCGGTGCCCATGAACCGGGCGAACCGTTCGGAGAACCGGCCGATGAACTCCGGGTCCGGGCGCAGATCGGCCAGCGAGTGCCGGTGCCGTTTGGGGACGTCCAGCCGACGGACCGCGCCGCGCACTGGCCGCTGCCGCGAGACCGCGGTGTCCGGGTTGGGCTCAGGTGCCATCGGCAGCCTCCGATGCGATGCCGGCAGACGAGCCGGACGATTCCCGCAGCTCCCGCCAGTTCTCCGGCAGCATGTGGTCGATCACGTCGTCCACGGTCACCGCCCCGAGCAGCCGGCCGGCGTCGTCGGCCACCGGCACGGACAGCAGGTTGTAGGCCGCCAGCACGCTGGCCACCTCGGTGAGGGTCGCCTCCGGCGGCAGCGGGTCCAGGTCGGTGTCGAGGACACCCGACACCAGGTCCGAGGGCATCTCCCGCAGCAGCCGCTGGATGTGTGCGGTACCCAGCAGCTTGCCGGTCGGCGTCTCCAGCGGCGGTCGACACACGAACACCGCCGACGCCAGCGCCGGCGACAGCTCGGGCGCGCGCACCGTCGCCAGTGCATCCGCGACAGTCGCGTCCGGCGGCAGGATCACCGGCTCGCTGGTCATCAGCCCGCCCGCAGTGCGCTCCTCGTAGGTCATCAGCCGGCGCACCGGCGCTGCCTCGGTCGGGTCCATCCGCGCGAGCAGCTGCTCGGCGCGCTCGGGGGCGAGTTCGGCCACCAAGTCGGCGGCGTCGTCGGGGTCCATCTCCTCCAACACCAGCGCGGCCCGCTCGGTGCCGATGAGGTCGAGCACTTCCATCTGGTCGTCGGCCGACAGCTCCTCGAGCACGTCGGCCAGCCGTTCGTCGTCGAGCTCGCGCACCACGTCGGCCCGGCGGGTGGCCGACAACTCGGCGAGCAGGCTGGCCACGTCGGCCGCCCGCATGTCGTCCAGGGTGGCGAGCAGGCTGGTGGCGTCCTGCCCGGCACCGCCGGCCGACAGCCCGCGGACCTGATCCCAGTCCACGACCGAGGTGGCGCCCCGGTGGAACCGTTTGGCCCGCTTGATGATCGCCAGCTTCGTCACCAGCCAGTCCCGATTGCGCTGCTGCTCGACGCCGACGTCGTAGACCGCCACCGGCTCGCCGGTCTCGCGCAGCGACACCTTCCGGTCGAACAGCTCGGCCAGCACCAGCGTCTCGCTGGCCCGCTGTTCGAACCGGCGCAGGTTCACCACCCCGGTGGTGACGACGCCGCCCGGGTCGATCCGGGTCACTCGGGTCATCGGCATGAAGATCCGCCGGCGTCCCGGCACCTCCACCACCAGCCCGACCAGCCGCGGCGGGGCAGCGTCGGCGCGCAGCGCCGCAACCGCATCGCGGACCCGGCCGACGTGATCGCCGCTCGGGGTGAACACTTCCACGCCGGCGAACCGGCCCAGATACACCCGGTTGCTGGTCGTCGCGGCCGCCATCACAACCACCGGTTGCGTTTGAACAGCCCGTACAAGGCGAGGCAGATCAGCCCGATCAGCACCATCACGGCGGTGAAGCCCCAGCCCGTGTTCAGCCCCGGCATGTTGCCGAAATTCATGCCGTAGATGCCGGCGATCGCGGTTGGCACGGCCACGATCGCCACCCACGCGGAGATGCGGCGCATGTCCTCGTTGTCGGTGACCGACAGCTGCGCCAGGCTGGCCGACAGGATCGACGACAGCAGCTCGTCGAAGTTCGCGATCGTCTCGCGTACCCGGGTCAAGTGGTCCTCCACATCCCGGAAGTACTCGCGGGTGTCGGAATGGACCAGCCGCAGCGGCCGGTCGGCCAGCGTGTGCAACGGCCCGGCCAGCGGAGCGACCGCACGCTTGAGCTGCAGCACCTCACGCTTGAGCAGGTAGACACGTTCGACCTGGCGGGCACCCCGAGGCGAGAACACCGCGATCTCGAGCTCGTCGACGTCTTCCTGGATGGCCTCCACCACCTCCAGGTAGTTGTCGACCACCCGGTCCAGCACCGCGTGCAGCACCGCCGACGGGCCCAACGCCAGCTGTTCGGGGTCGTTCTCCAGCCGGGACCGCACGCCCTTGAGCGCGTTGTGCTGGCCGTGCCGCACGGTCAGCACGTACTCGGCGCCGGTGAATACCATCACCTCACCGGTCTCGACCACGTCGCTGGTGCTCGTCAGCTCCTCGTGCTCGACGTATCGGACGGTCTTGACGACGGTGAACAGCAGGTCGTCGTAGCGCTCGAGCTTCGGCCGTTGATGCGCGTGGACCGCGTCTTCGACGGCCAACGGGTGCAGGCCGAACTCGTCGGCGACCGCGTCCAGCTGCGCCTGCGTCGGCTCGAGCATGCCGATCCAGACGAAGCCGTCACCGGCTCGGGCCAGCGCCAGCGCGTCCGGCAGCGTGTCCACCTCGAGCCGGCGCTCGCCGTCGCTGTAGTAGGCCCAGTCGACGATCACGCTGGCCGGGTCGGTGGCCATCGGCCTCGCCGGGGCGGCCGGGCTGCGGCGCGGTCGGGCGACCAGCCTGGTCATGCGCCGGGCGGCATGTGCAGAACGGCGCTGACCCGGGGTGGTGCCGGCCGCCTGCGCCGGCGATTGCTGCCGGTCGTTGCTGGGCTTGGACATGGCGACTCCTGGGCCGACTGAGCCTTCGGGGGAGGACGAACTCCGGTGGACGAGCAGTGCGGGACGGGCTGTCACTCTGATACCCGCCGCGGGCGCACCCGCATCCGCGTGCAGGTCGCCGGGGGTGTGGTCCTCCGCGTGCCCGAGTGGTCAGGCCGACCGCGGTCGCGACGGGGTGAACGTGCGGGCACAGCGGGGGACCGTGGTACTGCCAGGATCGGAACCGGTCACCGCACTCACCTCCCGTCCTCGCGGCGCGGACGGACACCGCGCCGGGTCGGCCCCGCAGTCGGGGCGGCCGGATCGGCGAGCACGCCGCATTCCGGGCCGCCGGCCAGCCTAGCAGCGCCCGCCCGCGCGGATGCGGGCATGGCGGCCGCTCGGCCGGTACCGTTGGGACGCGCTCGTGGCGAGAAGCGTCGCGCTCGCGCGGCCGGGTCGCCCGCGCAGGTCACGCCGGCTCGGACCGATCGACCACCGGATGAAGGAGTTCGCCATGCCGATGCGAATGCCGGCATTTCCCGAGCCACCCTCGGGGCTGCCGATCGGCACATACGACCGGTACGAGAACGCGCAGAACGCCGTCGACTACCTGTCCGACCAGGGGTTTCCGGTCGAACACCTCACGATCGTGGGCAAGGACCTCGCCCAGGTCGAGCGGGTGACCGGCCGGTGGGATTCCGGCAAGGCCATGCGGGCCGGCGGGATGTCTGGAGCGATGTGGGGCGTGCTGTTCGGGCTGCTGTTCGGGCTCCTCGGTGGCAGCGGCGGCGCCGGCCTGGCAGCGCTGCTGGTGACCGTCCCGTTGGGCGCGATCTTCGGCATTCTCAACGGCTGGATCCTTTACCGCGGCAGCGGTGGCCGACGCGATTTCACGTCCTCGACGCAGGTCGTCGCGTCGTCATACCAGGTGCTCTGCCAGCACCAGCACGCCGAGAGGGCGCGTGAGCTGCTGGCGCACCACCACCTGCAGACCGGGCAGTGGTGAGCGCGCCGTGGTGACCGTTCCGTGAGGCCCGGCCGCGCTGACGTCGTGTTGACCCGGCACGGCACCACCGCATGGAGTCAGTCCGGCCGGCACACGTCGACCACCGATGTCGACCTCACCCCCGAGGGCGAGGAGCAGGCGCGCAGCCTGGCCGCCCGGCTGGCCGCGGACGAGTTCAGCCTGGTGCTGGTGAGCCCGCGGCGGCGGGCACGGCGTACGGCCGAACTCGCCGGCGTGGGGTCGCGCGCCGTCGTGGACCCGGACCTCGCCGAGTGGGCGTACGGCGACTACGAGGGGCTGACGACCGAGCAAATCCGGGAGCAGGATCCGGGGTGGACCGTGTTCAGCCGGCCGTGTCCGAACGGTGAGACCGCCGCGCAGGTGAGCGCCCGCGCGGACAGGGTGATCGACCGAGTGCGCGCCCTCGACGGCGGGCTGGCGCTGCTGGTCGCGCACGGACACCTGTTGCGGGTGCTGGCCGCACGCTGGGCCGGCCTGCCGGCCACCTACGGCGCACACCTGGAATTGGATGTCGCTACCGTGTCCAAGCTCAGCTACGAGCACGACGTCCCCACCGTGGAGGTATGGAATGCCTGACCCATCAGCGGTATCCGCGGCGGCAACGCGACCGCCGTTCCTGCGGGTGGAGCGCGGGGCGCCGGACGCGGCCGAGCTGGCAGCTGTGGTGACCGCGCTGGCGGCGCTGCGGGCACGCGGTGCCCAGGCGGCGCCGGACGGGTCGAGGCGGCCGGACACCGGCTGGGCCGCCTACTGGCGCTCGCTCGGCGCCCCCGTACCCACGGCACCCGGTGCCTGGGCGGCTGCCGGGGTGGGGCAGGCATGAGCGACACCAGGCGCATCGACCTGCACGCGCACTCGTCGGTCAGCGACGGCACCGAGCCCCCGCACGACCTGGTGGCCGACGCCAAGGCCGCTGGACTCGACGTCGTGGCGATCACCGATCACGACACCGTCGCCGGCTGGGACGAGGCGAGCAAGGCGGCGGCCGAGTTCGGCGTGACCGTGGTCCGCGGACTCGAGCTCTCGTGCACCCGGGGGTCGGCCAGCATCCACGTCCTCGGCTATCTGGTCGATCCCGACACCCCCGGACTGCAGCCGGAACTGACCGCCATCCGGGCTGGCCGCACCGACCGGCTGCCGACGATGCTGGCCGCGCTGGCCAGCCACGGCATGCCGCTCACCGAAGAGCAGATCTGGGCGCAGGCGGGTACGGCGGACTCGCTCGGCCGTCCGCACGTGGCCGACGCGATGGTGGCCGCCGGCTACGTCGTCGACCGGCAGCAGGCGTTCGACGAGTGGCTGGCCGAGGGCAAGCCGGCCTTCGTCAACCGGTACGCCCCGGACGTGGCCGACGGGGTCAGCCTGATCAGCCGGGCCGGCGGAGTGCCGGTGCTGGCGCACCCATGGGGCCGGGAGAGCCGGCCCGCGCTCACCGAAGAGCTGATCGCCGAACTGGTCGACCTCGGCCTGGCCGGGCTCGAGGCCCACCACGCCGACCACGACGAGCAGGCCGAGACCGACCTGGTCGCCCTCGCCGGCCGCCTGGGCCTGGCCGTCACCGGCGGCAGCGACTGGCACGGCACCGGCAAAGTCGGGCACGACCTCGGCAGCCGGCTCACCGACCCAGCCGACTACGAACGGCTGCTCGGCGCCCGGATGGCCGGCTGAACCGCCGAAGCCGGGGCGCACCGCCGCGCCGGCCAGCTACGGGTCGGCCGGATCGCTAGAGTGGGGCAGGTCCGACGACCAGACGACGGTCGGAGCCAGACGGCAGCGCAACGAGGCGACACACCGGAGTGAGGAGTCGATTGGTGCAGCCGGCATCGACATCGGGACGGGGCCGAGCCGCGGACCGGGGCGCGGTGTCTGCGCGCGTGCGCATCGTGCTCGCGTCACTGAGCGGTGCGACGATGCTGATCGCCGTCCTTGCGGTGGTCGGGCTCTTCGGCGCTCCCGCCACCGGGATCACCTCGACGGCCGGCGCGATGCTCGCGGTGCCGCCGGACACCCACGCCGGCGACGCGGCTGCTGCGCCTACACGGGCCGAATCGCACCGGGCCGCGCGCGACACGACGGCGGACGCCGGCGAGCAGGCGCCGGTGCGCCCCGGTGCGGGTGCCGACGCGCACAGCCGCGGCTCCGACACGGTGGCGAGGGCACGCGACGTGGCCGCGAAGCCGCCCGCCGCCCGACCCACGGACAAGCCCGACGGGCCGGCGAAGCCGCAGTACGGCCGGCACGCCGATCTGCTGCCGCTGCCCGCCGACTCCGGTACCGGCAAGCGAATCGTCTTCTCCCTCGGCCACCAGCAGGTGTGGCTGGTCGGCGAGTCCGGCAAGGTGAAGCGCACCTACCGGGTCTCGGGTAGCAAGTTCGATCAGGTCAAGGTCAAGACCTACACGGTCAACGGACGGTACCGACACGCGACGTCCTACCTCGGTGACGCGACCATGCAGTACATGGTGACCTTCACGCGAGGCAAGACCGCGCTGATCGGCTTCCACGCGATCCCGATCTTCATCAAGTCGCACAAGCCCGAGCAGACGCCGGCCGAACTCGGCAAGCGGTTGTCGGCCGGCTGCGTGCGGCAATACCCGGCCGATGCGGCCGCGCTGTGGAAGTTCGCGACCATGGGGACGCCGGTGGTCGTCGTCCGCTGACCGCCAGGCGTCCGGCCGGCGAGCGGTTCGCCGAGCCCGGCCCCGACTCGGCGGTCAGCCGGTTGTCTCCTCGCCGTGCCGACGGCGCCGGCGCACCCGGCGACGAGTCGTCGCGGACCGCGTCCGGGCTGGGCTGCCATCCCCGTCCTCACGTGCCGATGCCGGCTCGGACCGCCGGGCCGCGCGAGGCCGGTCCTGACCGCGGCGCGCGCGCGAGCCGGGCCGGTCGCTGGATCGCCGGGCACCGTTGTGGCCGGCGTCGCTGGGCGCACCGGCAGACGGAAGCCGTCCGGTCACGCCGGCGGGGATGCCGAGGTCGTGCCGGAGGTGCTCGGATGTGGAGTATGTCTCCTGTGGCTCCGGGAACGGCAGTCCGAGGGTGGCGTTGATCGAGCGCCACCGCGGCACGTCAGCCCAGTCCACGAACGTGATCGCGATGCCGGTGTGCCCGGCCCGACCGGTGCGGCCGATGCGGTGCAGGTAGGTCGAGTCGTCGTCCGGGCACGTGTAGTTGATCACGTGGGTGACCGCTTCGACATCGATGCCGCGCGCAGCCACGTCGGTCGCGACGAGGACGTCGATCTTGCCGGACCGGAACCGTTCGAGGTTGCGTTCACGCGAGGTCTGGGACAGGTCGCCGTTGATGGCGGCCGCCTGGAAGCCGCGGTCGCACAGGTCGTCGGTGACCCGCTGGCAGGTGCGCTTCGTCTGGCAGAAGATGATCACCCGACCGCGCTCGTCCGCCTGCAGGATGCGCGCGATGACCTCCGGCTTGTCCAGGTCGTGCGCCTGGTAGACGAACTGCGCAGTCGCCGGAACCGTCGCCGACTCCGACGACGACTCGGCGCGGATGTTCACCGGGTGACGCAGGTGCCGGCGGGCCAGGCTGACGATGTCGCCAGGCATGGTCGCGGAGAACAGCATGGTCTGGCGAAGCTCATGGGTGGCGGCGATGAGCCGCTCGACGTCGTCGAGGAAGCCGAGGTCGAGCATTCGGTCGGCCTCGTCGAGGACGAGGATCTTCACGTGCGCCAGCACCAATGCGCCGCGGTCGAGCAGGTCCAGCAGCCGGCCCGGGGTGCCCACGACGACGTCGACGCCGGCGCTGAGCGCGTCCAGTTGCGGTTCGTAAGCGGTGCCGCCGTAGACCGTCAGCACCCGGGCGTGCCGGTTGCGGCCCGCCATCGACAGGTCGTCAGCGACTTGACCGGCCAGCTCACGGGTCGGTGCCACCACCAGAGCCTGTGGCTTGCCCGGAGCGTCCAGGTCGTCGTAGCCGCGGTCCTCGCGGGTCAGGATGCGCTGCAGCAGGGGTGCGCCGAACGCAAGCGTCTTGCCGGTACCGGTGCGAGCCTGCCCGATCAGGTCCGTTCCCGTCAGCGCGAGCGGGATCGCCATGTCCTGGATCGGGAACGCTTCGGTGATGTTCCTGGCGGTCAGCGCTTCGACGATCTCGCGCGACACACCCAGGTCGGTGAAACTGCTCAGAATGAAGCCTTTCGTCATGCCGCGCGATCACGGTGGGGCAATCGACGTCCCACCCGGCAGCGGCGCTCCCGGCCATCGTAGCGGGCCACCGGTGTTGCCCCGATACGACCCGCGACCACGCGTGTCCCGACCGTCAGCCAGAACTGCCCGCGGGTTGGTTGCGTCTGAACCCGTCCTCGCTGGCTGCGCGAGCTGCGGCGGTTCAGACGGGTTGGTTGCGTCTGAACCCGTCCTCGCTGGCTGCCCGAGCTGCGGCGGTTCAGACGACGCCGAAGCCTACTTGGCGTTCCCTCGGATCCCCCAGGTCGAGATAGGCCAGCTTGTCGATCGGCACCAGCACCTGCCGGCCACGGTCGTCGGTGAGCACCAGCGGCTCGCCCGACTTCAGCGCGTCGGCCACCGCCTGGCGGATCGCCTCGCTGGACTCCTTCGACTCCAGCGTCAGCTCACGCGCGGCATTCACCACGCCGACCTTGATCTCCATCGCCAGCGGATCCCTTCGTTTGTACCCATTACAGGTCGCCCGGCTGCGGCCGTGCGGCCCGACCCTAGCCGCTGTGCGGTGACGCCAGCTCAGCCGGTCGAGCCGCCTGCCGGCGGCACCTCCGCCGCGCGGCTGGGCGTGCCGTCGGGCCCGGCAACCGGGAAGCCGGCCAGGCCCCGCCAGGCCAGCCCGGTGACCAGCTCGCAGGCATGCGCGCGTGGCACCGGACGACCGGCCGACAGCCACGACTGCGCCGTCACCTGTGCCATGCCCGCCAGCGCGACCCCGAGCATCAGCGCCTCGTGCTCGGACAAGTCGGTCTGCTGCTCGATCGCGGCCGCGATCGCCTGCGCACACTGACGGTTCGTCTCGTCCAGACGCGTCCGCACGCCGGTCGAACTGGTCAGGTCGGACTCGTACACCAGCCGGAAGTCCTCACTGCCCTCGTCCACGAACGCGAAGTACGCCTCGATGGCCGCCGCCACCCGCTGATGGTTGTCCGGAGACGAGTCGATCGCCTCCTGCACGGTGGCCACCAGCGCCTCGGTCGACTCGTCGAGCAGGGCCAGGTACAGGTCCAGCTTGCTCGGGAAGTGCTGATAGACGACCGGTTTGCTCACCCCGGCGCGCACCGCGATGTCGTCCATCGCCGCGGAGTGGTAGCCATTGGACACGAACACCGAGCGCGCCGCATCCAACAGCTGCGCGCGCCGCTCGTCGCGGCGCAGGCGAACAGACCGGGCTTCGGTCACTGCAGGTGTCCTCCTGCCGATTCAGCGGGGTTGCGTCCGGGCGGAGCGTGCCTGACCACGGCGCCCGGACTCACTTGGGTAGCAGCGAGGCGAACAGATCCCCGTGGGTGGTGCACCGGCGCAGGGCGTCGGCCGGTTCGACCATCAGATCGTACGGGTCCTGGCAGTGCTCCACTTCCGACCAGGTCACCGGCGCGGACACGGTCGGAACGTCGCGCCCGCGCAGCGAGTACGGCGCCACCGTGGTCTTCGCCGGGTTGTTCTGGCTCCAGTCGACGAACACCCGCCCCGGCCGCAGCCGGCGGGCCATCTGCGCCACCACCAGCTTCGGCAGCCGCTTGGCCAGCCGCCCGGCCAGCCCCTGCGCGTACGTCGCCGTATCGGGCTCATGCGCCTTGCCGGGCCAGCGGGCATAGACATGTAGCCCCTTCGACCCGGACACCTTCACCACGCACGGTCCGACCTCGGCCTCGATCAACTCCCGCGCGTGCTGGGCCACCTCGCAGCAGTCGACCACGTCGGCCGGCGCGCCCGGGTCGAGGTCGAGCACCAGCAGGTCCGGCGGTTGCTGGCGGTCGGCGGCATCGGCTGCATCGGCGATCTGCACCCGCCACTGCGGCACGTGCAGCTCGAGCGCGGCCAGGTTCGCCAGCCACAGCAGGGTCGCCGCCCGATCCACCAGCACGAAGTCCAGTTCCTCGCGATTCTGGGTGCTG
>Ga0164242_10010013_pt1 | contig 10180 bp, 10 predicted proteins | sample OricomgcompostMG_FD_108783 | JGI IMG/M metagenome (GOLD analysis project Ga0164242, IMG submission 108783) | Miracle-Growth compost microbial communities from Emeryville, California, USA - Original compost - Miracle growth compost (MG) ... | reverse complement strand
TCGGTCACCTGGTGCTCGAGCCGGGCGACGTCTCGCCGTGCCGCGTCGAGGTCGAACGTGAGCTGCTCGACCTCGACGCCGAGGTCCCGCGACAGTCGTGCCGCGTCACGGGCCTCCTCCTCGGCGGCCTCGCGACGGTTTCGTTCGGCGGCGAGCTGGAGCTGGGTGTCGCGCAGCGCGGTCCGTGGCGCGGGCGCCTCGGACGTCGTCACCACGGTGGGCGCCGGAACTGCCGCCGGTGTGGGTTCCGCGGACCCACCCTGCGCGGCGTCGTCCTGGTCGTCCGCCCCATCGACGACGGCGTCCGTGACCGTGGGGACGCACGGTTCCGGCAGCACCAGCCACGGCGGCCCACCTGCGACGAGGGCGAGCGCCTCGACCGGTTCCTCCTCGTCCTCGTCGACGTCGTCGAGCCGGAGCGTGAACCCGCCTGCCTCGTCGACCCCAAACCGGCCGAGCACAACCTCGCCGACCGAGAACAGATCCGACAGGTCGTCGAGGTCGTTGCCGGTCACGAGCTCGCGCGGCACCGTGACAGGGACGTGCGGGGCCAGCTTCACCGTCACCCTGTCGTGCTCGACGAGAGATACCGCCGCCAGCACCACGTCGCCGTCCGTGTAGGTGGCGCCTACGAGGCTCCGGGCCGCAGCGGCGTGAGGCAGCAGCGCCCGGAGGTCGAGCTGGTTCGCGTCGACGTCCACCAGCCCCTCGACGGTCTGACCGGGGGTCAGCAGTCGCTCGATCGGGACGTCGGCCGAGGTCAGGGCCTCGGACACGGTGACGGTGCGCCCGTCGTCGAGCACGACGAACGCGTGGCCCGCCGCGATGACGCGCACGGTCCCGCGCAGCACCGGGGTGGGGGTGTCGGGACCCGACGAGGAACCCAGCAGCCCCGCGTGGAACGCCGCGGCCTGAGCGTCCTCGACGAGCTGCTCGCGCACCCGCGCGCCGTCCGTGGCGGAGTAGGCGAACCGGAGCCGCGACGTCAACGGCCGCTCGAGCCACGCGCGGTCGGGCGCGTACACGCGGGACGCGCCGCCGTACACCTCGGTGCCCTCCGGCATCGCGTTCGAGAACGCCAACGACGGTGATCCCTTGGGGATCACGCAGACCTGTGCCAGGTGCCCCAGCTCAGCCTGCACGGCGGTGGTGTCGACGTACGGGCCGGGCGCCTGCGCCGCCGTCGTGATCACCACGAACGGGACGTCGCCTCCTGCGGTCTGGAGGGCTACCGCGAGGCTGCGGGCGTCGTCGTCCGTGGCGATCTCGATGACCGCGCGCGCAGCGGGCGTGGGTGCCGCAGTGGCGTTCTCGCGGGTGCGATGTCGTCGAGGCACCTGACCACCACCTTGCTCGTCGCGTCGTGAGACCGACCGTACCGGTGGCCACCGACGGCGTGCCTCGTGGCAGGCTCGGGCCATGGCCACCGTCCTCCTCGTCCGTCACGGCCGCACCACCGCGAACGCGCAGGGCGTCCTCGCTGGCCGCACCCCGGGCGTCCGGCTCGACGCGACCGGGCGCGCCCAGGCGGACGCGACGGCGCGCCGCCTCGCGGCCGTCCCCCTGGTCGCGGTGGTGACCAGCCCGTTGGTCAGGTGTCGGGAGACGGCGCGGGCCGTCGTCGGGCAGCAGGAGAGCGAGCCGGTGCTCACCGTGGAGCCTGGGATCACCGAGTGCGACTACGGCGACTGGCAGGGCGGTGCCCTCGCGGAGCTCGCGAAGGAGCCGCTGTGGGCCGTGGTCCAGCGACAGCCGTCGGCGGCCGCGTTCCCGGGCGGAGAGTCGCTCGCGGCGATGCAGGCGCGCTCGGTGGAGGCGGTCCGCCGGCACGACGCCGACCTCGAGGCCCGGCACGGCGCGGGTGCCGTGTGGGCGGCGGTCGCGCACGGGGACATCATCAAGGCCGTCCTCGCCGACGCGCTGGGCATGCACCTCGACCTGTTCCAGCGGATCGCGGTCGGTCCGGCGTCCGTCTCGGTGGTGCGCTACGGGCCGCACCGTCCCCAGGTCGTCGCCGTGAACACGGATGCTGGCGACCTGTCGTGGCTGCGCGCCGCGACGCCGGCCGGGGACGCGCCCGTCGGCGGCGGCTCCGGGCACGCAGCCTCCTGACAGCGGGCGCGTCCGCTCCTTAGGGTGGAGGCATGCCCACCCTCGTGCACGAGTTCGACTGGCCCGACCGGGTCGTCGTCGGGACGGTCGGCCGACCCGGCGAACGCACCTTCTACCTCCAGGCGCGCACCGGCACCAGGACGACGAGCGTCGCCCTGGAGAAGCAGCAGTCCGCCGTGCTCGCCGAGACGATCGACGAGATGCTCGACGAGCTCGCCGCGCAGGGCGACGGCCTCACCATCCCGGCCGAGGTGCCGCCCGAGCTCCTCGACGAGGACCCGCTCGACCAGCCGGTCGAGGAGGACTTCCGCACCGGGGCTATCCACCTGGGCTGGGACCCGCGGACCGCGCAGGTGCTCATCGAGGCCTTCTCGCTCGAGTCCGGCGACCCGGACGACCCTGACGGTCCTGCCGAGGCCGACGAGCCGACCGAGATGCTGCGCGTGAAGATCCCGGTCGGTGCTGCGCGCGCGTTCGTCCAGCGCACGCTGGCCGTGGTCCGGGCGGGGCGGCCGACCTGCCCGAGGTGCGGCGAGCCCATCGACCCCGACGGCCACGACTGCGCGGTGCCCGACGACGCCCAGTCCGGCGCTGCGTGACCGACCGGGACACCGGGGTCGGAGTGGGCCCGGACGAGCTCGACGCGGTCGGGCTCGACGCTGGCGAGCTGGAGCTCGTCGGCCGGATCCGGACTGCGTCCAACGCGACGTTCCTCGGCCGGATCGGCGCGGTGCCCGTCGTCTACAAGCCCGTGGCGGGCGAGGCGCCCCTGTGGGACTTCCCCGACGGGACGCTCGCGCACCGGGAGGTCGCCGCGTACCTCGTCTCCGAGGCGTTCGGGTGGGGCGTCGTCCCACGCACCTGGCTGCGGGACGGACCCCACGGGTCCGGGATGGTCCAGCTCTGGTGCGAGCCCGACGCCGCCCAGTCCCCGGTCGACGTGCGCCCGGTCGGGGCGGCAGAAGACGGAGCGGACGACGGCGTCCGGACGGTCCTCGAGGGTCTCGACGCTGACGACGAGCCCGTCCGCCTGGTCCACGAGGACTCGGCGGCGCTGCGCCGGATGACGGTGTTCGACGTCGTCGTGAACAACGCGGACCGCAAGGGCGGGCACGTCCTCCCGATGCCCGACGGCCACCGCTTCGGCGTCGACCACGGCGTCACGTTCCACGCCGAGCACAAGCTCCGGACCGTCCTGTGGGGCTGGTCGGGGGAGCCGCTCGACGCCGACGAGCTCGCCGGCGTCGAGCGGGTCCGTGCCGACCTGGGTGCCGACCTCGGTCGCCGGCTCGGCGAGCTGCTCACCGAGCCCGAACGCGAGGCCCTCGCGGCGCGCTGCGACCGGCTGCTGCGCGTCGCGCGGTTCCCCGCGCCCGAGGGCCCGATGCCCGCGGTGCCCTGGCCGCTCTTCTGAGGCGACCGGGGACCGTTGCCCTCAGGAGCCGGGCTCGACGTAGTCGGTGCTGATGCAGCGGATCATCCACCGCTGCTTCGACCGGGTGAGGTCGACATCGACGTGAGTCGTCGTCTTCTTCGAGGAGCGGATGGTCTTGCCGGCCTTGTCCGTTGTCCGTGAGCTCTCTTCGTCGATCTCGATGGCGAGCGGAAGGACGGTGTACCTGATGATGCCGCTCGGACGCGAAAGGCTCCGCGTATCGAGCTCGTACGTCGTCGTGACGGTGGCCGTGACGGCCCCGCCGACGTAAGTCTCGTGGTGCTTCTTGGTGGCGAGCGCCTGGGCGCGTGCCTGGGAGCAGAAGTCGCAGTGTTCCGTGACCGACAGTCGGTCCCATTCACGGGTGTCGCCGGTCCGCATCATGTACGGGTAGAGCTTGATGAAGTAAAGGGCTGTCTCTCGTGCGCCCTCGGCGGTATTGGCGTCCATCCCCGCAGGTCGCAGGGGCCGGCTGCTGGCCGAGCCCTCCGCATTGGACCCAGGCGTCCGAGTGGGGGTCGGGCTCGGCGTCGCCGGGAAAGCGCTGACCGAGGGGGCGGGTGTGACTGAGGGGGACGGCGTCGGCCCTGCCTCGCTGGGCCCGCTGGTGCACGCAGACACGATGAGCGCCGCACTGGCGGCGACCGCGGTGGCACCGAGGACCAGCCGGGCACGGGCGCCGCGTGCCCTCGCTCGACGACGTTCCAACAGATCCTCGGCCTTGAGGCGATGATCGGTCTGACGATGCGGCAGGTCGCGGTACGAGTCCATGTGGCCCCCTGGGTGACGTGTGTCGGCGAGACGAATGCGCCGACCGTACCCGTCAACGCGCGCCCGACTGGTACCCCATCTCCAGCCTGTGGATAACTCTGGTTCGCGCCGGGAACCGGGAGCGCTGGTGCCCTACACCCGAGCCGGCGTCGAGATGCGGCGATCGGCAGATCGGGGCGCTCGAACCAACAGATCGCCGCATCTCGCGGGCGCGGGCTGCGTGGGGGCGCCGCGATCGGATGCCATGAGCCGCGGGCTGCGGCCAGACTGGGGCGATGAAGGTGGACCTCAAGCGCGAGATCCCGACGTACACGGCCCGCCGCGGGCGGTTCGACGTCGTGACCGTCCCGCCGCTGTGGTTCCTCATGGTGGACGGTCACGGCGACCCGAACACGGCCCCGGCGTACCGGGACGCGCTCACGTCGCTGTACCCGTTCGCGTACGCGCTGAAGTTCCTCAGCAGGATCGAGCTGGGTCGCGACTACGCCGTGATGCCGCTCGAGGCGCTGTGGTGGTCCGACGACCTGGCGACGTTCACCTCGGCCCGCGACAAGTCCCGCTGGGACTGGACGCTGATGATCCTCGTGCCGGACTGGCTCACGTCCGACCACCTCGACGCGGCGCGCGCCAGGGTCCGTGCGAAGGGCGGGGCGCCCGTCCTCGACGAGGTCCGCCGCGAGCGTCTCGATGAGGGCCTCTGTGTCCAGACCCTGCACGTCGGCCCGTACGACGACGAAGGTCCCGTCCTCGCGGACCTGCACGGCCGGTTCCTGCCCGAGCAGGGCCTGCGTCCGACCGGCAAGCACCACGAGATCTACCTGAGCGACCCGCGCCGCGCGGACCCGGCGAGGCTCCGCACGATCCTGCGCCAGCCGGTCGCACCGGCGTCGCCGCCGGGACGCTGAGGTCGCCAGGGGCCTCAGCCGACGGCGAGCTGCACGTCCGCGGCGGCGCGCTTGAACCCGGCGCGCTCGTAGACGGCGACGGCTGCCTCGTTGTCCCCGTCGACGTACAGCTCGACCGTCGTCGCGCCGCGCCCGGCGAGCTTCTCGAGCCCGGCTCGCAGCAGCCACGCGCCGAGGCCGGTCCCGCGCGCGGACGCGTCGACGCCCAGCACGTAGATCTCGCCGGTCCGCGGCGTCTCGGGCGGGACCTTGGTCCAGCAGTAGCCGACGAGCTCTCCGTCGGAGACACGTTCGACGAGCACGAACCCGTCCGCGTCGAACCAGTCCTCGGCCTCGCGAGCCAGGACGTCGGCCATGGTGACGCGGCCCTGCTCGGGGTGCTCCGCGAAGACGCGCGCGTTGAGGCGCACCCAGGCCGGCTCGTCCTGGTCGGCGACGAAGGTGCGTGCCCGGTAGCCGTCGGGCGCGTCGCCCGCCGCGAGGCCTTCGGCCGCGAGGTCTCCCGGCGCGGGCAGGGGCCGCTCCATGCGCCACAGCTCGCGCACGACGGCGAGGTTGCGGCTGCGCGCGAGCCGTCGCGCCGCGGGGAGGTCGCCGTGCGCCCAGAGGGCGAGGCTGCGGTCGCGCGCCGCGGCGACGTGCATGGCGCGCGACAGGACGGCGAGGCCGATGCCGCGCCGTCGGACGAGCGGGTGCACGACGAGCTCGGCGGCGGCGCGCGAGGTCCCGCCGAGGTCGACCTGCGCATAGGCGAGCAGGGTGGGGAGTCGTTGGCCCCGCGGCCCGCGGCCGCCGCGCTGCCCGGTCGGCCGGTTGTGGTCGGCCGACGACGCCCGCGCGAGCACGTGCCGCACGGGAGCCTCCGCGGTCTCGAGCGAGAGGAGGGGCTGTTCGGAGAGGGGTGCGACGCCGTCGTTGGACTCGGCGTCCCGGGCGAGGGCGCGGACTGCCGCCGCGTCGTCGGGGGACAGGGGCCCCCGCTTGTCCTCGACGGTGAACTCGAGGGTGCGTCCGACCGCGAACATCGAGGCGACGGCGGACGTGAAGTCATTCATGTCACGATTCCATCACGATTCGCTGTGAAGATGATCCCCCTGGGGAGGGACTTCGCCCGCTCCGACGCCCACCCGACGGTAGTAGACAACGGTGGCGTGGAGCGTCCCGTCCGTCTGGACCGAGAACCCGGGGATCGCGCCCACCCGCCGGTACCCCGACCGGACGTACAGGTGCTCGGCATCGCTGCCCTCGTTCGTGTCGAGGACGAGGAGCGACCGCCCGGCCGTCCGGGCCCCCTCCTCGACGGCGTCCAGCAGCGTCCGCGCGAGACCGCGCCGTCGGGCACGCGGATGCACCAGGACCTTGACGACCTCGGCCCGGTGCCGCCCGTTCTCCTGGGCGGCGAGCATCAGTGACGCCGTCCCGACGATCCGACCCGCCTCGTCGCGAGCCACCCACGTCCGGGTCGACCCGTCGGAGAGGAACCCGCCCCACCACGCGGCAGCGGCCTCCGGCCCGGGTGGCGCGACCCATCCCACGCTGGCACCGTCCGCCACGCAGGCGACCAGGACGTCGGCGAGCTGTGCGACGTCGTCGGAGGTGGGGGCAAGGAGAGGCTCGGCGCCGGTCACGACGCCGAGCCTACGGGTGGTGGCTCAGCCGCGGTGGCACACCTGGCAGGGTCCACGCCGGCGCGCACGGTGCGCGCTCCCCACCGGGGGCGCGCGGACGACGGGTCGGGCGCGGTCGGCATCGTCCCGGTCTGCCGACGACGACGGCCGCACGTCATCCCCCCAGCGGGTGGCGTGCGGCCGTCGTCGGGCCGGGGCACGGGTGCTACTTGACCTCGGAGCGCAGCACGCGCCAGGTGCCGATCGCCCCGGGCAGCACGATCCACAGGAGCACGCCCGTACCGATGTGCGCCCAGTCGGAGCCCGTCATGGCATCGGTCCCGTACAGCGTCGAGCTGGACTGGTTGAGGTCGAACCAGATGATCTTGTCGCTGAGGCTGCTCCAGATGCCGCCGACGATGCTGATCAGGGTCGGAACCAGGAAGTACGCGACGATGGCGAGCGCGGAGTTGAGCAGCGCGGCGCCGAACGCGAGGCCCCACGCGACCCCCAGCACGAACGCCAGCAGGACGCGGCCGAGGATGCCGACGCTGACGTCGGCCCACGGGTCGCCCGCACCGCCGACGAGCGCGAGGACGGCGGCCGGGATCGCGGCGACCGCGATGGCCCCGAGCGCGAACAGGAGCGCGGCGACGACCTTCGCGGCGAGGACGCGGCCCCGGTGCGGGGTCAGGGTGAACGTGACGAGCGCGGTCCGCTGACCCCACTCGGAGCAGATCAGCAGGATGCCGAGGACCGGGAGCATGAAGCTCAACGGCACCGAGGCGACGCCGAGCAGGTTGAAGAACGTCCGGTCGTCCTTGTCGCCGAACACGGACACGCCGACCATGACCGCGACGGCGACCACGCCGATGATCGCGAGCAGCCACGTCCCGGCACGCGTGTCGCGCATCTTGCGCATCTCGACGCGGATCAGGCGGGTCAGGGGGATCGGGCGGGTGCCGCTGACGTCGAGGACGTCGGGGGCGGCGCCCCCGAGCGCAGGTGAGGCGTTGCTGGTCGAGATGGCGGTCATGCTGCTGCTCCTTCGTGGGTCACGGTCTCGCGCGCGTCGGACGCGGTGAGCTGGAGGAACATCTCCTCCAGGCCGGCGCCCTCCGCGGGGCGCAGCTCGACGAGGACGACGCCCGCCGCGGCGGCCGCCCGGCCGATCGCGACCGGCTCGGCCTCGGTGCGCAGCCCACCGTCGCCGGACGGGGCCGCGGAGATGCCGGCGTCGGCGAGGACCTTGGCGAGCAGCGCAGGGTCCTCGGCGCGGGCGAACGTCCCGGCCGTGCGCAGCAGCTCGTGCTTGGCGCCCTGCGCGACGATCTTGCCGCGGCCGATCAGGACCATGTCGTCGGCGATCATCTCGACCTCGTGCAGGAGGTGCGAGGACAGGAGCACCGTGCCGCCCTCGGCCGCGAAGTCGCGCAGGAGGCCGCGCATCCAGTGGATCCCGGCAGGGTCGAGCCCGTTCGCGGGCTCGTCGAGGATGAGGACCGACGGCTTGCCGATCAACGCGTTCGCGATCCCGAGGCGCTGCCGCATGCCGAGCGAGTAGTTCTTCACGCGACGCTTGGCCTCCGCCGGCGTGAGCCCGACCGTCTCGAGCATCTCGTCCACGTGGGACTCCGGGAGCCCCATCGTCATCGCCGTGATGGTGAGGACCTCGCGGCCCGTCCGGCCGGCGTGCTGCGCCGACGCGTCGAGCAGGATGCCGACGTGGCGACCCGGGTTGGGGATGTCGGCGTACCTGTGCCCGCCGATCGTGGCGACACCGCGGTCGGGGAGCGTGAGCCCGGCCATGATGCGCATGCTCGTGGACTTGCCGGCGCCGTTCGGGCCGAGGAAGCCCGTCACCCGGCCCGACCGCGCGACGAACGAGACGTCGTCGACGGCGGTGAAGCCCCCGTACCTCTTGCTCACGTTCTCGAAGCTGATCATGGACCCAGCCTCGCCCGGCGTGGTGGGGCGGCACATCGGCCCACAGGCTGGACCTACCCGATACCAAAGTCTGACGTCGCCGAGACCTGGGGCCGCTGCCGCGCGTCGGGCACGCTCCTACAGTGTTGACGTGCCCGCCGCCCCCGACCAGTACGCCCCGCCGCTCACGCGCTGGGGGCAGACGTGGCGGTTCGGGCTCGCGCTGCTCGCGTCGGCGCTGGTCTGGTCGCAGGCGGCGAACGCGGAGGCGAGCCATCGGATCTGGGTGTTCTGGATCGACCTCGCCCTCGGCCTCGCGTCGTTCGTCCTCGTCGTCCACCGCCGGAGGCGTCCCTTCGCCATCGCCTTCCTCCTCGCCTGCTTCGGGATGCTGTCCGCGTCGTCGGTGGGGCCGGCGTCGCTCGCGCTCGTGTCGTTCGCGACCCGCCGGGACGTGCCCCGGCTCGTCGTCGTCGGCGTCGTCAGCGCCGCGTCGGGCCTCGTCTTCAACCTCGTGGTGCCGCACACGACCGACGACTCCTGGTGGGTCAACCTCGTCATCGCCGTCCTCCTGACCGGCGCCCTGGTCGTGTGGGGCATGTACGTCGGGTCGAGGCGTGAGCTCCTCTGGTCGCTCCGCGACCGAGCCGACCAGGCCGAACGCCAGCAGGAGCTGCAGGTCGAGCGGGCGCGTGCCCTCGAGCGCGAGCGGATCGCCCGCGAGATGCACGACGTCCTCGCCCACCGCATCTCGCTCGTCAGCATGCACGCCGGAGCCCTCGCCTACCGGACGGACCTGCCGCCCGAGCAGGTCCGGGAGACCGCGGCGCTGATCTCCTCGACGTCGCACGAGGCGCTCGTCGAGCTGCGCGAGGTGCTGGGGGTGCTGCGGGAGACCGAGCCCACCCGGCCCCAGCCGACGCTCGTCGACCTGCCGGGGCTCGTCGACGAGGCGAGCGCCGGCGGCGCGCGCGTCCGGCTCGACGTGACCCTGCCCGACGAGGCCCCGGTGCCCGAGCGCATCGGGCGCACCGTGTACCGGCTGGTCCAGGAGGCCCTGACCAACGCGCGCAAGCACGCGCCGGGCTCGCCCGTCTCCGTCGAGGTGGGCGGAGCCCCGGACGGATGGCTGCACGTCCTCGTGCGCAACGGCCGCAACGGGCTCGCCGACCCGGCCACGGCCACCGGGGCCGGGCTCGGGCTCGTCGGGATGCGTGAGCGCGTCGAGCTCGCGGGCGGCCGGCTCGAGGTCCGGGAGGACCCCGGGGCGTTCGTGCTGGAAGCATGGCTGCCGTGGCAGCAGTGATCCGCGTCGTGCTGGTCGACGACGACCCCCTCGTCCGCAGCGGGCTCGGGCTGATCCTCGGGGGCGCCCCCGACCTGGAGATCGTCGGGCAGGCCGACGACGGCCGCGCGGCGCTCGC
>Ga0164242_10010012_pt1 | contig 10181 bp, 9 predicted proteins | sample OricomgcompostMG_FD_108783 | JGI IMG/M metagenome (GOLD analysis project Ga0164242, IMG submission 108783) | Miracle-Growth compost microbial communities from Emeryville, California, USA - Original compost - Miracle growth compost (MG) ... | reverse complement strand
GGTTTAGCTGTGCCGCTTGGGCTGCTGCTTGGAGTGTTATTCCCCTTTCGCAAGCTCGCCACATCTAGCGAGCTCGACGTGATGCGCGCGGTGGGCCTCAGCTACGTGCGGCTCTTGCGCGTGCCCTATCTCGTCACGCTGGTGCTGGTGGCGGTCAATCTCGCAATCGTCGGCTACCTCCAGCCGTTGGCGCGCTATGCCTACGAGCAGCAGCAATACGAACTGCGATCGGGCGCGCTCGGCGCGTCGATCAAGGTCGGCGAGTTCACCACCCTGAAGAACCGCATGGCGCTACGCATCGAAAAGAGCGAGGATGACGGGCGCCGGCTGATCGGCATCTTCGCCCGGGTGCAGGACAAGAAGGGCCAGGTGCTCGCGATCTCCGCCGCCGAGGGCCGTTTCTTTGCCAGCGAGGAGAATCGCAACACCATCATCCTGCGGCTGATCGACGGCACCATCATCCAGGACACACCCAAGCAGGCGCCTCGCGTGCTGAGCTTCTCGCAGCACGACCTGCCGGTCGATCTTCCGGCGATCGAGCGTTTCCGCAAGCGCGGCAGCGAAAGCCGCGAATACGTCCTGCCCGAGCTGCTCAAGCTCGGCTGGAACGACGCCGTGCCCAAGGCCGAGCGCACCGGCAATCAGGCGAATTTCAATTACCGGATGGTCGAGGTGGTGATGATGCTGCTGCTGCCGCTGCTGGCGGTGGCGCTGGCGATCCCGCCCAAGCGATCGACTTCGGCGCTTGGAGTCTTCGTCTCCATCGTGATGGTCGTCGCCTATCACAAGGTGAACCAGTACGGGCAATCCGTCGCCGAACTCGGCCGGGTGAACCCCTATGTGGCCCTGTGGGGGCCGTTCGCGGTCTTTTCCGCGCTCATCCTGTGGATGTTTTATCGCGTCGCGTTCGTGCCGGGGGGGCAGGCGATCGGGGCGCTCGAATCCGCCTATGCCAAGATCGCCAGGCGCGTGAAGCAGTTGTGGCAGCGGCGCGACCGCGCGCGCGGGATCGTGACCGCCGGGGTTGCCGATGCTGTTTGACTTCTTCCCGTCACGCACTCTGACCTGGTATCTCGCCAGGACTTTCATCGTCCGCATCCTGGCGGTGCTGGTGATGCTGGTGCTGATCCTGATGATGCTCGACCTGCTGACGACCAGCGCCGACATCCTTGCCTATCCCGGCAACGGCCAGGGGGAACTGCTGCACTACGTCGGCCTGCGGGTGCCGCAGCTGATTGCCCGCTTTCTGCCTTACTCGGTGCTGCTGGCGACGATCATCACCCTCGCCACCTTCAACCAGAACAGCGAAGTCGTGGCGATGAAGGCCGCGGGGCTTTCGGCGCACCAGATCCTGGCGCCGCTGCTGCTGACGGCCGCGCTCGTCTCGGTGGGTTCGTTCGCTTTCAACGAGCGGGTGGTGACGCGCGCCACCGCCAGCCTTTCGGCCTGGCAAGCCGTCAATTACGGCCCAATCCCGAAGGAAAGCGGCGTGCGCAGCAACCTCTATCTCGCGGCCGGCGACGACATTCTCGCGGCGGCAACGGTGAGCGGTTCGGGGCCGGCGACGCGCATGACGAACGTCACCTTCTACGAACGCGACTCGCAAGGCATGATCCAGCGTGAGCTGCGCAGCGACAGTGCCACCTGGGCAAACCCGGGCTGGCAACTGGCGGCGCCGCGCATCTTCGATGTGCGCACGGCGCAAGCGACTCAATCGGCCGCGCCGGTGGTAGTCGCGCGGGAGGTCACGCTCAGCCAAGTCGCGCTCGGCAAAATCGATCCCGATGCCCAGCCTCTGCCGCAACTGTCGCACTCGATCAGCGCGCTCGACAAGGAAGGGCGCCGCACGGCCGAGCTCAAGGGCAAATGGTGGCACAAGATCTCGGGACCGCTGTCGGCGCTGCTGATGCCCCTGCTCGGCGCCGTTGCCGGCTTCGGCCTGGCACGCTCGGGTCACCTGTTCGCCCGCGCGGTGATCGGCATGGCGCTCGGCTTCGCCTACTTCGTGGTGGACAATGCCGCACTCGCGATGGGCAGCTTCGGCGGCTATCCACCGTTGCTCGCCGCCTGGGCGCCATTCCTGCTGTTCCTGCTCGTCGGCGAGACGGTGCTCATCCGCACGGAAGAATAGCGAAGCTTCTCCGCTCAACTCGCCTCATTTTTGCCTTTTTCGGGGAACCCACGGTAAAGCCGCGCGTCTTGCCCGCAATGGCTGCCAGGCGATTGGGGGCCGCCAGCCGTGCGCATTTCGCGTTCAACGCCCCGACACGTAAGGAGTAATGGGATGAAGAAGCTTTTCCTCGCCGCGCTGACCGGGGCCGTCGCGCTGAGCCTGAGCGCCTGTGGCAGCAATGACACCGCCACTTCGACCGATACCTCGACGACAACGACAGAGACTTACGCGACCCCGGCGCCAGCCGACACGACTACCGTGGTCGATGAAAGCGCCACGGACACCGCCGGCACTGCCGATACTTCCACCACGACCGATACGACCACGGGTGCGGACGGTAGCACGACCACGAGCACAACCACGACGCAATAAGCGTCACAGTTCGCTATCCGAAGACGGCCTCCGCGTGAAAAGGCGTGGAGGCCGCCTTTGCGTTAGTGGACGACAATCAGCGGCGGATCATGGTGCTGCGGGCGATGCGCACCAGTAGCGGCGTCATACCCTTATGGTTCGCCTGCCAGAAGGTCGTACCGGGCTCGAGATGCACCCGCAGGCGGCGATGAGCTTCTCCAAGCGAGTGATACGGCACGCTCGGCATCAGGTGATGTAACGCGTGATAACGCAGCCCCACTGGCGCCCACAATCCGGCGAAGGGCGACGGCGGCGGCACATTGACGGAATCGAGGTACTGTGCGGTGACAGTCATCGCTTCCCCCTCGTTCTCCCACAAGTGCGCGACCAGCGTGCGCAACTGGTTGAGCAGCGCGACGAGCGAAGCCACGCCGAGTGCGATCAGCAGCGGCCGCCAGCCAAAGGCGAAGACACTGGCGATCAACACCCACGACCAAGCGAATGCCCCCCCTTCGATCAGGGCGAAGCGCCGCCGCGCCTCTCCCTCCGCCGGTCGACGGCGGAAGGCGGGGTTGATCGCCAGGGCGGAGAAGCGTTCCCACACGAAAGTCCGCAACTTCGGGAAGATGACGCCGAGAGGAGTGAGGAGAGCAAACCGCAACAGGAAGGCGGCAGGCGCCAGCAACGCGATCAACACGAACGCCGGCAGCGACCATGGCTTCATCAGCGCCAGCGGCAGGTACTCGGGATCCTCGACAGTACCGTAACGCGTGCGGGCATGATGCAGCGTGTGCACCCCTTCATACATGAAGGACGGTGTCAGCATCGGAATGCCGACGAGCACGTTCCACGCGGTGCGGAACCCCGGCAGCGCGTCGCGGTGGAGGTGCGATATTTCATGAATGAACAGCAGCGCTCGATACAGCGCGAGAACGGCGACAAGGCTGCAAACAAGCGCGATCCAGGTCTGGTGGACGAGAATCGCCCCCGCGATCGCGGCATAACCCAACGCGGCCGAGCCGAGCATATCCGGCCAATAGATCGCCGGCCGTGCCTTGCCGATATCGCGGGTCAACTCGGCGGCGGCGCGCATCATCGCCTTGTCGTCGGCGATCGCGGCGTGAACGCGCCGTTCCGAGAGGCGAACGTCCGGCGCCGACGGATCGAGAGTTTGCGTGGCTGTCATCGTCAGTTTCCAAATTCCACCGCGCGCTTGCGCTTCATCGGACCGGGCGGCAAGCCCCGCCTTGACATGGCGCAACAAGCGCACACAGGGCTAACCGCGTCTGAACAAGGGCGGGATCATCTATGTCCGACGATAAAGTAAGTATTGCCCCAGTTTCGGGCAAGCGCGACTTCAACGCCTTCGTCGACGTGAAGTACCGCCTGAACAAGGACGATCCCAACTTCGTGCCGCAGTTGCGCAGCGAAGAGGTCGAGTTGCTCACGCCGGGCAAGAACCCATTCTTCGACCATGCCCGGCACCAGTTCTTTCTCGCCCGACGGGGCGAAAAAGTGGTCGGCCGCATCTCCGCGCATATCGACGAACTCGCGCTGACCGAACCGGCCGACAAAGGCTTCGGGCCCGGTACCGGGCAATGGGGCCTGCTGGAAGCCGAGGACGCGGCGACGGTGCAGGCCCTCATCGCCACAGCCGAGGATTGGCTGCGCGGCCAGGGGATGACCCGGGTGCTGGCGCCAATCAGCATGTCGATCTGGGAAGAGCCCGGGCTGCTGGTGAAAGGCCACGATCACCCGCCCACGGTGATGATGGGCCACCACAATCCCGCATACCAGGGGTGGATCGAAAGCGCCGGCTACACGCCCGCCAAGAGGCTCCTCACTTACGAGCTCGATATCACCAGGGAATTTCCACCGATCGTCCAGAGGATCGTCGCTGCGGGCGAGAAGAACCCGCGGATCAAGATCCGCCCCGTGGAGATCAAGCACTTCGCGCGCGAGGCGGCAATCGTCATCGATATCCTCAACGACGCTTGGTCGGACAACTGGGGTTTCGTGCCGTTCACGGCCAGGGAGGCCGAATACGGCGGCAAGAAGATGACTCCGCTGATCCGTGAGGATCTGAACATGGTTGCCGAGTTCGACGGAGAACCCGTAGCCTTCATGCTCACCTGGTCCAATGCCAACGAGCCGATCAAGGAAATCGGCGGCAAGTTGCTGCCGTTCGGCTGGATCAAGATGCTCATGTGGCTGCGCAATCCCCAGTGCAACACCATGCGGGTGCCGCTGATGGGCGTGAAGAAGGAGTACCAGAATTCTCGCCTCGCCAGCCAGCTCGCCTTCATGATGATCGAGTACATCCGGCGCAACGCGGTCAAAAGTTACGGCGCTACGCGGGGGGAGATCGGCTGGATCCTGGAAGACAACAAGGGAATGGTGGCGATCGCCGACGCGATCGACAGCCACGTCAACAAGGAATACGTGATCTACGAAAAGGCGCTTTGAGCCACACGAGCGCACGGGAACCGCAAGCCCGAGCCTCACGTTTTCCGCCCGCGCGGATCGCACTCCCGCGGCCGGACGAGCGAAAGTTTCCCATGAACGGCAAGACACTGGCGAAAGGCAAGCCGAGACTGGGTCGTGTGCTGATAGTAGAAGACGACGCCGTTCTCGCGCTGGCGCTCGAGGATGCGCTGCTCGCCGGCGGCGCCCGGGAAGTGGCCATCTGTCCGAGCATGGAAAGCACCAAGGCCGAGTTCGGGAAAGGACGCGTCGACGCGATCGTCATCGACGTACATCTGGCCGATCGCGACGACGGCTGGGCGTTGGCTGAATTGGTGGACATGCTCGGCGCGCGCCCGCGGATCGTCTTTTCGACCGGCACCCCCCAAGACATTCCCGAGCCGATCGGCGAAATGGGCCCCGTGTTCGAGAAACCCTATGACCCTGCCCAGCTCGTCGCCGCACTCTCGGGCGAAGAAAAGCGCGGCCTCTTCGCCAAGCTGCGTGACGCGATCGGCTGACAGCACGCACGTTCCTAAGGCCGGCTGACAATGGATTCCCAAGAAAAAGGCCTCCGCGCGCTGCGCGCGGAGGCCTTTCGGGATCGTATCACCAGCCGCTTGGACGGGAGGGGGGGTCTCGGCGGTGACATAGCGATAATGTCCGGGACGGAGACCGGTTCCCACGTAACGGCAAAATTTTTATCGCCGGTCAGACATCGCCAAAGCAGCTGTCACAGGCTACGAACAGGCCTTCACGACGTTCGACACGGCTATGGAACTTGTGGCCGTGGAGCGCGTTTCACGCACGCCTGACTTTCCGGGAAGGGGTTCTATGTCTATCGGCGCCGAAGTTGCCGCTCATCTTCCGTTTCTCCGTCGTTACGCTCGAGCACTGACGGGCTCGCAATCGACCGGCGACGCCTTCGTGAAGGCGACGCTCGAGGCCGCCCTGGCCGACGACGATCTCGCTCAATCACTAAAGGGCGGCCGCGTGCCGCTCTACGCCGCGTTCAACAAGCTATGGTCCAGCGCCTATCTGGAGGTCGCCGAGGAAACCGATCGCCACGGTCTCCACGAAGCCGCCGCGCAGGATCAGTTGAAGCGGATCACTCCGCTAAACCGCCAAGCGCTGCTGCTGACGACAGTCGAGGATTTCACGCCCGCCGAAGCGGCGCAGATCATGAACGTGGACGAGGACGACATTTCCCGTCTGGTGCAGGAAGCGATCGAAGAAATCGATCGCGAGAACACCACCAGCGTGCTGATCATCGAGGACGAATCGCTGATCTCCATGCAGCTAGAGGATCTCGTCCGCTCGCTCGGCCATGACATCTGCGGCACCGCCGCCACCCGCACCCAGGCGCAGCAGATCGCCGCCGAGTGCACACCGGGTCTCGTTCTGGCCGATATCCAGCTGGCAGACGGTTCGTCGGGTCTCGACGCGGTCGATGACATCCTGGAGCTGGAAAGCATGCCGGTGATCTTTATCACCGCCTATCCGGAGCGGCTGTTGACCGGCAATCGGCCGGAGCCGACCTATCTCATCACCAAACCGTTCCAGGAATCGACTGTCCGCGCGGCGATCAGCCAGGCGCTCTTTTTCGGTTCGAGCCGTCCGTTGGGCTGAAGTCCGGACGGCCGCGGGCCGACTTTCAGCTCTCCGCCGGTTCGTCCCGGCGAGGCGCGCGCATCGCGAAGGCGGTCGGCTGGCGCACCGGAATCATCAGCATGCAGGTCACTCCTTCGGGGTTGAACTCCAGCCGCACCGGGTTGTCGAGCTCGTTGGCGACGATCTTTTCGATCAGATCGGTGCCGAACCCGCGTGAGCGCGTCGCGTTCACCGGCGGGCCGCCGCGTTCGATCCATTCGAGACGCACGAGTTGCGGCATCGCCAGGGCCCAGGTCACCGAAACTTCCCCTCCGGCTTGCGTCAGCGCGCCGTACTTGGCGGCGTTCGTCGCCAGCTCGTGGATCGCCAGCCCGAGCGAGAGCGCATCGTTGGGGGCGAGCGGAATATCGGGCCCGGAAATCGCGACACGGTGCTCCCCGGCGTGCCGGTAGGGAGCCAATTCGGCCTCGACGACCGCGCGAATCTGGGTCGTCCCCCAATCGGACTGCGTCAGCAGATCGTGCGTTGCCGACAAGGCGCGAATGCGGCCGTCCAGACCCTCCACGAAGTCGTCGAGATCGGTGGCTCTGCGCCGTGTCAAGGCGATGATCGAAAGGACGTTCGCCAGCGTATTCTTGACCCGGTGATTGAGTTCCCGTGTCAGCGAATTGCGGATCGACGCCTGCTCCTCCAACCAATGCAGCGCCGCTTCGTCTTCGGTCGCCTGCTGCGTCAGCATCCGCACCACAAGCATCAGCAGGCTGGCGACAAGCAGGCCGAATACCAACGTCAGCATCGACAGGCCGGACAGCGACGTCGGCCGCGGCGCTTCGACCTCCAGCACCCATGGATGGTTGGCGATGGTCACCGGCAACCGATAAGTGGGGCCAAGACGCCCTTCATGGCTGACCTCCGCGAGAAGGTTATTCGGTGTGGCCTGCCGATCATACAGCCGGATGCCGAACAGTCTGGAGCGTTCGATCTCAAGCGCCGAGGCAAGAAAATCCTGCGCGTTGAACGGGCTATAGATGAATCCCTTCAGATGGCGCCCGCGTTCATCGGCCCCGAAAACCGGCATGTAGATCAGGAAGCCAGGTGCGGAATCGGTCCCTTCCTGTTCGAGCACGACCTTTCCGCTCGCCGTCGGCCGGGCGGTCCGCACGGCTTCGTCCATTGCCGCACGGCGGATGGGATCGGAGTACATATCGAACCCTAGCGCGCGCTGATTGCGCTCGGTATCCGGCTGCAGAAAAGTCACGGGCACAGCGTAGGGCCGGCTTCGATCGAACGCCGGACGCAGCGTGACCCCTCCCGGCTCCTGCTGCGCCAGCAGCGTATTGAAAGCGGCAATCTGGTCCGGCCGAACGATTTCCGCCCAGCCGATGCCTTCCGCACCGCGATAATCCGCATCGAGCCGCAGTTCCGAAACGAAGCGCCGGAACAGCGGCGCCTTCACCTGATCGAGCGTGGCGATCAGCGCCGAACCTGCGCGTAGATAGGCGCTGCTGGCATTGGCACGCCGTTCGAGCGCGGAGGCGACCATGTCGGCATCACTGCGCAACTGTGTTTCCGCTCGCTGGCTTTCACCGCGCTCGATCGCGTAAACGCTCAAAGCCGTGATCGCCGCGATCAGCACAAAAATCGCCACCGGCACGCCACGCGGATAGCGAACAAGCCAGCGCTTGGTCCTGCTACGCGGCGCTGCCATCTTCTGCAATTCTTCGTCCCCTGCTCGGCAGCATTACAATTAAGTCGCCCCTCCCCGGCGAATAGTCCAGCACTCCCGCCATGGGTCAACCGATCATCGGCGATTGATGCGGGAACCGGAGGCGCCCGGTTTCGTTCCATACCAGCCTTTAACGGGTGTTCATGCGATGCAACTGCGCCACAGGTACAATGCCTGGCGCTGCATCGCGCTTGCTGTATATACGAGGGCAGAAATTGCATTTCATGGCTGGTGGCAAAAAGGACAAGACGGGCGCTTTGCCCACAGAGGGTGGCAAGCCTCGCGACCCCGAATGGGCCGCGGGGCTCAAGCGGCTGTATAATTCGGTCGTGGAAGAGCCGCTTCCGGATGCGTTCACAGACTTGCTCAAGAAGCTGGACGCGGCGGACTGATGAACAAGCCCCTGCCACGCCCGCCGCTGCCCGCGCGCAGCCCCGATGAAAAGCGCGCATTCAAGCGGGAACTCACCGAAGTTGTCCCCCACTTGCGCGCCTTTGCCCGCGGCCTCTGTGGCCGGCCCGACATGGCCGACGACCTGGTCCAGGAAACGCTCCTCAAGGCGTGGGCGGCACAGGACCGCTTCGAGCCGGGTACCAGCATGCGCGCGTGGACTTTCGTGATCCTGCGCAATGCCTATCTCACCGACATGCGTCGCAACCGCTTCCGTGGCGATTATGACGAGACGGTAGCGGAACGGGTGCTGACAGCCCCCGCGGGGCAGGAAGAGCCGATCCATTTATCCGATATGCATCGTGCGCTGCTAACATTACCGCCGGAACGGCGCGAGGCGCTGCTCCTTGTCGGCGCCGGTGGCTTCTCCTACGAGGAAGCGGCGAACATCTGCAGCTGCGCGGTCGGTACGATAAAGAGCCGCGTCGGCCGAGCTCGCGCAGCACTGACGGCGATGATCGAGGAAGGAAACATTCCCGACCGTTCGCTGACGGATCCCGCCGCGCATCGGGCGATCCTGGAGGAACTCGACGAAGTCGCCGCCGGCAACGGCCGCGCGGTAGCGACGCGCTAGCTTGATCGACGCCCGCACGCGGGGCACATTCACGCGCATGGGCGACGGCATCGATCAGCAGTTCGAGGTTCCGGCAGAACCGGTCGCGCCGCCGAAGCGCCGCGCGCTGACTTTCGCAGCGCAGGAATTGCGGCTGATCTCGTCGCTCGTGCTGCTGCTGGCGATCGGGCTGTTCCTGGCGCTGCCTTTCGTCCTTTCGATCGGCGCGGTGGTGTTCCTGCCGGTGGTTACGGCGGTGATGCTGACTATCGTGCTCTCGCCGCTGGCCGACCGGCTCGCCCAGAACGGGCTGCCGAATGTTCTTGCCTCGCTCGTTTCGCTCACAGTGTTCCTGGGCATCGTCGTGCTGGCCTTCACCGCGGTGTTACGCCCCGCTGTCGGCATGTATGACGAAGTCCCGGCGATGATCGACCGGATCGGTGAGCACTTTCACCACTTGCGGAACAACTTTGCCTGGCTGGTCCAGCTCAATCGCCAAGTGACCGATCTGACCGGCCAGGGCGGCCACCAGCAAGTCGTGCTCGCCAGCCCGTCGATGCTCGAGCAAGTCGCTTTCGCCACCCCGACGGTGTTGCTCGAAGTGCTTCTGACGTTCCTGATGGCGTTCTTCATGATCGAGGCGCGGGTGCGCGTGCGCCGCCGGCTGCTGCTCGATCGCCAGCACGTCGGCGCCAGCCTGAAGGTCGCGCGCGTGATCCGCGACGTGCAGGATCGCGTTGCGGCCTATATTCTCACCGTCGGCCTGATCAATTTCGGCATAGGCGTAATCGTGACGATGGGCGCCTGGGCACTCGGGCTCGAGGCGCCGGTCATGTGGGGCGGCCTTGCCGCGT
>Ga0164242_10010011_pt1 | contig 10181 bp, 9 predicted proteins | sample OricomgcompostMG_FD_108783 | JGI IMG/M metagenome (GOLD analysis project Ga0164242, IMG submission 108783) | Miracle-Growth compost microbial communities from Emeryville, California, USA - Original compost - Miracle growth compost (MG) ... | reverse complement strand
TGGCAACCCACCCAACGCTCTATGGTGGCTCAAGCAGAGCTTCATCTACTTCGGCGGCCTGTTCGGCATGAAGATATGCGTGCTGATCATGTTCCTCGCAATGCCGTGGATCGAGCGCGTCGGCGACTGGGCCTTGGGCTGGACCGAGGGCAACGAGCAGCTGCAGATCGTCTTCGTCATGATGCTCTTCCCGCTCATCATGAACGCCATGCAGTACTACATCATCGACTCATTCATCAAGAAGGCCGTCGCGGCACCCGGCGACGAGTCCTCCGGGGCCGCAGCCGCCGCCGAGTGCGGCGTCTACGACGAGCTGGCGATTAGCGACGCCGAGGATAGCGGTAGCGACAGCGACGACGATCACCACCACCACCACCACCATAGCCCGAGGAAGAATAGCCCCGAGAACGTGAAGTTGTCGAGGCGAGATAGGTCGACCGATCGCGAGTACGATCCCGCCCTGGACGGCGACAGCCAGACCGTCATTAGTAGTGCCTCTAGCGGCGCGGTGCCGTCGGAGAGGGGCCGGCTTTTACCCAAGGACCTATAGCCTACACAGTAGAGCCAAGGTTCGGGGGGCCTGGGAGGACGCATCCACTACTCTTCTTTTTGTTTTATATCAGCTAAGGGATGGAATTCTCCATATATGTGCTACCGCCCTTGGTATACACGGCGTCTCTGGAGCTCACGGATCGGGAATCTATAATTCATATAATCCGTACAGCATCTCCAGGCAGTTTGGCGTTGAACCGGAGTATCTTGAGGGACTACTTTTTAAAATACCTACATGTTGAAGTCCCACCCACTGTTTCTGGAATGCCGTATTGTGAAGAATCCAAATGTGACCACGTACAGCATCATGCCCTGTTAAACAACTCTGGGCCCTGTGAGCCCTAGCTGCCCATGCCGAGACAAAAACTTGACCTATGAGGAGGGCCTCGACACGTTGGATTCCCATCCGCTGTCCGGCTGGTTGTGGGTCCTGGTTATAAAAACCCAAGGCTCACTCACTGTGAACTTAGGCCCTCACTCCATGGGCGTTAGCTGGTTCGTGTTATATAATCACCTAGGACAGCCTGGACAGGTCACCTAGGGCAAGTCACCTAGATGTGGCCTAAGGTGTGAGTCTCTGACCAGGAAATGAACAGGTGTGCCCCAACCTAGGTGCCTAGGTTAGTCAGCAAAGGTGCTTTAGCTCTAGCTCCCCTTACCCTACGGACCGTAGATCGGTGATCCCCAGCCAGCAAGTTATACACCACCCTTTTCTAGTACTGCCTCATCCTTCCCTCAAAGTTAGATAACCTTACACGACACCTGCTATAAACAAAGACCTGGCTCACTACTGCCAAGGGACAGGATGTCAGAGACATAAGTTAATGGTAGAGACGGGATGGAGGGTTAGGCTAACGGCCTGGCTCCGAGCACCCTTCGTGCCCTCAACTCCTAGGTGCCTATTGCTTAGCAGCTTCCAAGAGCAACTGGTGTGTCCTAACAAAATACGTTACTTACTATCCCTTTACATGTCTTCCTGCCATGAATGATGTTACACGGAGGAACTTATTTCAAACACGCGATTTGGGACAATCCCACTGCCAGCCTCCTTCGTAGCGTTAAGGAGAAGACTGGAGACTGCTTAGGTGTGTTCCTAGCTCTCCTCGACGCCGATTCACCCGTCCATGGCATCTACGCCAAGCTTTGGGATGATAACCTTGTTTGCCCGCAACCGAGCGCTTGGATGGTTCGCCCGAGGTTTTAGTGTCGATCGACCCAATGGTTAATTACGACAGTGTGGCTGGGCCTTTAGGAGGCGAGGGATCGTCAAGGCCTCACTGGGTACATTGGGCTTAGCCTAGACATCATAGAATTAGAACTGCTTGAACGAGGGAGCTAGAATGTACTCTTTGAAAATATCTTCGATGAGCTTGAGGTGCTTGAGAGTAAAGATTTGCACAGTCAAGTTGTTGTTAAATCCCGACTACTTGTTTGTTAGCATGATATCGACAATCTAAACAATGTATAATTATACCTTAGTGATACTGCTAAGATTCAAGACCTTATCAATCTATAGCTTAAGAACCTTGCTCTCGATTTCTTCCTATATACAACGACATTAACAAACGGAGGGGCCACGGCCAGTCGGCCCTGACTTCTGAGAGCAAAGAAACGGAGGCTACGTCCAGGTAACATCTTCGGAACTCCTTCGCGATAAACTTGCGGACGTTAGGAGCGTCGACTAAAGGAGCCCGTGCCCGTACGACCCGCGGTTCCCTCCTTAATCTATTTCTTATGCTAGTGTACCGCATGCTCCCTCCTGGACTACCCGGCTGGCCCGCCAACCCGGCAACATGTTCCACAAGTAGGGGGGCGCAAGTTCGAAGCGTCTGTACCTTGAATTTACGGCGACGCTTGCGATGCATTAGCCTATCGAGTGTTGCCAGTGCAAGTTTGGGTACTGACACGCCTTGTGCTATCCCTAAGGGACAAGAACCGAGTCCGGGGCTGCTTCTTATGTAGGTAGTTATGCATCCCAAATGTATATGAGTCCAGGTTGGAGATAACGAAGTTGAAGTACAATCTGATCGCTATAGTCTTCCCTGAACCCAAGCTGCAGAGTCACAAGGCCGGAGCCAAAAGCCCATTCAATTCCCTCAGTCTCCTGCCGAACCTAACAGCGGTTCGGTCTCGCTTCCGGGTACAGTCGCCCCCCTCCGCACCTTGTAGTATAGCACGGCCTGGACAGCAGCAAACACAGCGTTATCAACAATCGCAAACCCTTTCAAGTAATACCAGTCCTTCGGGAAAGTATAAAACACGCCGCGTACCAAATCATAGTTCGAAATAAGGAGCATCCATGAGACAGCTACCAATGAAAATACAGCTGCCTGGAGGTAGAGCCCAAGAGGGTCGAGTGATGCTGCGTGTGGCCATTGGAAAAACAGGGACACGATGCCTAGCGCCGTGATAATGTGAGTCCCAGAGAAGATAGCCCAATGGTAACATATCGCTATGAAAAGCATCTTGTCATTTTCGGATCCACCTATAGTTACAATAACATAGGGTGCAATGTAGAGGAGAACGACAATAATGTATATACTGATGACGGTAATACGCCTAAGGATACTGTTTGGCGAATATATTACGCATAAGATGAATCTAGACGGCATTAGTTAAGGTTAGCATATCTTCAACCACCTTGAGACTTGATGTAAGACATACAATCCAAGGAAGCAGAGTAGGCCAGCAATAAACTGGCCAAAGTTGAGCCATTCGAGGACACTTGGATGTTCGCCATGGATAAGGGGAGAGCTGTCGTTCGAGTAATACACGTAAAAGTAGACACCGTAAAAGAACTGGTGCGTAGCTACGATAAGGTTGAAGAGGAGATAGTATAGAGAGATGCCCGAGGAGTCGGCATTGGCAATGATTTTTCGGGATTGTGGTATAAAAGAGGCAATGGTCAGGGCAATGGTGATGCTGTTAAAGCGAGTCAGTCATGTCATATTGCCATCATTAGGTTGCGGAATTGAAACGGACACTCTGAAAAGAATACTGGCCAGCATGCTTTAATTATCGGGTTTTGGCTGGTACGCTATTTCGCAGTGGTTCTAAGATGACCACTGATTGAGTGGCGATGGTAACGGCGATGATGGTGACGGCGATAAATGGTGAGAGTGTAGTGGGGTGCGGTGGGTATGGAGGGTGATGGAACTAGGCAACAGGGACTGGGGTAGCTGGGAGTGTAATAAAACTTATGGCTGCTGTGCTGTGTCTTGGAGCCCGACGGCACTACGGCCGTAATAATGTAGACCATGTGCTTGTGTTTCCCCGCGTCTCTGTCCGCCGTTATCTAACTGGCGGTTAAGCCCAGCCTGTAGGGGGGAAAGAATAATGTAAAGCGTCTTGAGCGTCCACATGTGGTTCAGATGTGGGTGGAGACGCGTCACGCAGCCGCCTGTTGCGGAATTGTCCCGGGAACTTGGGCTGGAAGCACGGGGCGCTGGATGGCACCGGCGCTCAAGATTGCCCATATCGGCCTAGGGACACACACGACCATGAGCGGCGCAGCTTGACTAACGACCGTGAAGACCACCAACCGCATTAGAACCCTGCACATATTACCAATCTACTACCCTCGGTATGGCCTTGAGATGTTTTCTTTCTTCGCCACGGGACCCCTCGCCGCAGGGATTTTTGGCAGTTGGTCCTAAAGAGGAAACGAAGGGAAAAGACCACATATGAACTATCGAACCTGCGAGTCTTGCCCACAGCGGCAAACGACCAATCGGCACGATAGAAATGCGCTTTGACTATCAAAATGTAGGGCATACCTACCTACTTTTACCATCTTGTTGCGGTGCATGGCTGTGCTTGTGTGGTTGATGGGAGAGCATCGAATACATCTAGATAGTACAACCACTCACATCTGCAACCCCCAAGCGGTCTTGATATATCCGGCAACTAGGTCAAGCTGTTGGGTATCTACGATAGGGGGGTCAACTAGATAACAGGTAGTCACTCTGCCATTGCCATTTGTGTCACGGCCAGCCTGACTGACCCGAGGAGGGTAGCCCGACTTGATGCCTCCCCGTTTCCTACCCCTAGGACACTCCCGCATGCCGGCTGCACGAAGGGTCCGCCCCGAGCAACCCCCGCCCCCAGGGGGGGACTGAGAGAGGGTGGAGAGGAGTAAGGTGGTTACATCAAGACGTGCTGCCCTTGAAGACTATTGATCCGTTGGATCTAAGATCACTGAGAGTCCGTGGCGCAGCAAGGGTAATGGTGTGATTAAACTATTTCAGGAAATCTTGTCTTACTGCGAGATATCCAAGGGTAGGGGGTTTGTGATGCTAACTTTGGGATCAAGCCGCCATATCAGTGGAAATAGCGCTTGCCACCTTGACCGATACTAGGACAGTAGATACACTGGTGGTGTCACATCGGTGTCTAAATCGGTCTTCTATCCTTCCCCAGAAGCGATATTTCATGCAGAGCGAGAACGTAGACATCACCTATTCTCAACTTGGCTGATCTAGATATGCGGACAGACTCTGGTCCTAACCGCATGTGTCGTGCCGAGGCCAATATCACGGTAGCTTCTAGCTGGGGCCGTGTTGTCCGATCCTATATGCTACCTAGGGGCAATATTTCATGCAGTACCTAAACGCAGACATCACACATAGTCATCCCCGCGATTGTTGAGACAATAACCTGGCTAGATAGCTTCTCTAGATCTAAAGAGGCAGGAAGACTTGAGTGCCAACCGCAAGTGTCGTGCCAAGCCAATATCACGATGGCTCCCAGCCGGACTGTGCCATCTTCAACCTCTAGGATCAAGCTCCCATCACATTCCGGAGCCAATACATGATGCAAGGTCTGAGTGGAAACATCACACTTCCTCATCCCCGCTGATAGCAAAGACGACGGACCGATTCGCTGTGCCATCTAAGTGCAAAACCAATGTCTGAACCCGCAAGGTTCGATAGCACTAGGTGGAATACAACTAGATAGCGGGCCGCGTGAGCCGGTTCCAACAAGGGGGAAGTTCTCCTTGGGAAGAAGGGCGGTGACTGAGGGAACCTGAGTGTTGAACATCCGAGTGTATTATATATATGGGGAAGAGGCCGATCCCCAAGACAGAGAGACAGACCGGGTCATTAAAGTTCTAATACCGGAATATCTGGTATCTGAATCATGTTGTTCCAACTACGAGCGTCAGCTCGTCGTACCTTCTCCCTTGCTCTGCTGCTGTTTGCTGTGACTGTCGTCTCAAACCCCATCCACCGGGATCCTCTTGACATTGGCTCCAACGACACTGCTCTCACTTATGCCCCGGAACTCTCACTGGCTCTGTCTAAGAGAGCGCCTAGTTTTTATGCCCGAGTATTGCCCCTAGGCGCCTCTATTGTGTGGGGACAGGGATCTAGTGATCAGAATGGGCAAGTCATTTCTTTTCTGTTCCCCTACCTACATGTGGTACCGATACACTCCAGCTAACCGTGTGTGTAATGCAGTTTCCGCAAACCACTTCGGGATGCCATGAGACAGAACGGGTGGAAGGTAAATATGGTCGGGTCTAAGACAAACGGTGATATGGCGGACAATGTAAGGCAATCCGCGGCAGTGGTACGAAGAAAATCACTTACTGACAAAAGCTCGTAGGGTCTGGAAGCCCACCCTGGCGATCTTATTGATCAAGCCCACACAGCTGCCCTGCTGTCATTCAAGTACCAACCTAACATCGTGCTAATCCATGTGGGGACGAACGACTGTACCAACAACATTGACCCAGGAAACGCCGGACTGCGTATGGGGCGCCTACTGGATGATATCTATAGCAACATTCCCGGAACCACTGTTATCTTGTCGACACTCATTGTCTCTAAGAATGGCCTCACGGAGAGGTTCCGGGCCAATGTAAACGCTCAGTTCCGCGCACTGGTGCAGGACCGCCGCGGTAACCATAACCAGAAGATCGTTTTGGCCGAGATGGATGGCTCCAAGCCTTTTTTCACTACTAACGACATCGGGGACAACGATGTACACCCCAACGACGGCGGGTACCTCAAGATGGCGGCTGTCTTCTACCGAGCTCTTGAATCCGCAGAGGCCGCCGGATTCCTAAATGCCCCAAACCCGACGGATGTCGTGAACGACGACAAGCCTGGCCAGACCTGCCCAAAGGTATATGGGGTATCACGCGGCCCCGTCAACACCCAGGCTGGTTCCGGCCTGGATGACGGCATCTACATCCACAATAGCCAAGACAAGGGCGTTGCCTTCGAGTTAATAACCGGCAAGCCAGAGTCATTCTGGTTTGCCAGGATTGTACCGAGCGGTGTCACTGAAGACCAACTTGTCCAAGCTCTCGGGCAGACCGGCGACAACGAGGTGACATACCGCGCGTATTCAACTCTTGGGGAGCCGGGGACTTGGAACAAGGACTACTATATTGATTTCACTGTCCCTGATCTCTGCATACCAAGGGGGGTACGCTGGGCTGATATAAATGGTAAGTCGAGGCCCTTGTGTTTGATCGAGAACACGACGAATCACTGACACCCTATGACCGACTCTAGGTGATGGTCTGGACGACTTCCTCTGTATAGCCCAAGATGGAAACACATACGCAGCTATCAACACACCTACCAGCCCAACTGTTTTTGATCCAACATTCGTGGCTCGAGGTCTGTGGAAACAAAACGAAGGGCTGCCACAAGACCGGGTACATTTGGCCGACATCGATGGCGATGGGCGTTTTGACTATTGCAATATTGACAACGACGGTAATATTCGCTGCTGGCGTAATGGCGGACTTGGGGACATGCCTGAATACTGGCAAGAGCTCGGTGTGATCTTCACTGGGAAAGGCAAAGGTGATGTCCATGGTCTGCGCTTTGCAGATATCAACGGTGATGTTAGTACAACCAGAGCAGCGGCTTTCCGTCTTGCAAGGTTAGAAGGATATCATACTGACTCCCCAATCCTATAACATAGGGCCGAAGCGACTGGATCTGGCTGGACGATACAGGAGCGGCTTTCACTTACACAAACAACCGCGGATGCTCCAAAACCGAAGGCAAACTCCAACCAACCTGGCGTTGTGGCAGAAACAAGGGTAACGCAGCCTGTGACCCGACCCACCTAGGACTAAACACACCGGGTGTTCGTGACGACATTTACTTCGCCAGAGCGTTCATTGACTCGGCACCTTTTGGGCTATATCCGAAGTACGACTATCTCCACCTCACGACGAAGCATGAGACTATCAACATAGGCCCGCCCCTGGCTAGGAAGAGATCCGTTACTAGCAAGCACACTCTGCCCGCAATCCCCAGGGATGTGTCTATTAACTCTACCGCTGGGTCGCCATCCTCCGGCACTGTCAATTCGAACAGTTCGGGCATATTTGCAAACTCCACAGGTTTCCAGCCAAACGCCATCATAGATCAGTACACCTATACTTTCAACTTGTGGCAGAACCTTGGAAGCGGTGCAACCAAACTCAAGGGTGAGTAGAGAGAACCCCTTTCCTCCTTCTTCTTTTCCTCTACTCCTCCCCTCATCGTCTCTATGATCCTAACATCTAAAATATAGCCGATGGATCGAGATACTGCAACATGCTCGGCCACGAAAATGGGGCCCAGGATTTAGTCTGGATCCATTCAACCGGATACATGAGAGTCTACGAAAGCTTTGGTGGCTCGTTCCCCCCGTCCCCTCCTTATTGGGGTAAGAACTACATCATGTGGGATCCAAGCGACTCCGAGGGAATGCAGATCAACCGTCGCCACCTCCGCCTTGCTGACTTCGACGGTGACGGTGTCTGTGATATCTGGTGGATCTCACCTGTAGACGGCAAGGTCCTAAGAGTCTGGCTGAACAAGATTAAAACAACTGGCAACTTCAACTGGCAGGAGCTAGGAGACCCAGCTCCAGGTGTTACCTGCACTGAGAGTGATGGCATTAGTGTCTTCGACTGGCCCGTCAGGGTTGCGGATATCACGTAAGTCCACACGGCCCGGAGAAGTGAGGACCTCACGTGCTGTTACTCTTACTTGTCGAGTGTTATACTAATCAAATTACTTGCCCGTTTAGTGGAAACGGTAACTAAGAACCACCTTTATCCACTAGCTGCCTCTCCGTCGTGGTCGTCTTTCCATGGGCATCGCTAACTAATCTCTCTTGCAAAACCTAGGACGAGCGGACTACCTGTATGATCCAACCCTTTTCTTCTTTCGCGAACCAAATCTTCTCTAACAGGAAACAGTTGCATCCAGCCAGACGGACGAACCTCCGCGTTCCTCCACCAAGATGATGGGTCATGGAAGGATGTTGGTCAAGTTAAAAAACCTGAAGGCAAGGTACAAGCCACAGTCAAACACCACCGGCTTCCGCTATTTAAAACCGCAGCCCTAGCATCTAATCATCTCTTCGTTAGGATCGGGCAAATATTCGCTTCGCAGATGTCGACGGTTCGTAATCAACCCGTCATACCCTTCCTCACCCCCTCGCCACTCCCCCCTGTCTTTTTTATCATATTGATCAAGGCAATAAGCACATATGCTCATCATGTATTCTCTAATCTAGGTGATGGTAAGGCCGACTTCCTATGGATCGACAAATTCACTGGTGACACCAGTGCATGGATCAACCAGGGCAATATCCCTGCGCCCGGTACGGGAAGTTCCTTTACGTGGACGGCACCTAGTGGCCCTGTCTACCAAGGCGCGGCCCAGGGGAACTGCATAAGCTACCCAGACCTGGACGGCAATGGGAGAGCCGACATGCATGTAGTAGATGCCGTCACCAACTCGGCGGTGACCTGGTTCAACGACTGCCCGGACGGCGGGGGTGACGACCCTGATACCATGACAACACCCCCACTGCCCGCTCCTCCCGACATTGACACTCCTCCAAGGCAGGTACGTGGCTATATCGCGTTCGGCGACTCGTACGCAGCGGGTATGGGGACAGCTACAACCACAACAGACAAGTGCCGCATCGGCGGCAACAACATCGGGGATCTGATAAAGGGCGTCATCGGCCACGAAGGCATGTACTATAAGAGGACGATGTGCTCTGGTGACACCGTGGAAGGTCTCAATTCCAAAATTGACGCATGGAAAAACGACGAAGCCACGGAGAAGGCAGAGGTCGCGACAGTTTCCATCGGCGGTAATGACCTGGGATTTAGCGATCTGGTTATGAATTGCATTGTAACACCTTTATATCCTTATTCCTGGTATAAGCAATACTGCACCACGTCTCTCCAGGATGCCCGGAAGAAGTTGGACGACCTTGGCAACACTGGGTTGCGCTCTCAATTGAAGGAAGCTTACAAGAAAATTGTCAACACAGCGAACACCCCGGTATGTCTTATTCCTAGCTGGGAGGCTCCTTATAACAGAGCAACCATGTCACTGACGACCCCTTTCCTAGGACTTCCACCTTTATGTTACTAGCTACGTGGAGTTCTTCAACCAGGATACCGGCGATTGCAACAAGACATCATTTGACTTCTGGAGCCCCCATTACGATAAAGACGAGGTGAAGGACGACGCGGTACATCTGACGATAGAGCTCCGGGTACGGTTCAACCAACTCCTCCGCGACGTCAATAACCTGATCAACCAGGCTGTTGGATTTGCAAACGACGAGTTGGGTGGCAATCGGGTCCACTT
>Ga0164242_10010010_pt1 | contig 10182 bp, 9 predicted proteins | sample OricomgcompostMG_FD_108783 | JGI IMG/M metagenome (GOLD analysis project Ga0164242, IMG submission 108783) | Miracle-Growth compost microbial communities from Emeryville, California, USA - Original compost - Miracle growth compost (MG) ... | reverse complement strand
GTCAGAGTCCCTGGGAGTGGTGGGATTTGAGGGGCACCGGCGGGTCGTGAGGATGTAGGCGGCCATCGGCGGGATCTTCGGTGTGTATCGACCAAGAGACACATTGAAGGAGACCAGCCGATGGCCTTGTCCCAGTCTGCCCTGTCCGAACTGCTTGACGCATTCCGTGCCGGTGATGGCGTCGACCTGGTGCGTGAATCGGTCCGTGTCGCGCTGCAGGAGTTGATCGAGCTCGAAGCGGCCGAGCAGATCGGTGCCGCTCCGTACGAGCGCACCCCGGACCGCACGACCGAACGCAACGGTCACCGGGCACGGACGTTGACCACCAAGGCCGGTGATGTGCAGTTGCGGATTCCCAAGCTGCGGAAAGGATCGTTCTTCCCGATCATCTTGGAGCCGCGCCGCCGGATCGATCAGGCGTTGTACGCGGTGGTGATGGAGGCCTACGTCCACGGTGTCAGCACCCGCAGCGTCGATGACCTGGTGGAAGCGATGGGCGGCACCGGAATCTCCAAATCCGAGGTCTCCCGAATCTGCTCGAGCCTGGATGAGACCGTCGGCGCGTTCCGCACCCGCACCCTGGACCACGTCGAGTTCCCCTACATCTACCTGGACGCGACCTACCTGCACGTGCGGAACCAGCCCGGCAAAGGCGGCCAGGTCGTGTCCATGGCCGTGGTCGTGGCCACGGGTGTCACCGCAGGCGGTGACCGGGAAATCCTTGGCCTGGATGTCGGCGACAGCGAGGACGAAGTGTTCTGGCGGGCGTTTCTGCTCAGCCTCAAGCAACGTGGCCTGACCGGGGTGCAACTGGTGATCAGCGACCAGCACGCCGGCCTGGTCGCGGCGCTCGGGCGGGCGTTCCAAGGCGCCAGCCACCAACGCTGCCGGGTCCATTTCGCCCGTAACCTCCTCGCCCACGTCCCCAAGGGGCAGGCCGACTACGTGGCCGCAGCGTTCCGGATGATCTTCGCCCAACCCACCGACGCGGATATCGACGCGGCCTGGGGCAAGACCCGCGATGAATTCGCCGCCCGATGGCCCAAGATCGGCCCCTACATGGACGAGGCCAAGGCCGAAGTGCTGGCATTCACCGCCTTCCCGCGTGCCCACTGGCGCAAGATCTGGTCGACCAACCCACTGGAGCGGGTCAACAAGGAAATCAAGCGCCGAGCCCGCGTCGTGGGCATCTTCCCCAACCCAGCAGCGGTCATCCGGCTCGTCGGCGCCGTGCTCATCGACATGCACGACGAATGGATCGCCGCCGACCGCCGCTACCTCTCCGAAGGCTCCATGGCCAAGCTCTACGAAAGCAGCGATACTGGGACCGTCGCCGCCATCGAAGGCAGCGACTCGTAGGCACCGAGGGTCACCTCAAAGCCCACCACCCCACGGGGCTCTGTCGCGCCCTTCGCTCGTGGAAGTTGCAAGGTTCTTTGAGACGAAGGAGTGCCTGGCGTCTCAAAGAACCTTGCAGTTCCCGGCGGTGACGCGGGACGACTTGCAGGGATGGATAAGACCCGACACCTTTGCTGGGACTGGGGTCGGAAAGTGTGGTTTCATGGGTGGTGGGGATAGAGGGTCCTGCTCACGAGCAGTGGCCTGTACTGATGGGTTCGGACCTTGACGTGCGGGTGGCTGTGGTGGGTGGGTCGTTGAACAGGCGAGGAACCCTCATGACACGCAAGAACAGTTCTGGACCGACCGCGCGGCAGAAGGCTCGGCAGCGTCGGATGGAGCTCGAGAAGGAGCGCGCGGCGTTAGTCGCACGGATCGAGTCCGAGCAGATCGCCTTCATCGAAGCGACCGACCAGATCGCCGAGCTGCGTGCCCGGCTCGATGCGCTGGCACGCACCCGCCGGGATGCGGTCGGTCGGCTCGTCGACCAGGAAGCACAGCCGGTCGGGGATGTGGCGGTCCTACTGGGGATCAGTCAGACCGACGTGCGGACTCTCCGCAAGGAGTACCGGGCCGCGCTCAAGACGACGGCCGCGCCGCGCGCGGTAGCCACGCCGACGACGGCGGTCCCTGGGCCTGCGAGTACGTCGCCGGCCGGGCCCGACGAAGAGGGTGCAGCATGAGCACCGAGCAGACGTTGTCCGAGTACCAGCACCTGCCGGTGGCGGATGCCATCATCCTGGGCATCACCAGCTCCGGCGACGTCCAGGAGGAGACCCGAGACGTTGCCGCGACGGCGTTGCTCGACCAGCGCGACGCCCTCGCCGAGATCGCCGACAACACCGGGCTGAGCCTGACCGGACCGAAGGTGCCACCGGTGGGGCTGGCGCTGCTGGTGCACCGGCAGCGCGGAAACCTCGCCCAGGTGGTCAACGATCCCGACTTCGTGGGTTACGCGCGTGCGCACCTGGGCCTGTCGGGAGGATTCACTACCGGCGACGCCGAGGAGACCGGTGCCTGGATCGACCCCCTCCGAGAGCAGGCGCAGGCGCGGCGACAGGTCCGCGATGAAGTGAACCAGGCACGGACGGTAGCCGGAGTGGACCCGTGGAGTGACCGCGAGTTCATCGTCGCCGCAGATCTGACCGAGTTCGACTGGAACAGGATCACCGCAGCGGCGCCGGGCGTGCACGCCCGGGATGCGTCGTTCACCGCCGACACCGCTCAGGTCACGCTCTCCCGCCTGACCGGGCGCGATGACCCGACCCAGGAGCGGCCCTGCGTCCAGGTGCGCTCGGGCCCGGGCGGACTGACCATGGTCGGAGGGCGGGAATCGGATGCGCCAGCCGCCGAGCCCGTCCATGGCGTCGAGCTTCACGACCTGCGGCAGTTCGCGGACTGGCTCGACCTGCCCACCGCCGAGGCCCGAACACTGTGGGATGAGACCCAGGCCGCCCTCGAGGACGCCTACACCACCTACTCGATGGATCCGGGCCCTCCGAGCACGGCGCACGAGACACCCGAGGCTCCCGATCCCGTGCGGGACGCGGTGCTCCGGACGGCCTGGCACCAGAAGGTCACCGCGGCCGCGGCGGCGATCGAGCGCGGGGAGATGGCCGACGAGCTGAGCTCGTACGTGCTGGACCGGTTTGGTCCCGACATCGCCGATGGAGTCGCGTTCCTACGAGGCCGCGACAACTACCGGGACACGTTGCGACAGGTCGCACTGCACCACCTGGTGTTCGAAGAAGGTCAGACGTCGGGCCTGCAGCTGCGGGCCTGGAGCGACAAGGACCAACTCCCGTACACGTACGACGCAGAGATCCGTGACGTCGAGGAAGGCGACCGGGACCTCGTCGAGCGCTTCACCGCGTGGATGGAGCAGCGCGCCGATCAGGTCGACCCCGTGGCTGCAGCTGGGGGGCGAGACCTGTCCGCGCTAGCGCACACCGAAGCGGTCGCGGGCCAGTACGAAGCGGCGCGCACACCCACCCTGGCCGACGATCAGGCGGCCAATGCCGGCATGACCGCCGCGACCGCCGCGCAGGCGGACGTGGGTAGCGCTCGAGGTGGGGGGCAGGTGCTGGCGGCCGCGGCGGTGAGCCAGGCCGCGCAGCGCAGCACGAACGCCCGGCTCCGGCAGGTCGTGGAGATGGTCGAAGAGTTCACCGACCCGCAGGAGCAGACGCCGCCGCGCAGCATGGACCGGCGCGACTACCCGGCCCGCAGCCCACAGGTCGACGGGCCCACCCTGCGCCATGGGTAGGTCAGTGGAGCCGTGCCGGTGAGGCCGCAGATGAGTGTTCGCACCGATCGCGTGCTGCAGGACGCGATCGGTGACCCGGCCGTGCGGGAGCGGTACGAGGCCAAGATCTGGCACGGCGGACCGCACGAGTGCTGGTACTGGTTGGGTGCGATCCACCCGCACGGACACGGACGGTTCTGGGTGGGGTCCGTGCGCCTATCACCCGGCCGGCGGCGAGACGTCGTCGTGATCGCGCACCGTTTCGGCTGGGCCCTGGCACACGGTCTGGACGCGCTGCGGGACGTGCCCGTTCTCGCGCATGACTGCGACGAGCCGTCCTGCCAGAACCCGGAGCATGGCGTGCCCGGCACGACGGCCAGCAACTACGAGGACTGGCTGTACCGCCGATGGATGCCCCGCTCCCCGCTGCGGGATCGGCGCGGACCGGCCGGACGGGCTCGCGCGATCCGGGACGTGCTGCTCGCCGGCGGGGACACGGCGGCACTGGCCGCGGTCAAGGAGGCCGGGGTCACCGGGCTCGACCAGGACCAAATGACGCTGTGGTGACCCCTGGAGCTGCCACCGAGGCAAGCCCGTGTGTTGTCGGTGGTCCCCGTCAGACTGGATCGCACGAAAGGACTGATCATCATGGCGGGGACCGGAATCGCCCATCTGACCGGCTGGCTCGTGGGCCTGGCCGTGGTCGCACTGGTCGGCTACCTGACCCGGGGCTGGTTCCTGCGTGTCGCGGGGTGGGTCTACGCCGGGATGGCGGCGGCGGTCGCGGCGCTGATCCCGGTCGATCCTGCCGGTGTGGTCGGGGACGTCCTGGTGGCCACCCTGCTCGGCGGGGTCGCGATCGTGCTGTGGTGCTGGGGTCACCACGTGTACGCGCGCCGGACCGGGCGGTGGCGCTCGAGCGTCGCGTATGAGGTGCTGGACCCGCAAGGGGCGGTGCGCCGGTTCCTGCCAGCGCACCGGCAGATGCCTGTACGGGCCGCGGTGAGAAGGCCGCAATGACCCTGCGACTGCGGCTCATCCGCGCGGCCGGGGCGGTCGGCGCGACGGCCACGATCGCAGCGTGCTCCGCTCACCCGGCCACGAGTCCGGGCACACCATCTCGGGGGGCGTCCGCCTCACCCGTCACTCGCACGACCGGGCGAGTGACGGCCGTGATCGACGGGGATACCGTCCGGGTGCTCGTGCGGGGGCACGAACACTCCGTCCGCTTGATCGGGTTGAACGCTCCGGAGATTCCTCACCCCCGCTACGGGAAGTCGACCGGACAGTGCGGCGGGCAGGCAGCACGCCGGTACGCGGACCAGCTGCTGTACGGCAAGACGGTTGTGCTGACCACGGACCCCCGGGAGGCGGCCACGGACCGGTACGGGCGCTGGTTGCGGTACGTGACCGTTGACGGAACGGATGCCGGGCTCGACCTTCTGAAGGCCGGCCACGCGATGGAGTATCACCCGCGCAGTTCCCAGGCCGAGCAACGCCGGGCGCACTACGTCGCGGCACAGACGACCGCGCAGAGGCAGCGAGTGGGGCAGTGGGTGACGTGCCGGGTCGACCAGGTCACCAAAGCCGCACCGGGCCACGGGTAGAAGAAATCTCGAAACCGTGGCGATCCCTCTATTTCCAATACTGAGACGCTCATCCGAAACGTGATATGCAAGTTCGGCGGGTCTGGGACTGTGTAGTCCGTGGATCCGAAACCGATCGCGTTGAGAGACGCTGAGCCACTATCGGATGCGGAGGATCTGCGGCCACTGGCCGCGGTCATGAATGCTCTATCCACACCTCGTCGGCTCGCAGTCGTGCAGCATCTGCTCCAGGGGCAGGCAACGATGGGTGAGCTGAAACGGATTAGCGGCGGCAACTCGACCTATGACGTGGACCTGCTGGTCCGGTCGGGTATCGCTGAGCGTGTGGATGTCCCCGGCGCTCGATGGTATGAGGTCCGACTGATCGAGGGTGCACTCGAGCGGATCGGCTGGCTACTTCGCGCACAGTGACATGCCCCCGGAGGCCACCGTGAAGGAGTGTGCCGGATTCAGGGCATCGACTGCGAGGGGTAGGACTCGACGAGCTCGCAGTCGAATGAGCCGGCGTCCGAGTGCCTTTTGCGCTCCCTGGAGGTGGTGGGCCCCTGCTCGCATGCCCCGGGATAGTACTTCCTATCATAGGCTAGCCTTCTATAGGCTAGGCTTTGGCAGGATCTTGGATGGACGGAGTTGTGGATGGATCGGGCAGAGTTTCGGGTGCTTCGTGAGTCGCTCGGCCTCTTGGGCTCCGAGGTCGCGGCGGCTGCCGGTGTGGGTGCCCGCGCAGTGCGGCGCTGGGAGCAGGGTGGTTCGGAGATCGGTGACGAGTACGCCGACGTGCTGCGTTCGATCGCGGAGAGCACTCAGGCATACACGGATGCGATGACGGCCCGAGTGGCCGGTATGAGGGATCCGCGAGTCGTCACGTATGACAGTGATGAGGGGTTCCAGGCCACGAAGCCTGGCGTTCCGTGGAGCGCCCGGTGGCACCGCATGGTCGCGGCCCGGGTCGCGCGGAACGTCCCGGGCGCGGTGATTGTGTACGCGGAGGATTCATGAGTCACTGAATAGCGAAGAATGGCATCCTGATTGATGCTTCGCGCAGGCGTCGCGGCGTTAGGCAAAGTGGGGTGAGAACGATGGTTGCTTACCGACATGGGTGCGCTCTCTCGGGTGCAGGATGGTCACGTCCTGGCATTCGCGAGAGGGGTTTCACGTGGCCAGCAGGAGGCGTCGTAGCGCCGTCGGAGATAATCAGCTCACCTTCGACTTGTGGGGTGGCGGAGAGGCAGGCCGTGATGAACGAGTACGGGCGACGGGTGATGAATCACTGGCGGAGGTTCCTCCCGACCCGGTACAGCCAGCTGGAGAACCCGACCGAGTTCTTCAGCGATCAGGGGGAGCAGATCGCCGACCAGGTCACGGCGGCGTGCGCGAGCCTGGAGAGGGCCCACGCGCAGGAGCTGAGGGGCCTGGACTACCTGCAGCGGGTGGGGTTGCTGAACAACCTGCGGATGCAGGCGACGGAGGTCGCGATGAGCGACTTCCTACCGGAGCCGGAGCCGACCGAGGCCGAGCAGGCACAGATGCTGCGGGAGCGTCGGGCGCAGGAGGTCAGCAGCCGGATGCGCGAGGTGATGGACAAGGACGGGATGCCACTGGACCGGGAGCACCGGCTGTGGGCGATGCTCGAGGACGAGGACGTGACTCCGCAGCAGTTCGCGGCAGCGAGCCTGGCCTGGGAGGAGCAGACCCGCACCCGGATCGAGGCGCAGGTCGACGCGCAGGCAGGCACCCCGACCCAGGACTGACCAGGACGAACTCGCCCGCCCCCGAGTCGCCCCACTCGGCAGACCGGGCGGAGAGGGCAGAGACCGGCCGGGCGGCGGTGGATGGGTGGCCCGAGTGGTCACCGCAGCCACGGATCGGCGACGCGGCCGCGCTGGCCGACCCGGCCTTTTGGGCGGTGAGCTTCTGGCTCGAGGGCACGCCCACGGGGACGGGTCCGGCAGACGAGGCCTCCGAGACCCCGATGGACCTGCGGTGCATCCCGGTGCGGGACGGCGACGAGCTGTTCCAGGCGGTCTACGCCCCGCACGGAACCGAGCACGGCCTGAAGGGCACGCAGTATCTGGTGCGGCACGCGGACGGCTCGTCGGACTCGTACTGGGCCGATGGGCAGCCGGGCCGACACGAGATCGACTGGACCACGGGCCTGATCCTGAAGGACTCGCCGGGCAGCCCGGCGTGGTCACCCGCACCGGAAGCGATCGTCCCGCAGCCGGAACCGGGGCTGTGGCATCTGCCCGCCCTGGCGGACGGGCAGCAGGACCTGACCGTGCCGGTGGAGACATCGGATCGCGTGCTGATGCACCGCAACAGAGCACACCTGCGGCTACTCGTTGTCCACCCGGACGGCAGCAGGGACATCTACGACAGCACCGCCGGGGAACCCGTCCGCCGCCGGCCGCAGGTGACCCGGATGGACATGTCCGAGGCGGCCTGGGTGACGACGCCCGCCGAGCGCGGCATCGTGCTGCCGCCGGGGACCGAACCGGCCGCGGCCGCAACCCTCCTCGCCGGGCGCGAGCAGGTGCCGGAAGCACCCGTACAGACGGCGGGGCTGGACTTCGCGCTGCCGGACGTCGGGTGGGACGAGGACCACGACGCGCGCGGCATCGCCGACCCGGCCGACTATGACGCCCTAGTCCTCGACGGGCCCGAGGCACGCGCGCCCCGGACCGTTGAGCCACCAGTGGAGGCGGGTGCTGAGCGGGTGAGCGAGCCACCGGCTCGTCCGACCCTCGGGCCGACTGCGCCGGAGCCGGCGCACGAACCGGAGCCGGCGGCCACAGACTTCGACCTGTCGCAGGCCCGCGCCGGGTCCGGGCTGGGCCCGGCGCGGGAGTCGGAGCGGATGGGGGACAACCTGAACGCCCTCCAGGTGCTGCTGCGGCTGCGGGAGGAGGACCGGGCGGCGACACCGGAGGAGCAGGCGACGCTGGCGGGGTGGACCTCCTGGGGTGCGTTGCCGCAGGTCTTCGAGAAGGAGCCCAAGCCCCGGTTCGAGGAGGCTGCGGCGCGGCTGCGGGGCATGCTGACGGACACCGAGTGGGCGGCGGCGCGGCGCACCACGATCAACGCGCACTACACCCACCCTGAGGTGGTCGCTGCCGTGTGGTCCGCCGTGGACCAGATGGGCTTCACGGCCGGTGAGGTGCTCGAGCCGGGGTGCGGGTCGGGCCTGTTCATCGGCAAGGCCCCGACCGGGGCGCGGATGCACGGGGTCGAGCTGGACCCGGTCACGGCGGAGATCGCTGCCCGGCTGTATCCGTCGTCGACGGTCCGGGCCGAGTCTTTTGCCGAGTCCCCCTGGCAGGACGGCACATTCGACGCGGTCGTGGGGAACGTGCCGTTCGGGGACATCCGGTTGTACGACCCGGAGCACAACCGGGGTAACCATGTGATGCACAACCACTTCATCCTCAAGTCGCTGGATCTGACCCGCCCGGGCGGTGTGGTCGCGGTCCTGACGTCCCGGTACACGCTGGACGCGGCCGACGAGACCGCCCGGGCGGAGATGTTCGCGCAGGCGGACCTGGTCGCGGCGGTCCGGATGCCGACAAACGCCCACAAGGCCATGTCGGGCACGTCGGCGGTCACGGACGTGCTGGTGCTGCGCAAGCGGCTCCCGGGGGAGGACCCGGGGGACGAGTCGTGGGTGACCTCGACCCGGCGACCGGTCCCGGTGGATGACCCAGCCGCCGAGTTCGAGGCCGACCAACCGACCGAGGACGTGCACCTGAACCACTGGTGGACGACCCGACCGGGTGCGGTCCTGGGCGACCTGGAGCTCGGCCACGGCATGTACGGGTCGCAGACCCTCAACGTCGTCGGCGACCTGGCCGAGGTCGGGGCGCGGGTGCGCACGCAGTTGTCTAGCCAGATCTCGGCCGCGCGACGGATCGGGCTGGGCATGGCGGACCCACCGGCCGGGTGGGTGCGGCCGGACCCGCAGCGGGTGACCGCCCCGGTCGCGCGGACCGGTGACATCAAGCAGTTCGAGGGACACCTGGACTACGACGCGGACCGGAAGGAGTGGACGCGGCTGGTCGGCGGGCTGCCGGAGCCGGCCGGGGTGGGCAAGGGCCAGCATCGCGAGCTGCTCGCGCTGACCGGCCTGCGCGACGACGTGCTGGCGGTGCTGGATGCCGAGGCCGCCAGCCCGGATGACACCCCGGAGCTGGCGCGGCTGCGGGAACGGCTGAATGCCGACTACGACGGGTACGTGGCCCGGTTCGGGCCCCCGAGCCGGTACACCCGCATCGTGTCCTCCCGGCTCGACAAGTTCGGCAACCCGATCGTCTCGCACCGAGAGGGCAAGGCGCAGAAGATCTTCCGAGCCGACCCGCACTCTGCCGTGGTGCGGGCGCTCGAGGACTTCCACGAGGACACCGGAACCGCCACGAAGCAGGCGATCTTTGACCGGCGGGTCGTGCAGCCGCGTCGCACGGCGACCTCGGCCGACACTCCCGGTGACGCCTTGGCGATCAGCCTGGACACCACGGGCCGGGTCGATCTGGGGCACATCGCGGACCTGCTGGGCACCGACGAGCACGAGGCACGAACCGGGCTGGGCACGCTGGTGTTCGAGGACCCGGCCCGAGACGGCCAGCTGGTCCCGGCCGCCGAGTACCTGTCCGGGAACGTGCGCAAGGCTCTCGCGGCCGCCGAGCGGGCCGCGTTGGAGGATCCGGGCCTCCAGGTGAACGTGGACGCGCTGACCGGGGTGATCCCGCGTGACCTGCAGCCGGAGGAGATCAGCGTGCGCCTGGGCGCGGTGTGGCTGCCCGCCCAGGACGTGCAGGCGTTCCTGCGGGAGATCCTCGACGATCAGAGCGTGCAGGTCGATCACCTGGGCGGGTCGACCTGGACGGTGCCGCACGGGTTCAAGCACAGTCAGGCCGCCACATCGACCTGGGGCACCGAGCG
>Ga0164242_10010009_pt1 | contig 10182 bp, 11 predicted proteins | sample OricomgcompostMG_FD_108783 | JGI IMG/M metagenome (GOLD analysis project Ga0164242, IMG submission 108783) | Miracle-Growth compost microbial communities from Emeryville, California, USA - Original compost - Miracle growth compost (MG) ... | reverse complement strand
TAGGTCGTCACCACCGTCTCGTAGGGCTTACCGGACTTGCGGCCCCGATGCTTGATCACCGACGTGCCCGGAAGGAACCGGGCCAGCGGCTTGACCACCGGATTCATGTACTTGATCTGCAGCCGGTCCAGCCACGGCGGGAACACCACCGGCAACTTGGACGTGTCACCGGCACCCTTGTCGACAGCCATCGCAACTCCATTTCTCTTCGGGCGTTCTCCGGGTGACGTCGGCGCGGAGGACTCCGCCCCACCGCGAGCCCACCCCGGGTGCCGACCGGCACCACCCCGGGGACGCTCAGGGGGTGGTCCGTGGTGGCCAGGCAGCCTCGCCGCGCGACATCACAGCTGTGCACCACCCTAGTCGCGAGCCGCGCCTGCGCCGGGAGATTGCGGTGATGGCGACGTCCGCGCGAGGTGAGCTGCCGCAGTTCGATCGCGGCGCGCGGCAGGGGCCTCCGGACCCGCCGGGCACGGTGCAGCCGGCGGGTCTGCTGAGCGCGGCGATATTTGACTTGGACGGCTCTGGGACAATGGACGACGTGAACACCGCCCTGCTGGCACGCATCGATCTGCGTGGCGCCGACCAGTCGAACCTTTCCAAGGCTCAACTGCGCGCCGCCCTGCCGCGCGGTGGCGTGGACGTCGAGGCCGTGGTGCCGCAGGTACGCCCGATCGTCGAGGCGGTCGCCGCGCGCGGAGCCGACGCGGCGCTGGAGTTCGGGGAATCGTTCGACCAGGTGCGGCCGGCCGCGGTCCGGGTGCCGGGTGCGGCGCTGCAGGATGCACTGGCCGGCCTGGACGCCGCGGTGCGGGCCGCCCTGGAGGTGGCGATCAGCCGCGCCCGCGCGGTGCACGCCGACCAGCGGCGCACCGACACCACCACCACCCTGGCTCCGGGCGCGACCGTCACCGAACGCTGGATCCCGGTCGAGCGGGTCGGCCTGTACGTTCCGGGCGGCAACGCGGTCTACCCCTCCAGCGTGGTGATGAACGTCGTCCCGGCCCAGACCGCCGGCGTCGACTCCCTGGTGATCGCCAGTCCGCCCCAGGCCGCCTTCGACGGCCTACCGCACCCGACGATCCTGGCCGCGGCCCGGTTGCTCGGCGTCGAGGAGGTCTGGGCGGTCGGCGGCGCCCAGGCGGTGGCGCTGCTGGCCTACGGTGGCACCGACACCGATCAGGCCGAGTTGGCCCCGGTCGACATGATCACCGGGCCCGGCAACATCTACGTGACCGCCGCCAAACGGCTGTGCCGGTCGCAGGTCGGTATCGACGCCGAAGCCGGCCCCACCGAGATCGCCATCCTCGCCGACCACACCGCCAACCCGGCGCATCTGGCCGCCGACCTGATCAGCCAGGCCGAGCACGACGAGATGGCCGCCAGCGTGCTGGTCACCACCAGTGCCGAGCTGGCGGACGCCACCGACCGGGAGGTGACCGCGCAGCTGGAAACCACCGTGCACCGCCAGCGGGTGGCCACGGCGCTGGGCGGGCGCCAGTCGGCCGTCGTATTGGTCGACGACCTGGACACCGGTATCCGGGTGGTCAATGCCTACGCCGCCGAGCACTTGGAGATCCAGACCGCCGACGCCGCCACGGTGGCGGCCCAGATCCGTTCGGCCGGCGCAATTTTCGTCGGGCCCTATGCGCCGGTCAGTCTCGGCGACTACTGCGCGGGCTCCAACCACGTGCTGCCGACGGCGGGCAGTGCGCGCTATTCCAGCGGGCTGTCGGTGCAGACCTTCCTGCGTGGTATCCACGTCGTGGACTACACCGAGGCCGCGCTCAAGGACGTCAGCGGGCATGTGATCGCGCTGGCCAACGCCGAGGACCTGCCCTCGCACGGCGAAGCGGTCCGGCGGAGGTTCGAATCATGACCCGCCCCGGCGGGCAGATCACGCTGGCCGATCTGCCGTTGCGCGATGATCTGCGCGGCAAGTCGCCTTACGGCGCACCGCAACTGGCAGTACCGGTGCGGCTGAACACCAACGAGAATCCGCACCCGCCGAGTGCGGCGCTGATCGACGACGTCGCCCGCTCGGTGCGTGAGGCCTCAGCCGATCTGCACCGCTATCCCGACCGCGACGCGGTGGCGCTGCGCGCCGACCTGGCCGGCTATCTGAGCACCCAGACCGGGGTCGAGGTGGGGCCGGAGAATGTGTGGGCGGCTAACGGCTCCAACGAGATCCTGCAGCAACTGCTACAGGCGTTCGGCGGGCCGGGCCGCAGTGCGATCGGCTTCGTCCCGTCGTACTCGATGCACCCGATCATCTCCGACGGCACCCAGACCCAGTGGCTGGCGGCGAACCGGGCCGAGGACTTCGGCCTGGACGTCGCTGTCGCCGTCGCGGCCATCACCGACCGCAAACCCGATGTGGTGTTTGTCGCGAGCCCGAATAACCCCTCTGGGCAGAGCATCTCATTGCATGATCTGCGCAGCCTGCTCGACGTCGCACCGGGCATTGTGATCGTGGACGAGGCCTACGGCGAATTCTCCTCGCAGCCCAGCGCGATCGGGCTGATCGACGAGTACCCGGCCAAGCTGATCGTCACCCGCACCATGAGCAAGGCGTTCGCGTTCGCCGGCGGCCGGCTCGGATACCTGATCGCCGCGCCGGCGGTGATCGACGCGATGCTGCTGGTGAGGTTGCCCTATCACCTGTCGGTGGTCACCCAGGCGGCCGCCCGCGCCGCGCTGCGACACGCCGACGACACCCTGGGCAGCGTGGCACAGCTGGTCGCCGAACGCGACCGCGTGTCAGCGGCACTGAGCGCCATGGGATTTCGGGTAATTCCCAGTGACGCCAACTTCGTGCTGTTCGGCCGCTTCGCCGACGCGCCCGCAACCTGGCAGCGCTACCTGGATGCCGGCATCCTGATCCGCGACGTCGGCATCGCCGGATACCTGCGCGCCACCACCGGCTTGCCGGAGGAGAACGACGCGCTGCTCGCCGCCAGCCAGCGACTTGCGGCCACCGAACTCGTCGAACCGTTAGGAGCCTCATGACCGGCAGCCGCCGCGCCCGGGTGCAACGCACCACCCGCGAGTCCGAGATCATGGTCGAACTCGACCTGGACGGCACCGGGATCGTCGAGATCGACACCGGGGTGCCGTTCTACGACCACATGCTCACCGCGCTCGGCAGCCACGCCAGCTTCGACCTGACGGTGCGCGCCAAAGGCGACGTCGAGATCGAAGCGCACCACACGGTGGAGGACACCGCGATCGTGCTCGGGCAGGCCCTGGATCAGGCGCTTGGCGACAAGAAGGGCATCCGCCGGTTCGGTGACGCGTTCATCCCGATGGACGAAACCCTGGCGCACGCCGCCGTCGACGTCTCCGGGCGCCCCTACTGTGTGCACACCGGCGAGCCGGATCACTTGGCGCACACCACGATCTCCGGTTCGCAGGTGCCGTACCACACCGTCATCAACCGCCACGTGTTCGAGACGCTGGCCTCGAATGCCCGGATTGCGCTACATGTACGGGTGCTCTACGGGCGCGACCCGCACCACATCACCGAAGCCCAGTACAAGGCGGTCGCCCGGGCGCTGCGCCACGCGGTGGAGCCCGACCCGCGGGTGACCGGCGTGCCGTCGACCAAAGGTGCGCTGTGAAATCGGTGGTGATCCTGGACTACGGGTCCGGCAACCTGCGCTCGGCGCAGCGGGCGCTGCAGCGCGCCGGTGCGGCGGTCGAGGTGACCGCTGACGCCGACGCCGCGGCCGCCGCCGATGGTCTGGTGGTGCCCGGTGTCGGCGCATTCGCGGCGTGCATGGCCGGACTGCGCAAGGTACACGGGGAGAAGATCATCGCCGAACGGGTGGCGGCCGGGCGGCCGGTGCTGGGGGTCTGCGTCGGGATGCAGATCCTGTTCGCCCGCGGCGTGGAATTCGGGGTGGAAACGACCGGCTGCGGGCAATGGCCGGGCGCGGTCACCCGACTCGACGCCCCGGTGATTCCGCACATGGGCTGGAACGTTGTCGACGCGGCCCCCGGCAGCACGCTGTTCGCCGGGTTGGACGCCGACACCAGGTTCTACTTCGTGCACTCCTACGCCGCGCAGCGGTGGGAGGGCCGTCCGGAGGCTTTGGTGACCCGGGCGACCCATCAGGTACCGTTCCTGGCGGCTGTCGAGGACGGGCCGTTGGCCGCCACCCAGTTTCACCCGGAAAAGAGCGGGGATGCCGGGGCGACGCTATTGAGCAACTGGGTGGAGGCACTGTGAGCAAAACACTGGTCTTGTTGCCCGCGGTCGACGTGGTCGACGGCCGCGCGGTGCGGCTGGTGCAGGGAAAGGCCGGCAGCGAAACCGAGTACGGCTCAGCGCTGGAGGCCGCGCTGGGCTGGCAGCGTGATGGTGCGGAGTGGATTCACCTCGTCGACCTCGATGCCGCCTTCGGCCGCGGCTCCAACCGCGAACTGCTCGCCGACGTGGTCGGCCGCCTGGACGTGAAAGTCGAACTGTCCGGCGGTATCCGCGACGACGAGTCGCTGGCGGCGGCACTGGCCACCGGCTGCACCCGGGTGAACCTGGGCACCGCGGCGCTGGAGAACCCGCAATGGTGCGCTCGCGCGATCGCCGACCACGGCGAGAAGATCGCGGTCGGCCTGGACGTGCAACGCGAGAACGGCTCGTACCGACTGCGCGGACGAGGCTGGGAGACCGACGGCGGCGAGCTGTGGCCGGTGCTGGAACGTCTTGACCGCGAAGGGTGTTCGCGCTTCGTGGTCACCGACGTGACCAAGGACGGCACTTTGGGTGGCCCCAACCTGGAGCTGCTCGGCGAGGTCGCCGACCGCACCGATGCACCCGTGATCGCCTCCGGCGGGGTATCCAGCCTCGATGACCTGCGGGCGATCGCCACGCTGGTGGACCGCGGAGTCGAGGGCGCGATCGTCGGCAAAGCGCTCTACGCGGGGCGGTTCACCCTGCCCGAGGCGCTGACCGCGGTGCAAGGCTAGGTGCGCGTGGCGCTGGACACCGTGGATCTGGACGCCCTGGTCGCCGAGGCGTCGAAAATCCTTGATGTCGCGGCGCGGCCCTTCCTCGACGGCCACCGCGCCGGTTCAGCAGTTCGCAAGGGAGGCAACGACTTCGCGACCGAGGTCGACCTGGCTCTGGAGCGTCAGATCACCGACGCGTTGGTCGCAGCGACCGGAATTGGCGTGCACGGCGAAGAATTCGGCGGGCCCCCGATCGACTCGCCGCTGGTGTGGGTGCTGGACCCGATCGACGGCACCTTCAACTACGCCGCCGGATCCCCGATGGCCGCGATCCTGTTGGGTCTGCTGCGCGACGGTGAGCCGGTGGCCGGGCTGACCTGGTTGCCGTTCACCGATCAGCGCTACACCGCGGTGGCAGGCGGCCCGCTGCTGCGCAACGGCGTCGCCCAGCCGCGACTGGACCCGGCCGCGCTGGCGGATTCCCTGGTCGGCGTCGGCACCTTCAACGTCGACTGGCGCGGCCGGTTCCCGGGCCGCTACCGGCAAGCGGTGCTGGAGGGCCTGAGCCGGGTGACCTCGCGACCGCGGATGCACGGCGCCACCGGAATCGACCTGGCCTACGTCGCCGACGGCGTCCTCGGCGGGGCGTTGAGTTTCGGCGACCACATCTGGGACCACGCCGCCGGGGTGGCCTTGGTGCGCGCCGCCGGCGGGATCGTGACGGATTTGACCGGCGCACCATGGACGTCGCAGTCGCGCTCGGCGTTGGCTGCCGCGCCGGGCGTGCACGGCGAGATCCTCGACATCCTGACCGCGGTCGGCGCACCGGAGGGCTACTGAGATGGGCCAGGCAAGTGATGTGGCGGTGCGGGTCATCCCGTGCCTGGACGTCGACGGCGGCCGGGTGGTCAAGGGCGTCAACTTCGCAAACCTGCGCGATGCCGGGGATCCCGTCGAACTCGCCGCCGCCTACGACGCCGAGGGCGCCGACGAACTGACCTTTCTCGACGTCACGGCGTCGTCCTCGGGCCGGGCCACCATGCTGGAGGTGGTCGCCCGCACCGCCGATCAGGTGTTCATCCCGCTGACCGTCGGCGGCGGGGTGCGCACCGTCGGCGACGTCGACGTGCTGTTGCGGGCCGGCGCCGACAAGGTGTCGGTGAACACCGCCGCGATCGCCCGCCCGGAGCTGCTGGCCGAGATGTCGCGTCAGTTCGGCTCCCAGTGCATCGTGCTGTCGGTCGATGCCCGCACGGTGCCGCCCGGGTCTGCTCCCACGCCCTCCGGGTGGGAGGTCACCACCCACGGCGGCCGGCGCGGCACCGGTATCGACGCGGTCGAGTGGGCGGTCCGCGGTGTGGAACTGGGGGTCGGGGAGATCCTGCTGAACTCGATGGACGCCGACGGCACCAAGGCCGGGTTCGACCTGCCGATGCTGCGCGCGGTGCGCGCGGCGGTGAGCGTGCCGGTGATCGCCAGCGGGGGAGCGGGCGCGACGCAGCATTTCGCGCCGGCGGTCGATGCGGGCGCCGATGCGGTGCTGGCGGCCAGCGTCTTTCATTTCCGCGAACTGACGATCGGGCAGGTCAAAGCGGCGATGGCGGCCGAGGGAATAGTGGTGCGATGAGCTCGGGTTTCCAGCTGGATCCGGCGATCTCGGCCCGGCTCAAGCGCACTGCCGACGGCTTGATCGCCGCGGTAGCCCAGGAGCGGGGCAGCGGTGACGTGCTGATGGTCGCCTGGATGGATGACGACGCGCTGGCGCGCACCCTGGCAACCCGTGAGGCGACGTATTTTTCGCGCTCGCGCGGTGAGCAGTGGGTCAAGGGCGCGACGTCCGGACACACCCAGTACGTACACTCGGTGCGGCTGGACTGCGATGGTGACACCGTGCTGCTGGAAGTCGACCAGACCGGCGGGGCCTGCCATACCGGCGACCACAGTTGCTTCGACGCCGACGTATTGCTGCCTCCCGCGGATTGAGTCGCCGACGGGCCTCGAGCGGTATGCTGGCCGACTGTGAACTCCGACGAACAGGACGACTCGTACCCGTTGGACTACACCTCTTCGGGTTTGGAGTTGGAGCGGGTTTCCCAGCAGATCGACGCCCACTACGCCCAGGGCACGGTCAGCGACATCGAGGCGCACCTGCCGCGCGCGGGGGCACGGATCGTCGCGCTCACCAAGCAGCTGAGCGAGTCGCAGGCGACGCTGGAGTCGACGTCCGTGCGGTTCAACGAGTTGGCGTCGGCCATCCCCGGCGACATCGTGGACCTCAGTGACCGGCTCTCCGGGATTCTCAACGGCGCCATGGCCGAAGCCGACGGCATTCGCGCGGAGGCGCAGCGCTTCGCCGACGAGTTGCGCAGTGCTGCCGAGAAGGAAGCCGGAGCGATTCTCGATGACGCCGAGGCGCAACGGCGGGAGGCCGCCGAGCTGCGCGCCGAGCTGGAAACCCAGCACAAGCAGCTTCGGGTCCATGCCGCCCAATTGCGGCGGCAGGCCGTGATGAGCGCCGCGGAGATCATGAAGGAAGCCGAGAACCACGCGTCGGAGATATTGACCGAAATGAACAAGGCGATCAATACCCACGTGGCAGATGCGCAGCTTCGGCTGACCGAGCTGATGGATGCGCGCGCGAAAATCGTCGACCAGATTCAGCGTTCGACCACCGGGGTCAAACGTGAATCCCTGGCTCCGGCAAAAGAGTCCTGGTTTCGCGAAAATCGTCCGCGCTGACCTGGCGTCGGGCCATAATGCGAGCCGGTGACACGCCCAGACGGGTCTGGTACGCTGCGTCGCACGGCAGCTTGGGTGAGCCGGTCCATTTGGCCTCGCGCACAAGCCAACTCGGGTGCGCAGCGGGTTGCCTCTCGAACTGAAGACCGAACCAGTCAGGTGCTAGGAGCAAATCGGTGGCGCTAGAGATTCCGGAATTCGAAACGCAGATGCGCGGTTTCGATCGCAATGAGGTTTCCGACTACATCGCGCGCCTCCATCGCGAAATCGAGATTCTGCAGGAGCGAACAAAATCGCTCGACGCGGTCAAGGCGCAGACGCGATTCGACCGCGAACAGCTCACCGCCGAGGTGACCCGGCTGCAAAACGACATCGTGCGGATGACCGCCGAGGCCGAGTCCGAGCGCCAGCGCCTGACCGCCGAACTGGCCGAACTGCGCTCCCAATTCGAGCAGGTCACCGGCCCGGTGGACTCCGTCGAGGGCATGTCGGATCGCATTGCCCGGATGATGCGTATCGCCTCCGAGGAGGCGCGGCGAACCAAGGAATTGGCCCGCCAGGACGCGGAGGCACTGACCGGAGAGCTCCGCGAACAGTTGGAGGCCGCCCGCCAGGACCGGGCCGCCGCCAGTGAGGCGCTGGCGGAGTTCCAGGCGTCCACCAACGCGCGCCGGGCCAAGATCCTGGAAACCGCGACGGCCGAAGCGGAGGAGATCCTCCGGATCGCTCACGAGGAACGCAGCCGGATCGCGCAGGAGATCGAGGAGGCCGAACGCAGCCGCCGCGAGGTCTACCAGCGCCTCGCCGAGGAGGACGAGCGCAACCGCCGGGCGGCGCAGGAATCCCTCGACGAGCAGATCAAGCTGGCCTGGGAGGAAGACGAGCGCAACCGCCGGGAGGCGCAGCGCCGGCTCGACCAGAAGATGCAGGCGGCCTGGGAGCAGGCCGAGGCGAACATCGCCAAGCTCGACAAGGAGGCCCGCCTGGAGGCGTCCACGTTGATCGCCACCACCAAACGCGAGGCCAAGCTGCTCACCGAGCGCACCCAGGCCGAAGTCGACCTGCTCAAGCGGGAGCGGTCGGGCATCGTCACCCACCTCAACGAGATCCGGAACTGGATCGACACCGCCGTCGGCGACAACCGCAAGGTGGCCGAGGACGTGCCGGAGGCGGCGGCAGAGGAGGCGCCCGCCCCAGCGGAGGTAGCCTCGGCCGATGACGAAGCCCCCGACACCGCCCAGGGCGACTAGGGGTGGGGCAGCGCCGCTAGGCCGACGAGCGCGCCCGGAGCACCTCCAGTGCCTTGTCGGCGTGGGTATCCATGGAAAATTCACTGGCGATCACGTCGAGCACGCTGCGGTCGGTGTCGATGACGAACGTGGTCCGCTTGACCGGCATCAACTTGCCGAGCAGTCCGCGCTTGACCCCGAACTGGGCGGCCACCGTGCCGTCGGTGTCGGATAGCAGCGGGTAATCGAAGCCCTGCTGGTCGGCGAACTTGGCCTGCTTGGCCACCGGATCGGCGCTGATCCCGACCCGTTGCGCCCCGACGGCGGCGAACTCGGCGGCCAGATCACGGAAGTGGCAGGCCTCCTTGGTGCAGCCCGGCGTCATCGCCGCCGGATAGAAGAACAGCACCACCGGCCCGTCGGCCAACAGTGCGCTGAGCTTGCGCGGTGTTCCGGTCTGGTCGGGCAGTTCGAAATCCGCCACGGTATCGCCAGTTTTCATGGCCGCAAGGCTACTCCCGGCCCGATCGGCGCGCTGGGCTCCGGCGCGCTTGCGGCCACCGGAGTCTGGGAAGATGGGGGCCGTGCAAACCGCTTCCCAAGCCGGCACCGCATCGCGGGCGGAATTCCGGGCCCTGGCTGCCGAGCACCGGGTGGTCCCGGTGACCCGCAAGGTGCTCGCCGACGCCGAGACGCCGCTGTCGGCCTACCGCAAGCTGGCTGCCAGCCGGCCCGGCACCTTTTTGCTGGAGTCGGCCGAGAACGGGCGGTCCTGGTCGCGGTGGTCGTTCATCGGTGCCGGGACCTCGTCGGCGCTGACGGTGCGCGACGGCGCGGCGGTGTGGCTGGGTGCGGCCCCGCAGGGCGCCCCCACCGGCGGGGACCCGCTCCAGGCGCTGCGCGACACCCTGGCACTGCTGGAGACGGCCGCGATTCCCGGGCTGCCGCCGCTGTCGAGCGGCCTGGTGGGTTTCTTCGCCTACGACATGGTCCGCCGGCTGGAGCGGCTGCCCGAGCTGGCCGTCGATGACCTGCAGTTGCCCGACATGCTGTTGCTGCTGGCCACTGACATGGCCGCGGTCGACCACCACGAGGGCACCATCACCCTGATCGCCAATGCGGTCAACTGGAACGGCACCGACGAGCGCGTCGACGAGGCCTACGACGACGCGATCGCTCGGCTCGACGTGATGACCGCGGCGCTGAGTCAGCCGCTGGAGTCCAGCGTCGCCACGTTCGACCGGCCCGAGCCGGTCTACCGAAG
>Ga0164242_10010008_pt1 | contig 10182 bp, 11 predicted proteins | sample OricomgcompostMG_FD_108783 | JGI IMG/M metagenome (GOLD analysis project Ga0164242, IMG submission 108783) | Miracle-Growth compost microbial communities from Emeryville, California, USA - Original compost - Miracle growth compost (MG) ... | reverse complement strand
TGTGTCGGGCCTGTCCCCGGAGATCATGGGCCTGGGCCCGATCGAGGCCGTCCGCAAGGCGCTGAAGATCGCCGGCAAGACCATCGACGACATCGATCTCTACGAGATCAACGAGGCGTTCGCCGTGCAGGTGCTCGGTTCGGCACGTGAGCTGAAGATGGATCTGGACAAGCTGAACGTCTCCGGCGGCGCGATCGCCCTGGGCCACCCATTCGGTATGACCGGCGCCCGCATCACCGCGACGCTGATCAACAACCTGCAGACCCACGACAAGCAGTTCGGCATCGAAACCATGTGTGTCGGTGGTGGCCAGGGTATGGCCATGGTGATCGAGCGGCTCAGCTAGGGCATCAGAGGCGTCGAGGCCTCTGCAACTGGTCAGGTCGAGGTGAGCGCCCACCAGGCGTCCACCTCGGCCTGACGGCGCTCCCGTTCGGCGCGAAGCCGGTCTTCGCCCCACAGCAGCAACGTTTGCTCCAGCCATTCCAGGCGCTGTAGGGGCGTCAGTTGCGCGATGGCGCGGGCTCGATCCCGCTGGTGTGGATTCCAGCCACCCCAATCCTCACTCATCGGTGCCCTCCAGCTTGTCGATGTCAACAAGGTCTTGTGGGCGTCCGGCCAGACGCTTCATCTGGATGAGATGCGCAGTCGAGGCCACCGGCACCTGAAGGTCCCCGAGCGCAACGAGTTCTGCATCGGCAAGCATCAGCGCCGGCGCGATCGGTGGTGCGGCGAAAATGTCCACTTCAACAGTTGGATTTTTCGGGTCCCACATGGAGAACACCATGAGGTTTCGACGTTCAACCCACTCGCGCCTGATTTGTTCGTCAACGAAGTCACGTGCGGCCACCGGCAAACGCGGCTGCAGGCCAAGCGCGCAAAGTGTGTCGATGGCACGTCCGGCGTTCTCGGGGACCAAGTCAATAACCAGGTCAAGATCGACCGTGGCACGCAGATGGCCGTGTAAGGCGACAGCGACACCACCGACCACCACATAACGCACCCCCGCCTCGGTCAGTGCAGTTAGTACGTCCAGGTAGGGGTGCATCCATCAAACGGTACCGGCGAGCCGCGGAATTGGCGGTCGGGTGGGGATGCGATGGGCACAGCTGTTGTCAAAGGACTCCTCCGACAGCAAGTTCCGACGCCCACCTCTGATTGGGCCCACCTGAACGACGATCGGTCCCAGTAGTCAACGATCACGGTACGGGACCAACGCAATAGACTCAGCACCCGATGATCACCATCGGAACTCCGCTGTCGCCGCACGCGACCAAAGTCATGCTGCTCGGTTCGGGCGAACTCGGCCGGGAGGTCGTGATCGCGCTGCAGCGCCTCGGCGTCGAGACCATCGCGGTCGACCGTTACGAGAACGCGCCCGGCCAGCAGCTGGCCCACCACGCGCGGACCATCTCGATGACCGACCCCAAGCAGATCAAGGCACTGATCGAGGCCGAGCGGCCCGATATCGTGATGCCCGAGATCGAGGCCATCGCCACCGGGGCACTGCAGGAACTGGAGGACGCCGGTGTCGTGCGGGTGATCCCGACGGCGCGCGCCACCCGCCTGACCATGGACCGCGAGGGCATCCGCCGCCTGGCCGCCGAGGAGCTCGGCGTGCCCACCAGCCCATACAAGTTCTGTGATTCGCAGGCCGAACTGCAGGAGGCCGCCGACGCGATCGGCTACCCATGCGTGGTCAAGCCGGTGATGAGCAGCTCGGGCAAGGGCCAGAGCTACCTGCATGCGTCCGACGAGGTGCCCAAGGCCTGGGAGTACGCCATCGGCGGGGCACGGGTGGCGCAGACCCGGGTCATCGTCGAGGGTTTCGTGGACTTCGATTACGAGATCACCCTGCTGACCGTTCGCGCCCGTGCCGGGGCGAGCGAAGCGACGGGAAAAGATATCGGGGCCGACGGCCAGATCGAAACCCAGTTCTGCGAGCCGATCGGGCACCGCCAGGTCGCCGGTGACTATGTGGAGAGCTGGCAGCCGCATCCGATGTCGGCCGCCGCGCTGGCCAATGCCCAACAGGTGGCCCGCACCGTCACCGATAACCTTGGCGGACAAGGGGTTTTCGGTGTCGAGCTGTTCGTCAAGGGCGACCAGGTCTGGTTCAGCGAGGTCAGTCCGCGGCCGCACGACACCGGCATGACCACCATGATCACCCAGTGGCAGAACGAATTCGAGCTGCATGCCCGCGCCATCTTGGGCCTGCCGGTGGACACCTCACTCAAGAGCCCGGGCGCCAGCGCCGTGATCTACGGCGGTGTCGATGCCGAGGCCGTGGTCTTCGACGGGGTAGACGACGCACTGCGGGTTCCGCGAACCGACGTGCGGCTGTTCAACAAACCGGAAAGCTTCGTCAACCGCCGGATGGGAGTGGCGCTGGCCCGCGACGAAGACGTCGAGGTTGCCCGGCGCAATGCGGCCGAGGCCGCGAGTCGGGTCAAGCCCCGCGCCATCTGAGATCTCGTTGACCCTGCGCCGACGGCGCAGAAGCGCGAGAAGCACAGGCCCACACCGCAGGATCAACACCGACCGGATCAGGTATCGGACGTTCGACCGATACCGCGGTCCAGTTCCCGTCGATAGCGTGTGCGCATCGGACCAGTCGTCCCGTATCCACACCGCATCAAAGATGGGATCCACCGTGTCAGAAGTCAGCAACATTCCGCTGCTCCCCGACGAAAAGGTGCTGTTCGCCGCCGACTTCACGCCGTCACCGATCATCAGATCCCGGAAGAACGGGCTGCTGGTGACCGACCAGCGGGTCGCGGTGATCCACCCGCAACACGTCTTCGTCTTCTTCCGGGTCGGGCATACGGTGACGAGCACTCTGCACGACAAGTTCTCTCAGGCGACGGTGGGCCGGCTCATGTCCCGTGTCCATATTCGACTGGCGCTCATCTTCGGCGCCGTTGGCCTGTTTTCCATGATGGGTGCGGGCTCAATGCTGTTGGGGATGGGCTCTGCAGCATCGGCGCTGTCCCTACTCGTGACTCTGGTGTTCTTCGGACTCGCCGCAGTCAATCTGTGGTTGGCGCGCCAACTCGGTTTGACGGTCGTAACCAGCTGTGGCCACCATCTGACTGTGGCGGTCGACTCCACCGAACACCAGCACATGCTGGTGGCCGCCGACATGATTCAGCGGTTGGCCCTGGGCAAGCAGGTGACGCCGTATTCGCCGCCACCGCCGCCGGCCCCGTCGAGCTACGGCACCACCACCGGCTACGGCACGACGACCGGTACGTCCGTGCCCAACCCGAGTCAGCCATGGGGGCAGCCGCCGAGGGGCACCGGCTACTGAAAACCCCGTTGATCCTGCACTGACGGCGCAAAAGCGCGAGAAGCACCCGCCCGCACCGCAGGGTCAACAAGAACCAAAAGAAGGGGCGCCCGCCGAAGCGGACGCCCCTCTTTGCACAAGAACTAATCGTTGTTGAAGTAGCTCAGCAGGCGCAGGATCTCGATGTACAGCCAGACCAGCGTGACGGTCAGGCCCAGGGCGATGCCCCATGCGGCCTTCTCCGGGGCACCGGCGCGGATCATCTGATCAGCGGCGTCGAAGTCGACCAGGAAGCTGAACGCGGCCAGCGCGATGCACAGCAGCGAGAAGCCGATGGCGATCATCGGGCTGCCATGGCCATCGCGCAGACCCATGCCCGCGCCGCCGCCGACGCCGAACATCCCGAGCACCAGGTTGGCCAGGGCCATCAGCACGACGCCGAACATGCCGGCGACGAGCATCCGGGTGAACTTCGGGGTGACTCGGATGGCGCCGGTCTTGTAGACCACCAGCATGCCGATGAACACGCCGATGGTGCCGATCACCGCCTGGAAAATCATCGCCGGCCCGCCGACCGAGGCCAGCTCGGACAGGATGAACGACGCCGCGCCGAGGAACAGGCCCTCGAGCACCGCGTAGCTCAGCACGATCGCCGGGTTGTCCTGCTTACGGCCGAATGTCGCAATCAGCACCAGCACCAGGCCGCCGATCGATCCGATCATGGCCAGCGGGCCGGCCAGGGCGAATCCGGGGCTGTTGTCGACCAGGAAGTACGAGATCACCGCGCTGACCGACAGCACCGCCAGGGTGATACCGGTTTTGGTGACGACGTCATCAATGGTCAGCGGACGCGAGAAACCGGCCTGCTGCGGCGGGTACTCGGTGTACTGCTGCGACATGGTCTGCTGGGCGCCGTAGGCGGCGGCCCCGCTACCGAATTGCGCGTATCCACCCTGCGTCTTGGGCAGGGAACGAAATACCGGGTTGCTGCTCTCGCGCACCGTCGGATTCCTCTCCTGAAGCGTGGGGTTCGCCTCATGACGAACATCCCCTCAACGTACGGCCAACGGGTATTGGTTCCCAGCCACACGAGAAAACTGGAAGTTTCCTGGGAAAGGTTACCTGCCCGGGCCCGCTTGTGAGCGACGCTCTAGATTGCATAATCGTGGCAGAAAACGAGGACATCCTAGTAAATGTCGAGAACGGCGTCGGCGTGGTCACGCTGAACCGCCCGAAGGCCATCAACTCGCTCAACCACGTCATGGTCACCGGCCTGGCCGAAGCCCTCACCGCCTGGGAGCGCGACGACAACATCCGCGCGGTGCTGCTCACCGGCGCGGGTGAACGTGGCCTATGCGCCGGCGGCGACGTGGTGGCGATCTATCACAGCGCCAAGGCCGGCAATGACGACGCGCGCAACTTCTGGCACGACGAGTACCTGCTCAACGCGCACATCGGCCGCTACCCCAAGCCTTACGTCTCGCTGATGGACGGCATCGTGATGGGCGGCGGCGTCGGTGTAGGTGCACACGGCAACGTTCGCGTCGTCACCGAGAAGACCAAGCTGGGCATGCCCGAGGTCGGCATCGGCTTCATTCCCGATGTCGGCGGCACCTACCTGCTGTCGCGCGCGCCCGGCCAGCTCGGCATCCACGCGGCCCTGACCGGCGCCCCGTTTTCCGGCGCCGACGCCATCGCCCTGGGCTTCGCCGATCACTTCGTCCCACAGGCCGACCTGCCGGCCTTCAAAGATACCGTGATCAGCGCCGGAGTGGACGCCGCTCTCGCCACCCACGCCACCGAGCCACCCGCCAGTGACCTTGTTGCCCAACGGGATTGGATTGACGAGTGCTACGCGGCCGACACCGTCGCCGACATCCTGGCCAACCTGCGCGGCCACGACGCCGCACCGGCCCGGGTCGCAGCCGACCTGATCGACACCCGCTCCCCCATTGCCCTGACGGTCACGTTGGAGGCCGTGCGCCGCGTCGCCGAGCTCGCCACACTGGAAGAGGCGCTGCACCAAGAGTTCCGGGTGTCGGTGGCCTCACTGAAATCGCATGACCTGGTCGAGGGCATCCGCGCCCAGTTGGTCGACAAGGACCGCAACCCGCAGTGGTCACCGGCCACGCTGGCCGACTGCACCCCGGAGAACGTCGCCGCCTACTTCGTTACCGCCGATCCCGACATCACCTTCTAGGAGCACGAACATGACGTACGAGACCATCCTGGTGACCCGCGACGACCGCGTCGCCACCATCACACTGAACCGGCCCAAGGCGCTCAACGCGCTCAACAGCCAGGTTATGACCGAAGTCACCACGGCCGCAGCCGAACTGGACGCCGACCCCGGCATCGGCGCCATCATCATCACCGGCAGCGAGAAGGCCTTCGCCGCCGGCGCCGACATCAAGGAGATGGCGGACCTGACCTTCGCCGAGGTGTTCGCGCAGGACTTCTTCGCGTTGTGGGGCAAGTTCGCCGCCACCCGCACCCCCACCATCGCCGCGGTCGCGGGCTATGCCCTGGGCGGCGGCTGCGAGCTGGCCATGATGTGTGACCTGCTGATCGCCGCCGACACCGCCAAGTTCGGCCAGCCCGAGATCAAGCTGGGTGTGCTGCCCGGCATGGGCGGCAGCCAGCGCCTGACCCGCGCGGTGGGCAAGGCCAAGGCCATGGACCTGATCCTCACCGGCCGCAACATGGACGCCGAGGAGGCCGAACGCACCGGTCTGGTGTCCCGGGTGGTGCCCGCCGACCAACTGCTGCAAGAGGCCAACGCGGTCGCCAAAACCATTGCCGGCATGTCGCTTTCGGCCGCCCGGATGGCCAAGGAAGCGGTCAACCGAGCCTTCGAGACAACCCTTACCGAGGGCCTGCTCTACGAGCGCCGACTATTCCACTCGGCCTTCGCCACCGACGACCAGACCGAGGGCATGGCGGCCTTCACCGAGAAGCGCGCACCGAACTTCACCCATCGGTAAGGTCGAACGGTGGCCGACACCACCGAAGAAATCGAAGAAGCGCCAGAAACCGACGACGCCCCGGTAGCCGAGGCACTCGTTGTGGCCAAACCGGATTGGTGGGTTCGGCACTACACCTTCTTCGGTACCGCCGTCGGCCTGGTCTTCATCTGGCTGTCCATGACGCCGTCACTGCTGCCGCGCGGGCCGCTGTTCCAGGGACTGGTCAGCGGTGCCGCCGGCGCATGCGGTTACGGATTCGGCGTTTTCGGGGTCTGGCTGGTGCGCTATATGCGCTCCAAGGAGACCAGCCCGCGGGCGCCGCGCAAGGCCTGGATCTGGTTGATCGCGGTCGGTCTGGTCGGTCAGGTCGCCGCGGTCATCTGGTTTCACGTCTGGCAGGACGACGTCCGCGATCTGATGGGCGTCCCGCGGATGACGTTCTGGGATCACCCGCTGACCGCGGTCTTCTCGATCGTCTTCCTGTTCGCATTCGTCGAGCTGGGTCAATTGATCCGCAAGCTGGTGCTGTTCATCATGCTGCAGCTGGAACGTGTTGCGCCGCCACGGGTCTCCGGCGTGATTGCGGTCATGCTGGTGGTCGCACTGTTCATCGCGATCCTCAACGGCGTGGTGGTGCGCTTTGCGATGTCCTCCATCAACAACATTTTCGACAACGCCAACAACGACATCGACAATCCGGTCCCGACCAGTTCGCTGCGCTCGGGCGGCCCGGGTTCACTGGTCACCTGGGAGTCGCTGGGACATCAGGGCCGAGTGTTCGTCAAGGGCGGCCCGAGCGTCGAGCAACTGTCAAAGTTCAACGGCACCAAGGCCGTTGAGCCGATCCGGGCGTACGCCGGCCTGCACTCGGCCTACGGCATCGCGGCGACCGCCAAACTGGCCGCCGAGGAACTCAAGCGCACCGGCGGTTTGAATCGCAAGGTGATCGCGGTGGCCACCACCACCGGTACGGGCTGGATCAACGAGGCCGAGGCCTCGGCGCTGGAATACATGTACAACGGCGACACCGCGATCGTGTCCATGCAGTACTCGTTCCTGCCCAGCTGGATCTCCTTCCTGGTGGACAAGGAGAACGCCCGCCAAGCCGGGCAGGCGCTGTTCGAGGCCGTCGATGCCATGGTCCGCGAACTGCCGGAAGCCCAGCGCCCCAAGCTGGTGGTGTTCGGCGAGAGTCTGGGCAGCTTCGGCGGCGAGGCACCGTTCCTGAGCCTGAACAACCTGATCGCCCGCACCGACGGTGCCCTGTTCTCCGGACCGACCTTCCAAAACACCATCTGGACCGGCCTGACCACCGGCCGCGATCCGGGCTCACTGCAGAAGCTACCCATCTACGACAAGGGCGAAAACGTCCGATTCGTTGCTCGGCCACCGGATCTGGATCACCCCGCCGGGCCGTGGGGCCACCCGCGGGTGGTGTATCTGCAGCATCCGTCCGATCCGATCGCCTGGCTCAACCCGGATCTGGCCTTCCGGATGCCGGATTGGCTGCGCGAACCGCGCGGCTACGACGTGTCGCCGCTGATGGAATGGATTCCGGTGGTGACCTTCCTGCAGGTCGCCGCCGACATGGCCGTCGCGGTGGACGTGCCCGACGGCCACGGTCACGTCTATATCCGCGACGTCGCCGACGCGTGGGCGGCGATCATGCAGCCGCCGGGCTGGACCCTGGAGAAGACGCAGCGACTGCGCCCGCTGCTGGCCAACGGCTACAGCAGCTGAGCCGCTACATCCCGGCCGCGGCGCGCCACTGCAGCACCTGGGCGGGCACCCCCAGCACGCCTTCCGCCGCCAGCGCCTGATAGCCGCCGATCACATCGGTGGCCCGGTGTATTCCGAGGTCCTGCAGCGCGGCGGCAGCCAGGCTGGAGGTGTAGCCCTCCGAGCACAACACCACCCATTCGACGTCGTCGCCGGTGGCCTGCGGCAGCCGCGCCTCGCTGGTCGGGTCGCAGCGCCACTCCAGGACGTTGCGTTCGATCACCAGCGCCTGTGGCACCTCGCCCTCGATGGCCCGCTGGGCGGCCGGCCGGATATCGACCAGGACCGCACCCCGACGCAGCGCATCGGGGACCTGCCCGGCCGGCATCCGGTTCAGCTTTGCCCGGGCCGCACCCAGCAGCGCATCGATTCGGCTGGTCCGGTATCCCGTCGCCTCGCTCGCCCTGGCCATCAGTCCCCCTCCGGTGTGTCGGTCAGTTCGGTCCGGGTCCGGCGCAAGGTGTCGCGCTCGGTCAGGTCGTAGTACGACATCGCGGTCAACGGCGGCGAATAGGCGTGCACGCTCAGCGTCGCGGTCTCCGCCGACGGCGCCCACTCCACGTCATGCACCCAGCCGAGCGGGAAGCCGGCCTGATCCCCCGCGTCCAGCCGGCGCTCTTTGAGTTCCTGACCGTCCCAACGGGTCTCGGTCAGCGCCCCCGACACCACGGTCAGGGCGCCGAGGGATCCGGCGTGATCGTGCAGCTCGGTGCTGCGTTCGGGCACCCAGCTGATCAGCCAGACGTCGAGTTCGTCGTCGCCGTACAGCCGGATGTACCAACGCTCATCGGTCGGCACCCCGCCGGGTGGCAGCAGCCCGTTGTAGCGCCCGGAGAGCACGTCATCGGCGCAGCGGTCGGTGGCGTGCAGCAGGTCGGGCAGGCGCAGCCGGGTCGGGGCCAGAAAAGACGGGTAGGTGACGGACATGCGAAACAGAACTCCAATGCAGGAAAACGACGACGGGCGGGCTCAGGCCCGACAACACATCGCGTTCTGCAGTGGCATGGCTGCATGTCTACCGGCGGGCCGCGGCCCACGGAAGGGTTCGCCTCGCCGCGATTCTTACTGCCGGAAGCCACCGCCTACATTGACTGTCATGCGCACCCAGCTCGTCACTGCCGTATTGATCGCCGCCGGTGTGTGCGCGGGGGCCGCCGGCTGCGGCTCGAATCCGCAACCCGCACCGTCGCGCACCCCGACAACCACCAGCACCTCCCCGTCGACGCCGGCCACGCCGCCGAACGCCGTCGGGGTCTCCCCGGGTGGGGTGACCACCAAGGTCGACGTGCCATCGGAGGCCACCGAGTCGCAGTACGGGCAGGCCTGCCACGCCGCCCGCGAATGGATGGATGCCCAGCACGTCGACCCCACGACGTTGGTCGAGCCGTACCTCAAGACGTTGCAGCAGCCGGGAGCCACCGGCCCGGGCACCTTCGACACCACCTGGGCACAGCTGACACCGGCCCAGCAGGCCGGGGTCATCATGGCCGCAGATCAGGCCTCTCGCGGTGAATGCGGCTGACCTGCGTCGATGACGAGAAAGTCGCTGTTGCAGGCCGTTTGTCCTACCATTGACCAAACCTCCGGCCCCCGATGCGACGTCGATGTTGCGTGGGTCGGCACGACATAATCCGTCGCAGACGTGGCGGATCGGTAGCCCTGAACACCCCACCCGCGAGGCCTTTGACATGACAGCAGCAAGGCGAGGTCGCGTCTGAGCACCGCCGACGACCAGCGCACCGGTTCTCTTCCGGCTCTGGATTGCGCTGCTGACCAGGGGCGTCCTGCCCGCCATAGATTGCCTGCCCGGCACAGCCGGCGCCGGCAGTTCGGAGTGCTCGGACGAGCCCTGGTTTCGGTGATCGCTGTGTTCACGGTAGCCCTCACCGGCTTCGGTTGGTGGACCGTGCGCGGCGCGTTGCACGGCATCACGGTCAGCAACGCGCTGGACCCCGACGGACCCAAGTCCACCGGCGGCGCGATGAACATCCTGTTGATCGGACTGGACTCCCGGAAGGATCAGAACGGCAACGAGCTCCCTGATGACCTACTCGACAAATTGCATGCCGGCGACTCGGACGCGGGCGGCTACAACACCAACACCTTGATTTTGGTGCACATCGGCGCCGACGACCGCGTCGTCGCGTT
>Ga0164242_10010007_pt1 | contig 10182 bp, 9 predicted proteins | sample OricomgcompostMG_FD_108783 | JGI IMG/M metagenome (GOLD analysis project Ga0164242, IMG submission 108783) | Miracle-Growth compost microbial communities from Emeryville, California, USA - Original compost - Miracle growth compost (MG) ... | reverse complement strand
CGCTGATCTGGAAGCTTAATCGGACGGTGGGCGATGCGCTGAAGGTCGCTGGTGTGCAGCAGGATGGAGCCGATATGCGGCAGGCGTTTGTGTTGCGGGCGGATGGGAGTGTGGTGTCGGCCGGAAATACCGGTTGGCTCAGTTCATTTAGCTCCACAGATCTGATGCCCGGCGATACGGTTGTCGTGCCGGAAAAGTTAGACAGGCGATCGCCAATGACGAAGTTTATTGGCGGCCTCAAGGATTGGTCGCAGGTGCTTGCCAATTTCGGGCTCGGTGCGGCAGCTATTCAGGTGTTGAAGTGAGCGGATGTTCCACGTAATTCGATATGAATGATACTCAAACAGGCGTCAAGGACGTCTCCGCTGCTCGTCCCCTGTCCACTGACGATATACACGATCAGGGAGTCAGTTGGACCGATGTGCTTGTCGCCATCGGGGAGTGGAAATTTCCGATTCTCGGCTTTTCTTTCATTGCCGCGGTTATAGGCGTGGTTGTGAGTTTATTGCTGCCTCCGACGTATGTCGGCAAAACCGTTATCATTCCGCCGCAGCAGGAAAGATCTGGGATCAGTGCTCTAGCGGGATTGGGGGCTCTGGCAGAGCTCGACTCGGTTGGCTTGAAGTCCCCGGACGAAATGTATCTTGGTTTGCTTCGAAGCGACACCGTTGCTGGTGAATTGACTTCTCAGTTTAAGTTAACTGAACACTACAACGTCAAGCTTGTGTCGCAAGCTCGAAAGATTCTGCAAAGCAAGGTACAGATCACGAGCGATAAAAAATCGGGATTTATTACGATAGCTGCATCAGATCGATCGCCGGAGTTTGCTGCACAACTCGCAAACGCTTATGTTGGTGAACTGCGCAAATTGCTTGATCGACTGGCCGTCACGGATGCTCAGCAGCGTCGTGTTTTTTTTCAGCAGGAAATTGACAAGACATTAACCCTGCTGAGCCAAGCGCAAATTGTTTTCGACCAAGCTCGAAGGAAGTCAGGTGTCGTGAGCATTGACGAGCAGGTAGCCACATCCATTCGTGCGTCAGCAGACCTGAAGGCCAAGATTTCTGCGCTAGAGGTACGGCTGCAATCAATGCGTACTTATGCGACTCCTGAAAATCCGGAGGCGCTTCAAGTCGCCGCCGAAATCGAGGCAATGCGCAGCCAGTTGGCGACCTTGGAGCAGGGAGAGGATACGGCAGCCCAAATGAGTCATTCGGGCGACGACTCTGCGGCTGCACTCGCCAATATCCGCGCGTATCGAGAAGTCAGGTATCGGGAAGCCATGCTGGATCAACTTCGTCGGCAGCTTGAGCTGGCACAAGTTGACGAGGCACGGGAAGGGCCGCTTGTACAGCAGATCGACGAGGCTGTTCCCCCGGAACAACGAACGGCACCGAAACGCACCCTGATCGTTCTGGCGGCGGCCGTCGCAGGGGGCATGATTGGTATTTGCCTGGCGTTGATTCGCATGGGATTACGTTCCGGCGGTCAGTTTGGTATTCAGTTAGCCCGCATTCGGTTGGCATGGCGGTTCCGTCGCCGCTCCGAATAATCCGAAAAGGCATCGAAGCTGCTACGAAATCGACCGAAAAGTACTAACTGCTTGGAAGGATCAATCTAGGAATACGCGTCGGGGCAATGGACTGATCCGGCCATAAATCATTGAAAATTTGACTAGGGCAATCGCGGCACCGACGGGACACGTCTTTGAAATGCGTTGTTTTGCATGCATCGTCGGCTCCTACGTCAACATTAGGAAAGTTTGGGATGAAAGCGACCGCGTTTAACAACATTCATGGAGCCGATTTCGTCGGCAATCCGGCGAATCGCCAGAGAATCGTATGATTCGGCGCGGTATAGCGTATTCCGTTGGATTGCAGGTGCTAGCGGGCGTAGCCCCATTGCTCATGCTGCCGATCGTGCTACGCAGTTTGGGACCGAATGCTTACGGCAGTTACGCACACGCACTGGCGTTATCGGGATTACTGACCGGTTTGTTCGTTACAGGCTTTGCGAATCATCACACCCGCGACTACGTTCGGAGCAAGCTAACGCCCGACGTACCAGGCCAGGTACCGCCATTTTTCCGATTATTTCTATTTCAGCTAATTGGAGCGATGGTAGCGGGCTTTGCGAATATAGCGGCAGGTTTCCTGCTTGCCTCTGGCACACAACGGACACTTTATCTAATCGCTGCTGTCGGGACGCTCCTCTCTTGCTTGAATGTGGATTGGGTGTTTTACGCCCGAAATGACATTGGCCCCCTATTCTGGCGAACCCTCATCGTCCGGATCGGCGTCATCGCGCTGGCCGCCTTGTTGCTCCGATCAAGCGACGATTTGCTGATTTATGCAGTACTGATACAGGCGGCAAACGTACTATCGAGCCTTATCGGATTCATCTTGGCCAGTCGTCAGGAAGAGCGAATTTGGATATCGCCCAAAAAGATTGATTTCATCAATTCGCGCTATTTTTTTGCAAGCAATGTGATCGGTTCCATCCAGCAGTATGCCGATCAAATTGTTGTGGGCATAGTTTTTTCAAAAGCAGACCTGGCATATCTAAGTTTATGTCGGCAAGTTCTTTCGGCTGCTGTAGGCGTATCCACGGCGGCTTGTCGTGCGCTTATGCCATACAGTGTCCGGGCTGCACAGAACGCCCGGCGACTGACTGCCCATGTTCGGCAGATTGCTCGGCCATACGTGCTAATTACCGTTCTGACGGGGGTGGGCATGGGAACGTTGGGCGCCCCGATCATGCAATGGCTAGCAGGCAGTCGGTTCCATTTCCCAAACTGGCTTTTTCCGGTATGTGGTGCTTGCTTCGTCGCCACGGCAATCGCAGTTTTTATTGACACACAAATCAGCATTCCCATCAACAAAGAAGTCGTGACCACGCGCAGCAATGTGGCTGTTGCATTACTGATTCTCATCGGTCTTGTCGGTCTGTGGAAATTTCCGACAGTGGGCTATGTTGGCGCACTGTGGGCGCTTTTCATTGCTGAAAGCGTTGGCGTATTTTTTATGCTAATTATCCACAAAAAGATCGGTACTTTTAGAGAAATCTGATGGTTAAATGTATAGCCACTATTTTCACTGATCTTGAGCCGGTCCACTTGACCAAAGATGTCGGTATGTTTGCTGCGGCTCTCGCCAAAGAAGCCGGCAACGATGCGGAGTCCGTTGTATACCATTGGGGGAAGAACGCTATTGAGTCCCGCTGGCCGACATTGCCGTGTCTGAAAACGAAAAACATCGAAGCCCATAATCGTGCGATTTTTTTGGTAAAGAGCCTTTTCGATATCATTCGAAAACGCATTGAAGTCGTCACGCTTTATCACGTCACGCCACAGACCGTTCTAATGACGCTGGCACTAAAACTGCTGGGCCGACGCGTCTATATTAAACTCGATTTAAATAAGCTTGCTGCGCATCGGCTTGTGCCTTTGTGGGACCGGCATGCACGCCCGTCAAGTTTGTTTGCCAAATTTGTAGTGGGAATGGCGGACTGCATATCCTGTGAGGATTTCGAAGTCTACACCTTGCTTCGTAAATACCCGTGGGTTTCGCGTCGAATGCTTTCGATACCGAATTGTATTCTTCGGGAAACAGTTCCCGTTCCGCCGAGGGCCTTGAGCGAACGAGATAATACGATACTTTTCGTGGGACGTTTGGGTGCGAAAGAAAAAAATGCCGAAATCATACTTAAGGCATTGGAAACGATGCCGCCTGGGAAGTTTACGTGGAAACTTTTCTTTTGTGGCAGCACCACACCTGAATTTCAACTGGCATTCGATCGCCTAATTCAGCAGCGGAGCGATCTTCTTGATCGGGTCATTTTAGCTGGGAACCTCGACCGCGTGAGTCTTTTTGAAACCTATAGCCGAGCCAAGGTCCTGCTACTGACCTCACGGTTCGAGGGGTTTTCGCTCGCAGCCTTGGAGGCTGCCTGGATGGGGTGTTATCTCATGGCTACACCGGTCGGCGGAATAGCTCAACTGACTGATCAATGGCGCTTGGGTAAGGCGCTTGCACATGACGATATAGGCGGCCTGGTCCAGGCACTGGTGGACCTGTGCGAAGACAGGAATGCGGCAGTCAATCAAGTACAGTCCAGAGTCGACTTTGTTCATAGCAATTTCGACATCGAGTATGCAGCGCGCAAAATTGCGCGAGCACTTAATATTACTTCGGCTAACGAATAATGCTGTCAATTATTATAGTAAATTATAAAACGGAGTCTTACGTTCGTGCTTGCCTGGCATCGATTTCGCGGTATTGCGGCGATATTGCGCGCGAGATAATAGTTGTCGACAACCATGCCGGTGATTTGCTGTTCAAGGCCGATATCGTGGAGCGGGGTTACAAATATATAGATTCCGGCGGAAACATAGGTTTCGGTCGTGCGTGCAATTTAGGCGCACATGTCGCAACTGGAAGCACATTGGTATTTGTAAATCCGGATGTCACTTTTACAAAAAATGCCCTGGGGCAAGCGCAATCCGCCGTGAAGGAGTTCGGGGACAAATCCATAGTGGGATTTAACATGGTGAACGCAAATGGCGAGCCGACATACTGTGCCGGTCACTTTCCATGCCTAACCGCCGAATTGTTGGAACTTTTTTATGTGCACAAATGGTGGCCTTCCTTATATAAAGCCTACCAACTCGCCGCGACTTTCTCTGATGAAAAAAAAGGCTTTCTGGAGGTGGATCACGTCAGTGGTGCCTTTTTCGCGATAAATGCCAAGACATTCCATTCGCTTGGAGGGTTTAGCGATAAAATCTTCCTATATTTCGAAGAAACAGAGCTCATGTACCGCCATCGGATGCAGGGCGGTCGAATTGTGCTGATGCTTGAGGCACGCGCAAGCCACATCGGAAGCGTAGTTACCAGTGAAGACTCTGATTTCAAGATTACGCATATGGAGCTGGGGCGCCTGGCTTTTTACCGTACACGCTATCGCACTTTCTTAAGGATCGTGACACGAGTTGTGCGAAGCCTGCGTTTACTCGTCATGGGCATCGTTAAACGTCGCTCGATTTACCTTCGCCTGATACCTACGGTATTGCTAGGACAGACGTGTTTTTCGGGCGCGTTACGATGATAAAAATTCAGTCGCTTAGGTTGCGATTTTTCCGGCGCGTAATTCGCTTCGTCCGCGCCGCGTTGCTTTTGACGCCGAATCCTTTTGTTTGGCGTTCGGGCTTGCATGGGGCGCGACGTCCCACATGGCTGCCATGCATCGCCATTAAACGAGACTTGGTTCACCCGCAAAAGGTGGGAGCCAAGCTATGAACGTACTTTTTATCACGTGTGCAACGTTGTTTCCCTGCAACTCGGGATACAAGCAATCCGTGGTGGGCAGGATATGGGAAGCCGTGCAGGCTGGCGTTAGTGTGCATGTCATCGAACTCAGTAATGAATCTCGCGTAGCGGGCGCACCGCGCCAAATACCCTCCGAGCTGGCATCCGTGTCATTCACTGCTATGACTAACCGGGCTACACCATCGTTGAGCGAGCTACGCAATCTTTTTTCGAAAACGCCTCGCTATGCGCGCATCTTCGCCACGACGGAGTTTTGCAAAGAAACACTGAAGGTTTTGGCCGACTTCAAACCCGACGTAATTTACGCTGAGTCTGCCTGGGCCATGGGTGTGCTTCCGGAAAATTGTTGGCACAAGGTCCGCCTCGTAGTGCATGACGTGCTCATGCATTTTTTCTCCGAAGCGATTCGAGGTGAGCGATCGATGCTTCGCAAAATTTTCTTTGGCTTGGATGCTCTGAGAATAGCAACTTACGAAAGAAAGTTAGCGAACAAATTTCAGGGGCAATGGATTTTTTTAACTAGCGAAGATCTGGAATATTACGTTAGCAAATACCGGCTGGACCACCGGTATACTGGCCTCGCGTCCAACAAGCTAATGGTCAAGTCTCTCCGCCGACAAGTGAATCGGCGAGAACCTTTCCTATTGTTCGCGGGGAGCATCGACTTTCATCAAAATTTCACAGCGTTGAAATGGTTTTTGGACGGCGTATGGTCACGGATTTTATCTGAATCTGGTAGTTGCCTGCGTCTTGTGGTGACCGGATCGGCTTCTCCGAAACGTCGGGCGTTGCTAGCCGAATATCCGGGAATTATCTGGTCAGGGGAGGTGATGAGCGCGGAGCTGGACCGCTTGTACGCGTCCTGCGTCTGTTGCATTTCTCCTATCGTTTCCGGAACTGGTCTTAAGATAAAAAATCTGGAGGCTGTATCAAAGGGTATTCCGGTCGTGGGGACCCGGCGTTCTGCGCGCGGCATTGTCTCGCCCCTGTGTCATTCGGCTTCGGACGACTCAAAGGATGCGTTTTACGACGTGCTAAAGCCTTGCGTAAAGGCGACGTTGACCTCGTGTCACGAATAGGCGCCGGACATGCACACCAAAATCCTACAGAAAGATACTATTCGGCGCGGGCCTCGTCCCAACGCCGTCTTGGGGCTCGCCTCACTTGCATTAGCGCTTATGCTAACTACCATCGTGGCAACGCGCGGGGCTACGCGCGACACTATGGTTTATATTGACATTTTCAACGATATAACGAGCTTCCCGGTTAATCCTTTTCAGTTTCAGCAGGAATACATGATGGATTGGGGGTTCGGCCTGCTAAGTTGGCTCGTCAAGTTTTTTTTTCTTGGCTACACTGGACTTTTTTTCTGCATTTCTGGCCTGACGTTCGTGGCTATGGCTGTAGCTGCACGCAGGTTTGGAACTGATCTTTTGTCTGTACTGCCCTACTATTTGGGCACGTTCTACCTGTCTCAGCAGTTTATGGAGATTCGGCAAGGACTCGCAGTCGCTTTGGCCTTTTGGTGCATTTCTTACTTTACTTTACGTGAGCGCGCCGGTGGGCTGCGAATACTGGGAACAGCTGCCTCGGGCTTTGTCATTCACGCCGTTTCTGCATTGCCAGTTTTTGTTGGCAAGGTTCTAATGCGGACGCTACCCAAAAAACGCAGCCGTACAAACGCGCTATGGGCGGTTGGCATATTTTTGACGTTTTATGTGTCCGCACAGGCCGCGACGCATCTTGATGCCTTAACACTTTTTGACAGAATCAGTGTATACAACGGTGATCCTGAATACGCCGCTACGCGCGGACTGTTCGAGCCAGCCAATGTGAGGGCATTCGCCTTGACGCTGCTTTTTTATTTTCTGCGTCCGTCCGAGCAGCACCATCAATTTAAACCGTACATGCTGTTATTGGGCCTATACATGGCTCATTTTGGGCTTCGCCTCGGATTTATTGATTTTGCAATTTTGAGTGGGCGCCTGTCGACTTCGCTCGGTTTCGCGGAGGTATTTCTTTTTCCTATGATGGTTGCCACGCGGGTGAAAGGCGGATTCACGCGCTCTTTGATCGCGATAGTCTATTTGGCTTTTCATTTGGCCATAGCCCTTTCAGTTCAGCTTCCATATTTAATTGATGACTACTTTACGCCAATATACGGTTATTCTGCCCAAGGCTGACAGAACGGGGCCATGCAATCTGGCAATAGATTTGGCAAAAGGCCTGCAGGGTAAAGGATATTACGTTCGAATTCTGTATTTGGACAAGGCGGTGGATCGCGATGATCTGAAGTCTTTTCCAGAAGTTCGTACATTCAAACCTCGGGATTTATTTAAAATGAAGGGCGTGGTACACACCCATTGTTTACGGCCCGATATACTTGGCGCCCTGTTGCGGCACTTGTCGCCTGGCTGTCGGGTGGTTACGACGCTTCACAATTATTTTGAGATAGATTTATCGTTTAATTACCCGCGCTGGCTAGTTGGTGTCGCATGGTGGATATGGTCGAAAGCTATTCGTCGAATCGATAGACGGGTGTGCATTTCCGATGCCATGCGTCGCTACTATACGCGGCGCCTCGCCGGCGTACCTTTGGACATGGTCTATAACTTTTGCGTGGACAAGGGATCGTATGGGATTATGCCACTCGAAAATGCTGAATTCTTGGCGTGGTTAGAAACCCAGCGCGCAGCTGGTAGAACCGTACTGGCGTACGTGGGATCAGTCAGCGAGCGCAAAAATATTCTGCCATTGACCCGCCGAGTAGCTGAAAGCGCCGAACTCGCCCTTGTTGTTTGCGGTGCAGGCCCCTTGCTTGGATGCTTAAATAACGAAATTGTTGCTTCTGGAGGGACGTCAAACGTGATTGCGCTGGGCCACGTGCCCAATCCGCATGAGATCGTAGCACGATGTGACGCTTTGATATTGCCTTCACGTGCGGAAGGCTTGCCGCTCGCCGTAATTGAGGCCGCTAGCGCGGGTAAGCCGGCTCTCGTTTCTAATATAGCTGTCCATCGAGAGCTTCAAAAATTGAGAATTGCCGTTACGATAGATCACAAATCTTTTTCTGATCTCGAATATAAAGCAACGTACGCGGTTAAGGATCTCGAAGTGTTACAGATAAAGGCAAATTGGCGCCGAGTTTTTTCGCCGGAGCAGGGTGTAAAGGGTTACTCGAATTTATTTAATCGTCTGCTTTGAGTTGTGGAAAGTTGATGATAATTTCATGGTGTGTCGATAAATGCCGCCAAAAACGCCGCTAGTTTCTATTTCCATCGTAAGTCACGGACAACGTGATTTGATCAAAAATCTTCTCGATGATCTTGATCGACTTTACGCAGACGACTTTGAATTGCTGCTCACCTTGAACATTCCGGAGGACGAAAGCCCATATTTACATCGACCATATCCGACAAAAATAATCAGGAATCCACGACCTAAGGGGTTCGGTGCCAACCATAACGAAGCTTTCAAGCATTGTGGGGGCACCTACTTTGCCGTAGTCAATCCCGATATTCGTCTGCTTGCGTTGGATTGGTCGGATTTGCTAGGTCCGTTCGCGCAGCCAACGGTCGGTGTCGTTGCGCCAAAAGTCACCTCTCCTGAAGGCGTGATTGAGGACGGAGTGCGCCGCTTTCCAACGTTTATTCGCTTTATCAAACGGGTGGTCTTGAGGCAACGAACGTCCGATTACATATGGGGCGATGTTCCATTTAAGATTGATTGGGCGGCCGGTATGTTTTTGCTATTCAGACCGGATGCTTTTATAAAAATAAAAGGTTTCGACGATCGAAGGTTTTTTATGTATCTTGAAGATGCGGATATTTGCCGGAGAGTGTGGAAGTTTGGCTTTACCGTGATCGCAAATCCGAAGGTCGATGTGATTCACGCTGCACAACGAGCCAGTCGAAAAAGTTTAAAACATTTGCGATGGCATTCGATAAGTGCGGTTCGATATTTGACGGGGCTATAGTGCGGAAGTCGTATCGAAAGAATTATCGATAGATTTTAAAATATGCCAATATTATCAATTACGATCGGCTTATTAGTATCACTTATACTGGCCACGCTAATGGGGGGGCTAGTCGAGGCCGGCGTTCGACTCCCGGATGCCGGGCGTCGCATTGGTTGCATAGATGGACTTCGGGGTTATTTGGCACTAGCTGTAATGGTGCACCATTTTATTCTGTGGATGCACGTCGACCGGGAAAATGGCGATTGGGTCGGTTCGTCAATTAGGTTTTTTGATCAGCTCGGATCAGGCGGAGTCGCGCTGTTTTTCATGGTGACGGGACTCGTCTTTTATCCCCGCGTGCTAAGCGGCTGGCGTGCTTGCTCATGGCCTTCTATCTATATATCCCGAATATTTCGTTTGATTCCTTTAATCGCGGTTTCGGTCGCTCTGGTCATGTTGGTGATCATATTTCGTACCGGAATTCGATACGTTCCGAACACCGCCGCGGCAATCGGCTATTGGCTTACGGCGAGGGGTGAGCCTCCACTTCTTGGTTACCCAGATAGTGGTAGGTTGAATGCCTATGTACTTTGGTCATTAAAGTACGAGTGGATTTTCTATTTGATCATACTGCCGATTTGCGCGATTGCTATGGATGGGGCGCGCAAGCTGCGTTTTGCAAGCTGGACAGTCCCGGTCGGACTATTACTTTGCTCTATACTCTTCCGACTGCTGATGGCTCATGGCGTGGGGACGCATTGGCCGATTCTCGTGCGTGGGTTGCCTACTTTCACTCCGTGCTTTGCTGTCGGAATGTTGGCGTACGAGTGTCAAACGTCCACGCGCCTGAGGTTGTTTTTATCGAGAAAAGCCTTCGTGGCTGGAGTATTTTTGATT
>Ga0164242_10010006_pt1 | contig 10182 bp, 8 predicted proteins | sample OricomgcompostMG_FD_108783 | JGI IMG/M metagenome (GOLD analysis project Ga0164242, IMG submission 108783) | Miracle-Growth compost microbial communities from Emeryville, California, USA - Original compost - Miracle growth compost (MG) ... | reverse complement strand
TCTATCCGTGTGGCATTTCGACTGGATGCGTGCCGGGAAAAACGATTTTTTCGAGCCGCATCTTTATGCCTGGGCGCTGGCCGTGCTGCTGGGGGTGCGGATCGTGTGGTGGGCGCGCCAGCACCACGGATAAATCCGTCAAAAGCCCATTAGGCACATAGCAGTGGCCAAAGCCAAGGGGAAGTAATGGCGCCGCCCAGATCATTGCTTCGCTGCGGGCTCCATTTTGTCGGCATACTTGATAAGAATGTCTCCAATCGCTCGCATCATCTCGCCGTGCATCCGCATCACGGCCTTGTGATCTAGGCCCGCAATCACTAGGCCGCTGCTCATCATTCTCATTATGTCACCACCCTGCATTCCCATGCATATTGCCCATCATCGAAGCGCTGTGTTTCATGACCGGATCCGAGTGCCCGACAACACGTAGTTTGTCGAGCGAAAATAAAATTGCCTGTCGGACTGCTCATCATCAGACGTAAGCCACTTCGGTGATCATGCCCGCCGCCATATGGTACGTGTTGTGACAATGCAATAGCCATTGACCAGGGTTGTCCGCATCGAAGGCGATGGTGACCTTTGCCATCGGCGGCACAAGCACGGTATCGCGCATCGTTCCCGCAAATGCTTTGCCGTTGAGTGCGACAACCTGGAAAGCGTGGCCGTGCAAGTGCATGGGGTGCGACATCATCGTCGTATTCTGGAAAGTGATCAATACGCGCTGTCCTTTCCTGATCTTCACGGTATCCCGGTTAGCCCAGCCTTTTCCGTTGATGCCCCAGGTATATGACTGCATCGAACCCGTCAGTTTCAACGTGGAATGGGTATCGGCGGGACGTGGTTTCAATGGGGTAAGCGCGGATAATCGCCTTTCCAAATCGAAGGTCACGGGGCCGGCCATGGTGCCCGCCATGTTCGCCAGCTTGCCGACGTGTGCGCCGGCGGTGGCGAGGATAACGCCTGTTTGCTGCCTGGCTCCTTCCCGCATCGCGCGGATTGGCCAAGCGCCGGCGTTTTTCGGCAGATCGAGCAAGATGTCAATACGCTGGGCCATGGCCAAACCGAAGCGGCGCCCTGTCAATGGCTTCACCAAATTGCCGTCGGTCGCCGCAATCGTGCCTTGCAACGACCCAAGATCGATATGAAAATTGGTCGAAGCGGCGCCATTGATAACGCGCAAGCGAATTTTCCCACCTGGGGCGACTCGAATGATCTCCGGATCGGCGAGGGTGCGCTCGTTGGCGAGATAAGCGTCGAACTCGATGTCGTTCAAGTCCATCTTCATGCCGGGCTTATCCTGCGTGCCCGCCATCTTTTTCACACCCGCCATGGCCCCATGCGGCTTCATGCTTGCCACGCCACCCGCCATGGCGCCGTGGTGCCCGGTTTCGCCCTTTCGCAACTCGGCGAATACTTCGGCGGGGTTGCGAAACAGGAAGTCTTCCAGAAATATCGTCACTTCTTGTGCATCGGCGCGCACATCGTCGGCCGTGCGCACGACCAACGGAGCCGACAGCATGTCCTGATGCTGAAAGCCCTGATGCGAGTGCATCCAGTACGTGCCGGGACGTGCGGCGAAATCATAGGCGCGCTGCTCGCCGGGCTGAAGCAGTGGAATACCGAACTGATTCACGCCATCCTGATCGGCTGGCGGCGTCTGTCCGTGCCAATGGACAATGGTGGCTTCGTCCATGCGGTCCTCCAGGTTGACCAGGAAGCGCTCGCCCGGCTCGAGAACCAGGCCGCGCATGCCGTTTGGCTGTTGAAGCCGGAACATCATGGCCGAGCGACCGTTGACTTCGAACGAACGCTTTTCAACCAGGAGCCGGTGCGGTGTGCCTTTCACCTTCCCGTGGGTGCTTGTTTTCGAATCACTGAAAACCAACGGTGGATAACCGGCGAAGGCCGCTGCTGCGGCGGCGGCGGACGTTAACAAGAATTGGCGGCGTGGTAATTTCATGGAAAATTCTCCTTGATGTCAGGACGAATAAAAATATTTCTGTGACATCAGTAGACATAATGGTCGCCCGTCAGGCGAAGGTGGCCCGTCTCCTGTATCGTGGATTGCGCACTCTTGCGAGGGTGCCGAGCCACATGCGGCGGGGCGAGCCAGTCATCAAATACATCAAAAAGCCACAAAATCAAAGAAGAGACTACGCTTCGCAGACGCGAGCCTACCTTTTGATGACACACTACCCACCAGCCGCCTGCCACGAAGCTCAAGAAAGTGGTTCGGCCATCGGGCAGAGAACCCGGCTTGTCCGTCGTGATGGCCTCTGTGCGGGTTCCGGCCGGAACCCGCACAGAAAGATGTCAGTGAAGCCTACAGGCTGCCGTACGAATGCAGGCCCGAGAGGAACATGTTGACGCCCAGGAAGGCGAAGCTGGTGACCAGCAGCCCGCCCAGCGCCCAGTACGCCGCCATGCTGCCGCGCAAGCCCTTCATGAGCCGCATGTGCAGCCACGCCGCGTAGTTCAGCCAGACGATGAGCGCCCAGGTTTCCTTGGGATCCCATTGCCAGTACGTGCCCCAGGCATTGTCGGCCCACAGCGCCCCCAGGATGGTGGCGACCGTGAAGAACGCGAACCCCACCGCGATGGCGCGGTACATGATGTCGTCCAGCACCTCGAGCGCGGGCAGCTTCGCCGCGATGGGCCGGCGCAGCGCCAGAATGGCCGCCACGATGATGGCCCCCACACCGAAATACAGCATCCAGACCGGCGAGACTTCGCGGGTGCTGAAGACGAATGGCTCGGCGCACAGGATGGCGCCCAGGACGAACAGCGGCACCAGCCTGGCGCGCGCCACGGTCTGCCCGTGTTCCTTGACCAGGTAGGCGAACCCGGTCATGGCGGCCAGCGAGAACGTGCCATAGCCGATGAAATTGGCCGGCACGTGCAGCTTCATCCACCAGCTCTTGAGCGCCGGCACCAGCGGCTCGATCTGGTAGGCATCGCGGGTGAACGAATACCACAGCAGGAACACGACTGCGGAACTGACCACCATCAGCACGAACCCGCCCAGCGCCCGCGTCGCGTAGCGGCGTTCATAATAGAGATAGAACAGCGACGTGATCAGCGAGAACAGGACAAAGACTTCATACAGGTTGCTGACCGGGATGTGGCCGATGCCCGGCCCCATCAGGTAGCTTTCGCGCCAGCGCACCAGCAGGCCGGTCAGGCCGAAGTACACCGCGCCCCAGGCGAACACCGTGCCGAGCCACGCCGCCGTGTTGCTGAACAGGCCAATCCAGTAGCACGCGGTGGCCAGCACGAACAACGAGCACATCCAGAGGATGGCTGTCTGTGACGAGAACAGGTACTTGAGGAAGAAGACGCTTTCGGCCCGCGACAGGTCGCCATGGCTGAGCCCCGTGCCGTCGCTGTACAGCCAGACCGCGAACAACGCGGTCAGTCCACTGGCGATGATGAGGTAGCGAATAGGCCGCCACATCCACCCCAGCCAACTGAACACCACCACCGCGCCACCCAGGATGAGCTTGCTGTAGTAGTTCATGCCGGTGCCGTAATTGAGCATGGCGTACGCCGCGCCCGATGCCAGCACCAGGAAAAAAAGAATGTCGGTCCAATCGGGCTTGCCGCGGCCGCCACGCGAATCTCCGCTGGCGGACATCGCCTTGTCCCACATGGGCGTCAGCCCCGGTTTGGTCAGAGTATCGGACATGAATGGACCTCGTTACGTGGATAGGCGTTCGACGGCGTCTTTGAATTGTTCAAAATCGCGCTGGAAATCGATGTTCCGGCGCTGCGACGTCATGGCCGCCCGTAATTCGCTACCCGAGCCCTGGGGCTTGATCCAGACCCAGATCCGGCGTTCGCGAATGAAAAACATGGAGAACACGCCCAGCACCAGCAACAGACAGCCAATCATCACGATGGGGGTGCCGGGGCTGCGGGCCACTTGGAAGACGCTGGCTCCCACATGGTCGAAGCTCTTGAGCGACATGAACACCGGCGCGGGGTACTGCGGCAGGTTGGCCAGCGCGAGCAGCGCCGTCTGAATCCATTTTTCAGCCCGCAGGCCGGATGGGCCCGTGTAGCTGATGGGCGGTAGGCCGGCCTTGGCGCGTTCCAAGTCGCGCAATTCGGTCAGGGTGAGCTGGATCATGGGCACGGCGAAGCTCATGATCTTTTCACGATCCTGCTTCGGCGCCCGATCGACGATGCCATTAAACCCCGCCTTGGAGAACGTTTCAAGCGCGCCCTGCGCGGCCTTGTCGAGCAAAGGTTCCTGGATCTTGGCCGTTGCGTTCTTGACCGCGAATCGGGCGGCGGCCTCGGCGCGCATGACAGGATCGTTCAGCGCGGCGCGCAACCGCATGAACTCGGCCACGGAATGATCCGCGTCCGCCGGAATGCGCAAGTAGCGGTAGTTCTCATTGGACGATTCACGCACCCCGGCCAGGAACACCGGAATACCGTCGAGCGTCATAGGCAGCATGTAGTTGTTGAACTCATGCGACTGGCCATCGCTGCCCGTGATGCGGTACTGCACACTGGGACCGACGTTGCGCAGATTCTTGTTCTTGGCACCCGCCGCGCTGCCGGTGACGGCGGCCACTTCCTTCAGGAAAGGCTTGGGTTGCGGCGGCTTGCCGTTGGACATGTCCTCGACGTTGATGGTGCGCAGGCCCGACAGATCGACAGCCATGCGCGGGGCGTTGGGGCCGCCGCCTATGGTGATCTCGGTGGTCCGGCCCACTGTGCCGCTGACGTCGAACGGAGTATCGCCGGCTCCGACCACCAGCGGGTAACCCACCAACTTCAGGCGACTGCCCCCATCAGCGAAGCTGGACTGGTAGATCGTCAAGCCCTTGTAGCGCAACGGTTCGTTGACTTCGATCGTCCGGTCGAATTTCTTGTCCGCCGCCGGATCGATGATCTCGACGTCGCTCCTGAAATCGCTGGGCATACCGTTCGCGTAGTAGCTGATGTAGAACCGCTTGAGCTTGACGATGAACGGCAGGGGCTGGACCAGCACGCCGTTGTCGATGCTAACCAGGCCATTGCTGCTTTCACCTCCATCGGGAATGAGCATGTTGGCGCGGAAGCTGAGGTTGCCCGCGGCCAGGCGGCCGGGGGCCGGAACCTGTGAGATCAGCATGTTCTGCTCAATGGGTTTCTTGAACCCCATCCATATCTGGACCCGGATGGGCATCTGGCTGTCGAGCAGGCCGCCCAGCAGCACGATGACAATGGCCGCATGGGTGAAGATGTAGCCCAGGCGGTTGGCGCTGCCCTTCTTCGCGGCGACCACTGTGCTGTCGCCGTCGTGGCGCAGCTTGTAACGGTAGCCGTGCTGGCGCAGCCATTCCTGGATGCGCGTCAGGTTCTCGTTCGCGCTCGTGCCGGACTCGCACTCGACGCGATGATGAAACGCCCGCAGGCTGCTGGCCCGGATGTACTCGCGGAAAGAACGCGCATCGCGGAGCATCCTGGGCGTGTTGCGGATCAGGCAGATGGTGGTGGACACGACGAGGAACGTCATGATCACCAGGAACCACCAGGAATTGTAGATATGCCAGATCGAGAACTTGTCGAACACCGAAAACCAGAACGGCCCGAACTTGTCGATGTAGGCGCTGGCGTCCATGTTCTGCGTCAGGACAGTGCCGATCAGGCTGGCCACGCACACGAACACCAACAGGCTCACGGCGAACCGCATCGACCCCAGCAGCTCGACGAAGTCGGCGCCACGGCGTGAAAGAGACAAAGTCTTCGCTGTATTCATATTCGTAAACACTACTGTCCGGTTAACGGGCATGATCGCTGCGGCCACCCCTGAAGATGAAACAGAACCGTAACTGTTTCACGTTAAAAACTGAACAAAGTCAATTGGTTAGAGAGGTCGATGTGATTTTGAGAAAGCTCATTGCCCGCAAAGGCGCATGATAGCTGGGTTTTCTCAAAAAGAGAGACCGGCAGAATCTGCAGAATATTATAGAGAGAGGCATCGATTTGACGTTCCTTTTGATGATCGCGATCAGCATATAGGTGGCTGCGGCGCACCCGATTTGCGTCTTGACGGCATTTTCGCTGGTGCCGATGAATTTCTTGATGCACAGGTGCTGCTTGATCCACTTGAAGAAAAGTTCCATCTGCCATCGGCTTTTGTAAAGGGCGGAAATGGTCAAGGCGGGCAAGGCCGTGTTGTTGGTCAGAAATACCAGGGTTTGGCCTGTATCGGGCACCTTGAAGCGGATGCGTCGCAACAATTCGGGATAGCCGCGTGCGCTGTGGTACCCGTCCAGCGCTATGCGTTGATCGCAGACCACGCCAGCGGCCTTGTCCGTGGGGGCCGAGTAGAGCCGGTGCGCGTTCATGTCGCGCTTGGCTCGAGTAACGAAGAACGCGCCAGCCTGGTGCAGGGTGAACAGGCGGCTGAAATCCAAATAGCCGCGATCCATGATGTAGGCGGCCCCGGCCTCGATAGTAAGCATGTCCAACACATTGACGTCGTGCACCTTGCCATCCAAGCTGTGAATGAAGGTGGGGATGTTGCCGCGCAAATCGAGCAACGTGTGTACCTCCACCGCCGCCTTGGCGCGGCGAAACGGCGCCCAGGGAAACAGCGACAGGCACAGGTCTATGGTGGTCGAAGTAAGTTCAGACATATCTCGCGGCCGACCCGCAATCACTCCACTCGAACTATGCGTTGTGTCGTGGGCCACGCTCGTTCATTTCATCGTTCGCAACCGCAGGGCATTGGAAATAACCGACACCGAACTCAGGCTCATGGCCAGCGCGGCGATCAGCGGCGATAACAGCCAGCCGGTCCACGGGTACAAAACGCCGGCGGCGATGGGAATTCCGCACGCGTTGTAAAGGAAGGCGAAACCCAGGTTTTGCTTCATGTTCTTGATCGTCAGGTCGGACAAAAGCCTGGCTTGTCCAATACTGCGCAGGTCGCCCTTGACCAGGGTGACCGAGGCGCTGTTCATGGCCACATCGGTGCCGGTGCCCATCGCCACACCGATATCGGCCCTTGCCAAGGCGGGTGCGTCATTGATGCCATCGCCCGCCATGGCGACGATTTTGCCTTCGCGCTGATATCGTTCAACCAACGCATATTTATCGGCTGGCGTCACTTCCCCGTGCACGGTGTCAATCCCCAGTTTTTCTCCGACGGCCCGCGCCGTTGTGATCGCATCGCCCGTCGCCATAATGGTCTGGATACCCAGGTGATGCAGCGTTTCAAGCGCTTGCGCCGTCGATTCCTTGATGGGATCGGTGACGGATAGAATCCCCGCCAAAGTACCGTCAATAGCCAAATACATTACGCTTGCGCCTTCTGCGCGCAATGATTCAGCCTGCGACTTCAGCTCGGAGATATCCGTTTTTGCACGGCTCATCAGCAAGGTGTTGCCCAGAAACAGCTGTTTTCCCGTCACCCGCCCCTGGACGCCCATGCCGGTGATTGAATCGAAGTGTTCAACCGGAGATAGGGACAGCCCTTGATCCCTGGCTTTTTGAACAATGGCTTGCGCCAGGGGATGTTCGCTACCCTGATCCAAGCTGGCGGCGTACGACAGCACATCTTGTTCGGTAAAGTTTGAAGCCACCATGATTTGGTCAAAACGCGGGCGGCCTTCGGTCAGGGTGCCGGTTTTATCGATGATCAGGGTATTGATCTTGTGAAAGTTCTCGATGGCCGCGGCGTCTTTGAATAAGATGCCCTGCGTGGCCGCCCTGCCTGTGGCCACCATGATAGTCATGGGGGTCGCCAAACCCAGGGCGCAGGGGCAAGCTATGATCAACACCGCCACGGCATTGATCAGGCCATAGACCCAGCCTTGCGTGCCGCCTAAAAGTCCCCAGGCGAAGAAGGTGACAATAGCCGCCGCCACGACGGCCATGACAAAATAGCCGGCGATCGAGTCGGCCATGCGCTGCATGGGGGCTCTGGACCGTTGGGCTTGCGCGACCATCGCCACGATTTGCGACAGCATCGTTTCAGCGCCGATTTTATCCGCGCGCATCACCAGCGCGCCGGTGGTGTTTTGCGTCGCACCTATCAATTTGTCCCGGGCGTGTTTGGTGACAGGTAGGGGCTCGCCGGTCAGCATCGACTCATCGATGGCGCTGCTGCCTTCCAGCACAAGGCCATCGACCGGCACTTTTTCACCGGGTCGCACACGCAATTTGTCGCCCACGTGGACGTGGATCAGAGGGATGTCTTCCTCCGAGCCATCGGTGTTGATGCGCCGGGCTGTCTTGGGGGCCAGGCCCATCAAGGACTTGATCGCCTGGGACGTTTGCGAACGTGCCTTGAGCTCGAGCATTTGCCCGAACAACGTCAGGGAAATAATGGCGGCGGCCGCCTCGAAATAGACCGATACCCGTCCCATGTCGAAAAACTCAGTCGGAAACACGTGCGGCGCTGCGGTCGCGACCACGCTGTAGACATACGCCGCGCCTGTTCCCAGGCTGATCAGCGTCCACATATTGGGGCTCATGTTTCGGATGGATTGCGCGCCTCGAACAAAAAACGGCCTTCCAGCCCAGAACACCACGGGGGTTGTCAGAATCAATTCGACCCAGCTTTGGGCTCCGCCTTCGAGCCAGTGGACAAAGTGCGTCGACATGGCAAGGCCCACGACGAGGATCGTCAGCGGCAAGGACCACCAGAAGCGTCGCCTGAAGTCTTTGAGTTCTGGATTCTCGTCTTCCCCAAGAGCTGGGATCTCGGCCTCCAGCGACATCCCGCAAATAGGGCAATGGCCGGGATGATCCTGGCGGATTTGCGGATGCATGGGGCAGGTGTACATGGCGTCTGCGATAGCTGCTCCTGCTATTGGCTCCTCGCCGTGGTCATGATGGTGATGTTCGGGCTGGCCATGCGCGTGATGATGTCCCGCATGGGCGTCATGAGCCGATCCGCCCGCCAAGTCGGCCTTGGGAACCAGAAACATGTGACAGATGGGGCAATGGCCCGGGCCGCGCTCCTCGATTTCAGGATGCATGGGGCAGGTGTAGATCGTTTCCTTGTCGCTGGCCTGACCGCCGCCCTCCGAAGTCTCTTCAGCCGGTTTGGCGTGATGAGTATGTGCCATGCGCCTTCCTCCTACTTCATCGGTTTCTGGATGCCTGTTTTATTCGAGCTTGCTTGCACTTTAAACCTTGACGACGTAGGAAGATCAATAAAACTATTACTGTCTCCTGAACGTCAAGCACAGTTTTGGCGGGTTGTCACTTCCTGAAGAGGTACTTAACGAGAGCCGCGATGGCGAGTATAAGCACCACGGCGATCAACAGCCAGAAGATGGCCATCAACCACATCATCCCTTCCATCATGCCGGCCCCGCCCATGGATGCGCCCATCATCCGCGCATAAACGTCGCTAGGCGTGAACGTCGAAGCGAAAGAAAGGAGAATCGCTGTGGCACTGATCCTGCTTTTCATCGGCAGCTCTTTTGCTGTTGCACGGGTGGACAGGGCATCGACCCATACGAGCAGAATACGCAGCAGTCCCCCGGCTTTGGATGAAGCAGCGTCTTGCACTTTGGGCACTCATAGAAGAACTGGCAGGCATCCGTCGGCATGATTTCCCGCTGCCTGTGCCCACAGTGGGGACAGGTGATGACGGATTCAAGAACAGTCGATTCGTTCATGGAAAAATGCGAACATGAGCGTCAGTGAAGCAAACGGTGGCGCCGAAACGTCGCTGGCGATCCACACATGGTAAGCCTTACTATTGCTGGAATGTCAACCGGTGTCTTGATCCGATCATGGTCAACCGCTCTTCCACTCTGGCCGATATGGATGCCTCTGTTGTCTTCTCGACCCAGCATTACAGTTTTGTAATTATTCTGTCATGTCGACGTCAGCCCCATCCCATTAAAGTTCGAAGATGCCCGGGTGGATCGCCCTTCTTTTTGCAGCGACAATCCAAGAGTGTGAGGGAGCCGCCTTATGAAATTGCTCTTGGTCGAAGACGAGGCCAAAACCGGTGATTATGTACGCCAAGGGCTTATGGAGTCAGGCTTTGTCGTGGATTATGCGCGCACCGGCCTGGACGGCCATCATTTGGCGCTGACAGGTTCCTATGATCTGATCATCCTGGACGTCATGCTGCCCGACGTGGATGGCTGGCGCATCGTCCAGGCCTTGCGTGATGCGAAATCATCAACGCCGGTGCTCTTCCTGACCGCCCGGGATAGC